>Ga0078894_10003549_pt1 | contig 11857 bp, 11 predicted proteins | sample LauGreSu1BDMLBSD_2_FD_67506 | JGI IMG/M metagenome (GOLD analysis project Ga0078894, IMG submission 67506) | Freshwater lake microbial communities from Lake Michigan, USA - Su13.BD.MLB.SD (version 4) (version 4) | ecosystem: Environmental > Aquatic > Freshwater > Lake | place: Lake Michigan... | reverse complement strand
TGTATTCAGGGATGTTTTTCATATTCATTAAAAGATATTGTCCGTTCTTTGAAAAAACTTAATTTAATCTCTCTTGAATGGAATACACAAACAGTTTCAGGTGAAGATGCAATGATTCAAGCATACAATGAATTTTCAAGAGGAAAAACAGTATCAAACTCTTATATTCTTCAAGATATTTCAAATTATAATCAAACTGATTGTATTGTATTACTTGAAATTTTAAATTTTTTAAGAAATGAAAAAGTATAATAAATAGTCTTGACTATTTATAAAATGTTATTTCCCTATTTAGATTTTTTTCAGATGATACATTCAATGGCTTCTTATTATAATTCAAAAGATTCAAAGGCATTTGTATGTATGTTTGAAAGTTGTTGTTCAATGATTCCAAATGAAGACCCTTTAAAAAATACAATTTATGATGCTTATAATCTTTATCCATTAACTCAAAAAAATCTTGAGAGTTCATATTATCTTCTACAATGGTCTTATATGATTAACTCATATGTTCATAAAGTTCTTTATCAAACAAACTATATGATATTTACAGACTTTCTAATCAAATATGATCATTCTCATATGATTATTACAACTTGGTCTCATCCAACTTGGAAAATGATACATTATTATGCATCAACATATGACCTTACAGAAAAATACAGACTTTCGTATAAAGCATTTATTAGTTGTCTCCAGTTTTTACTCCCATGTCCAAAATGTAAAAATCATCTCACAGAAAATTTGGCATCGCATCCAATTGATAAATATTTCGGATCTGTTAACGATTTATTTTTATGGAGTTATATTCTTCATCAAACAGTATCTATACAAACTCAAAGTATAAGTATTTCTCTCGAAGATGCAAGAAGACTTTATAAATTAAATAATTTTTCAACGGCATGAGTTCTTACTAATAAAAATATCGATACTAAAAAGAGTAATGTGTAAATTACGAGTTGATCCTCATTTGAATATGAACTCAATAAAAGCTGGAGTATATTATCGATTGAAGCCCATAAAATTGCAGATAATAAAACGAGATATAAGGCTTCAAGCGTTGTTGTTTTATTTTGAAGAATTGAAGGCATTCTTTATTTTCAGAAATGAAATTTATTTGTTAATGTTGTTTTTACACAAAACATTTTATGAAAAATTACTGATAAAATCATTAAAATTGTCAAAACAATAAAGAAATTCCATCCTCCACTCCTTGCAATAAAATATGCAAGAAGTAAAGTTAATGCAAGGTCAATAGCAGCCATTCCAAAAATTCGATATTTATGAAGACCTTCATTCGGTTTTCCAAAAATATCCTGATATTGACATAAACTATTCATTTTATATTATCCAAGGATAATTTAATTTTGCGGGTAAAATTTATGAACTGTAATTGTATGATCAAGTCCATATCGAAGAGCGCGTCCAATTGACTGAACAACAAGATTATCAGGCATTTTATTCCAAATAATCAAGTCTGTTGCAACTTGAAGATTAAGACCTGCTCCGTTTTCACGACTATTCAAAATCAACACTCGAAGATCCCCAGTTTTAAAATCATTCAGAATCCTTTCTCGAGTTGAGATATGTCCTGACAAACATGAAGATGGAATGTTATGGTTTTTCAGATGATCCATGATATTTTTCTGATTGTCAGAATAACTCAGGAAAATAACCAATTTTTTAGCAGTTTTCAAAATTCGAAGAATATTTTTCAATTTATTGTCAGAACGAATTAGTGATGTCATATCATTAATCTTTTCCTCTTTCTCTTCATCGAGCTCTTCAATCTTTTTCTCTTCATCAAGTTCCTCAACTTGTTCCTCTTTTGCCTCATTTTTAAATCCTGTAAGATGAACAATTTTAAAAGAGGACGAGTTACATTGCATACACCTTCGGTCTCGATTAAGTGAAAATCCTGTCACTGTACAGTTTCCACAAATCAATGTTTGACAACAATCAAAAAGAACTGGATTTTCAAGAGGTTCATTACAAATAATGCATTCATCAAGTTGGATATTTGCGATACGTTCTTCGATTTTATTTACGCGACGAGTACATTCTTCTTTTTGGATAAGAAGAGTTGCACGCCTTTCATTCGTAATATTCGGATCTGCCAACATGTGGTTAACACCTTGAAGTTTTTTGACAGCTTGTGATCGAATTGCATCAGCAACATTTGAATCATCTTCACTTCCTCCAAGAAGATGAATTGCATCTCGAATGTTTCCAGCCTCAATCATTTCGACAATATCTGGGTTAATCAAATCTGCCATATGTCGAATAACAGGCACTTCAGGGAAAATATAAAAGATTGTCTTATAAGCGCTTGGAATCGGAGTCATTTCAATGAGTTTGTCGATGCTCTTGATACACATAATATCGTAAAGATGATCGGTTTCATTGCTGTTAAAGATTGAGAAAATACTTTTGAGAAAATGGTTTCGAAGTTTTTTAACACTTGCATGAATCTCATGAAATGTTGCTGTAATCAACCATGTAAAACCAGCATTGATTGGTTGCATTGAAGTGATAATCGCTGAATCAACTTCGTCGAAAACAAACCGTTTGAATCGATATTTTTCATAAACAGATGCAAGATGGTTATACATTGAACGAGTACACAAAACAATATCGAAATCTTCAAGGTCTCGAACATCATGCTTTGATTTAACAATTTTACACGAAATGCCAAGTTTTGCAATTTCAGAATACCATTGTTTGATAATACTTGAAGGAGTAACAATCAAATTTGTTTTAATATGAACATAATTTTCACGGTTAATAAGACAAATACTTGAATTAAAATTTGTATGAGTATACCTTTCATATGGGTGAATACCTTCATCCCATTTCATTTTATCTCGAAAAATAAGACCCAAAACCATCAAAGTTTTACCAGTTCCTGGTTTGTCTCCAAGAATACCCATCGTCGTTTTAAGAACATTTGCATCTGAAATGTTAATTGAACGTGTATTTGTTCGTTCAAGCTCTTCCATTTGGTAGATATTTGCTCGTTGATGAATAAACAATCGAACATTTGGAGTATTCAAATGAGGAATGACCTTCAGATGGACAGGAGGAGGTTGATCGTTCATTTTTAGGGTGTCGTCATTTTCATCTGGAAATGACGAATTATTTTCAATTTTACGAAATTATTTCTGAAATTATACCATCTCCGATAACACGACCTTCACGGAAAAATATGGATTGTCCTATCTCCACGTAAGTTGGTTTAATAAATTTAAATGTAACACTTCCTTTCATTCCTCCTCGAAAATTAAGTTCTTCTTGGTTTGATACACTTGCTGTGCGTTTTATCGGCCCGCAATGAATAACTGTTTGGTAACCTTTTGTTATAGTTGTACTATGAGAACTTAAAATTTCAATTGTTGCTCGAATTTCTCGAACAAGAGAAATTGGTTTAAATGAAATTACAGAACCGTTTTGAATTTTTTCAGAATGATTACGAAGTGCTAAACATCCTCGAACATTTGAAGGAAGTGTTCGAATCTCATTTTTAAAATTATCATGAATACTTTTAATTGTAATAACATCTGAACTACCGTTTAAATAAAGTTTATCTCCAACTGAGATTGGTTCTCCGCCATTAAATCCGGAAATAACTTGTCCAATTCCTTTAATTCGATAGCTTCGATCTGTAATGAATTTGTTTGCATGAACAAATGTTGTTGTCGTACATTTATGAATTCGAGAAAGAAAATGAGTCAAAAGATCAACACCTTCATTTGTTACATTTGAAATTCGAAAAATCGGTACAGTATCCAACGAACTATAAGAAGAAATAATTTCATCGACATCATTCGAATTTTGAACCTCTTTGATACCACGCGAAGTTGTTTTCTTTAAAATTCGTGAAATACCTTGAATACTCGTTTCAGTAATTTGTTTATCATATAAATCGATTTTTGTCATACAAATTGCGAATGGAATTTTCATTCGAATTGCAAGTCCCATATGTTCTTTTGTCATCTTATAAGTAGGCGCGTATTTATCGATACACAAAAGAATCAAATCTGGAATAACAATATTCAATCCAGCAATTGTTGTTTTAAGATATTTTTCATGTCCAGCCAAATCGACAAAGGTAATTCGATTATTTCCATAGATTGATGTATGATATGAAATATCTGATGTTCGACCACTCATTATTTCATGAGGGTGACGAGAAACTAACATTCGGAGCTTTCCATTTCCATTATCATTTTCATGAGTTACTAATTTTCCGAGAGTTGTACTTTTACCTGAATCAACATTTCCAAGCATACCGATATTCAAGTTCAAATACTCAATAGCCATTTATCTTACAAATTATCATAAAGAAAATAATCACTTTTTATTTTCTTTGGAGATTAAAAGATGAGTTATACTGATATTAATAATTTTTTACCAGCTTATCCTTCTTTAGATGAAAGAAAGGATAATTTATATGAGTTATTTCCAGACGGATTTTACTCTTCACTCTTCCAAAGAAAAGAATTTAATCAACTCATTCCAGATTTAACAAAACCTCGAATTGAAGATGGAAAATTTCACCCCCAATCTCAACAAATTTACGCAAGTCGTTATGCATCTTATAATACTTTATACGACCGTCAAATAATTATCCATTCAATGGGGTTAGGAAAAACTGCTCTTGCTGTATTAACAATTGAATCGAATCTTGAACAAGGTTTTAAAGGTGGTGTAATTGCAGTTCCAAGTTCAAAATTTATTCAAAATTTTGTTGTTGAAATTATCAAAATAACAGGATTAAAATATTATCCGAATTCATATGAAGATTTAAATCCGGTTGAGCTTCAACGTGCAATCCAATCAAATATTAAGAAAAAATATGAGTTTATCACATTTGGAAAGTTTGCGAATGAGATTCATACTGTATTAAACTCAAATTCAAAAGAAGCTTTGAATATTATTCAAAAGAAATATTCGAATAAAGTTTTTATCGTTGATGAATCTCATAATCTTCGTATTCAACCTGAGAAAAAAGCTGAATCTTCACGTATAAATGCAGTTTTCCATAAAGTTTTTCACATTATTGATAACTGTAAGATTATTCTTTTAACAGCAACTCCAATGAAAGATCGATGGAATGAAATTGCTGATTTAGCAAATTTAATTTTACCTTTGGATAAACAACTTCCAAGTGGTAATGATTTTGATAATGTTTATTCAAACAATGGATTTCAAATCTATAATGAAGATATTTTAAAAACTTATTTTAAGGGTTTAGTATCAACACTTCGAACAACTCCATCAACAGTAAAAAGGAGATTTGTTGGTAAGCTTATTGGCGGATTAAAAATATTTAATATCGATGAATGTCGAATGTCCGAACATCAAAGTAAATACTATCTTGAAGCATATGAAAAGGATTCGAATGGCGCTGAAAAAGGTATTTACAATTTTTCTCGACAAGCTATTAATTTTGTATTTCCAGATGGAAGTTATGGTATAAAAGGATTCGAAAAGTATAGTTTAAATAGCGGAAATTCAACAACACGTGTCCTCGAACTTTTTGATAAAACAAATAAGAGTCTTGATTTCCCTCATATTAAAGATACACTTCGAAATGCTATTCGAGGCGCTGGAGATTCAATTGAAACTGGATTACAAAAATTAAGTAAATATTCGATGAAGTATGCAAAAACAATTCAAACTATTTTAGAACAAGCGAAAAATAAAAGTGGAACAACATTTATTTATAATAGTTCAGTCGGTGGAAGTGGATTGCTTTTGTTTGCACGAATACTTGAACTATTTGGATATACACGTTCTGTTCATGGAACTGAAAAAACAATTGGTAAAAGATATGCTATTTTGACAAGTGAAACAATTGATGATGGTTCAATTGTTGCAAATGTTCAAAAAACATTTAATAATCCAAATAATGCAACAGGTGATTATATTCAAGTAATTCTCGCCAGTAAGACTGCAGGAGAAGGTCTTTCTTTTTATAATGTTGAATATATTGGTGTTCATACACCTTTTTGGAATTATTCACCTCTTGACCAAGCTATTGGACGTGGTATTCGTTATCGTTCTCATGAAGAAATCGAAAAAATATATCGAGAAAGAGGTCAAGAATTTGAAGTTAAAATTCATCACTATGCTTCAGTTCCAATAAATCAAGATTATGAAAAGAGTATTGATTACATTATGTATAAAATGTCTGAAGATAAAGATCTTCAAATTAAATTAGGTGAAAGATTTTTAAAGAGTATCTCATATGATTGTGCAAATAATCGAGATATTAATATGAAGGGTGTTGATTTCTCTCGAGAATGTGAATATCAAGAATGTGAATATAAATGTGAAGGTATCGAAGACTATAATAAACCGATAATCAATGATACATTCAATATGTTTCATTCTCAGCATGATATGGAGCAAATTACTCAAAAAATACGACTTTTATATAAAACAAATTTTTCATTAACATTAACTGAAATATTTCGAACTTTCGAAAATTTTACCGAAGATGATCATGTTTTAATATTAAAATGTCTGAAGAAATTTATTGACCAATCAATACCAATAATGAATAAATATGGATTCAAGAATTATCTTCGTGAAAGTAATGATATTTACTTTCTTGTTGATTCGATGACAACTATTTCAAAATCATTTGATTATTATTATACTTCAAACCCGATGGTTAAAATACATAATAATCCGATCGAATATATGAATAAAATACAGAAACTCAAGAGTGAAGATATTATTGAACGGATGCATATCTCTTTTAAAAATAAGGAATATGATGATGCATTTATTTATTGGAATCAATTAACACTTGATATGAAAGAACTTTTCGTTAAAATTGTTATTGAGGTAAAAGAGGATGAAGTCGATTTAACAAAAGATTACGATTTTATGGATTGGATACTGGATATGAATAAAGCAAATATTTTCAAACTTCAAAATGATACAAAGATTATTGTAAATATTATTAAAGATTCAATTAAGTGTTATGTTCCAGAAACCAAAACATGGATTGAATGCAATGATGTTATCGAACAAATTGAAAGAATCCAAAATGATGATACAGAGACTGTTCGAAACAATCCTTATGGGTATTACGGTATTGTAAATAACAAATTATTGAAAGGTGCTCATGGTTGGAAACACGGGTTCTGGATATTCAATACAGGTAAGTCAAGACAGACTGTCGCGGCTTCAGAAATCGACAAGAGGAAAAAGATACGAGGTGAAAAATGCGGTATTGGAACTTTACAAGTTGGTCATCTTGCAAGTATGGCATTTAAATTCGGATTGGACTTACCAAATCAGAAAACTCTTCCACGAAATGATATGATTGGTGTGTTATCTGAAAATAAAGCAATAGTTCTTGATAATCTTGGAATCCAAGCAGATACTTTAAACGAAGCGTTTGAGATGATGTCAGATAATGAATTGAGTCGACTTTTTAGACTTTACAAAGGTGGAACTGCAGAAATACTTTGTAAAGAAATATATAAATGGATGGAAAGTAAAAATATACTTATATCAACAGATAAAGAAACAATGCGTGGTTAAAATATTATCTCAAAAGATAATATTTAAGCGAGTAAAACTCGATTAACAGTTCCAGAAGGTATGGAAATAATTGCACATGAATCTGCTCCAAGTTCCATGCAAGCAGAAAGAATCATCATTGCTTGAAATGATTCTCGATTTGGAATTAAAGGTATTTTTATTTTAACTTTATTCATATCAAATGAAGAGATAATTTCTGTTACTGTATTTGTAATATAAATGGCAACTGGAGATTCTGATTTATATTCCACGTCATTGGTTATATCAACACTTTTACTCCGAACAATAAGCTGAAGATGATTTAAAAATTCATCGTTTAAAAGATTATTTGGAAAATTCTTTGTTTGTTGAATTACCAATTCTCTTCCATTTATTCTTAAAGTAGTTGTTGTCTTTTCTTCTTCCGATGAAGATTCTTCGTAAATGTCATCGTCGTCATCATTTTCTTCTGATGACGACGTGTCTTGCAATTTCTTTAAAGCTTGGTAAGCTGCAAGCTTTTCACTTTCAGATTTCCGATCAGAGTTTGAACCTTTTACAGATATACCATTGACATGAACAGTAGAACTCCATGTTCCATTTCGATTTACAGTCTCGTATACAGGTAATGCGATACGGTTTCCTTGACAATATTCTTGCAGTACATTTTTCCAAGATACATCGCTATTCATCTTTAACAGTTTCTTTTTATTTCTTTTTGTTTAAATAATCAATCAACTGATTTTTAAAAAAATCATCAATTGGGAGACCATATTTAATTACACATTCAAAATCGTTTTCATTAAGAACGGTTGATGTCGTTCCATTTGTATTTTGGATACCAACAACTTTACCATTTTCGAATATAAATCCTGAGTATTTGTGCTCAGTATTTCCAAATTTGTTTGTATATGTTACAAACTTTGAAGTGTCAATTTGAAGTTCTTCAATCAAATGAACGCGACATGAAGATTCAGCCTTTGAATATATTGAAATTGGCTGATTGCATACTTTTCCACATTCAGATACGTGCTTACATTGATTTGTTTTATGTTTTGCGCAAAACAACTCGCCGAATGGGATACATTTTCCGCAAGGTTGTCCGATTTTAACACCTTTTTCCATAATAAAACTGCATTTATTTTCATCTTCTTTTGGAGAATGTCGTTTACAAAGACTATTCAAATGAATTTTTGCTCCACACATTTCACCCTTTCGAACACCCGACTGAATTTTTGAAATACATCCTGTATTATCAACTTGTTGTCGCGGTATTACTTGTTGGAGTTCAAGATTCAATGATCGATTTGAAACTCGAATTTCTTTACTCAACTCAGTATTTTGATAACTATCAATAATACTTTGAAGCAATTCTGTATATTTTGGATCTTCACATTGTCGTTCAAAGTCTGTCATAATATCAGACAGGATTTTCCGAGTTTCATTTTCACAATATCCAAGGATGGCAAGATTGATTTTATCCATTGTATGATAGCAATTCATTTTCATTATTTTATAATTAAAAGATTCAATTTTTAATAAATGTTTGTTATTTATTGTTTGACTTTTGTTCTTGGCTATGTATCTCGGGAAATTTATGACAAATCCGATAAAATCAATCGAATTCATGATGTAATATCTGAAAATACTCATGGGTTTTTCAATTCTTGGTATAATACAATTAAAACTATCGCTAAAATCCAATACGAAAATGTTTATGATAAATATGTTCGAGAGTTAAAAACACCTCATTATATTTCCCATGATTTATACGAAATTGAATATTTTCACAAAGGAAAGAGATATCGTCTTCATTTAAATGACCGTATTGGAGACAGAGTTTCATTGAATGTCTATAATGAAAAAGGTGATGAGATAACATCTCGATTTATGGAATATTTCGGACCGCAATATGATTTTCATAATCGGAGTTATACACCTAAAGACCTTGGCTGTAAACAGTTAGTAATTATTGATGGAAATTTTAATGAAATTGTTTATAATGAAAATGAAATCATTAAAATTCAGATTAACGAAAGCTAAATTATCTAAAGAAAATTCGAATATTTTATATATTAATTTTTTTTCTTGCTATTAAAAAATAAACAATGGCTCCAACCAAATCTTCGCGTAAATCTTCTCGTAAATCTCCTCGCAAATCTCCCCGTAAATCCTCGAGGAAAGCTTCAAAGCGTGCGTCAGTTCGTCTCACATCCAAATGCACTCCTCGTACTGCATCCACTAATCGCAAGGTGACTGCGGGTGGAAAAGCTACCAATGCATGGATCAGACATTGGCAAAAATTCAAGCGTGAGAACCCTAATGTTGTTGATTTCATGAAACAGGCTCGTAAGACCTACGTTCCCCTTTGTGATAAAGGACAAACAACTCGCCGTGTGAAGGTTTCTCGCAAGTCTTCGGCTCGCAAGTCTTCGCGTAAATCGTCGGTTCGCAAGTCTTCGCGTAAATCGTCGGCTCGCAAGTAATTTCGTTAAATAAATAAACAATTAATTTGATTCATAAAATGAATCAAATAACTTACGGATTGGTCGTATATCATCAAAATATTGGAGAAGAACCTGTTTTTCATATCGTTCAGCGTCGAGATACTCTTGCATACATCGAGTTTATTCGAGGTCATGTTTCTGAAAATAAACTTGAAACTTTCTTTTCAAATATGACGAATGAAGAAAAATTAAGAATAATATCACATAAATTCGAAGATTTATGGATTGATTTATTCCCAAACAAAGGAACATTTCCAGAAATGTTCTATAAATCGAAAACACTTTTTGATTATTATAATTCCATTGGAATTTTACAAAAAACTTATCAGAATACAATAGATAAATCAATTGAATTGGAATGGTCAATACCAAAAGGTAGAAAGAAGAGTGAAAAGGAAGTAAATTTAATATGCGCGCAAAGAGAGTATAGAGAGGAGACAAAAAATAAATGTTATTTAGAATTTGTTGACTTACCTCCAATTGACTGTTTTTATCCAACACCAAACGATAAAATAGTATTTTATATTGCACGAAGTAAATTTAGACCTCAACCTGTTTATACAAGTGAAGAGAGAAGTTTTATTCAAAGAGATTATGTTTCAGATGAAACAAACGATATAAAATGGATGACTATAAAAGAATGTGAAAGTTTATTATCTGAAAAATATATTGAATTGCTTAAACAAGTCAATGATTCTATTAAAAAAAATATAACTTTTTTACCTCTAAAAGATATAGTTTTAAAATATAACTAATAATTTGTAGATTCGTTTAAAGGTTTCAAAATGAGATAAATGACTCAAATAAATGAAAATAAACCTTTAAAAATTGCAGCGGCAATTGTGGTAAATAATGAAAAAATATTAAAAACCTTGAAGACATGTGAAAATATTATCAGCGGGCTAATTGTTTACTGCGAAGACTGCGAAGACTGTACCTTTAAACTTGTCCAAGGCTGGTCGAATGAACAAAAAATTCCTCTTCATGTTAAAAAAGGAAAACTAACAGATTTTACAGAGTCAAGAAATAGATTACTTGATTTTACCGATGAATTTCCCGAATATACATTTAATATTTTACTTGATTGTAATGATGAATTACACGGAGGAAATCTTCTTATTGAAGAATGTCAAAGACTTTCAAATTCAAACGAAAATGTATTTTTAATAAATAAAATGCATCAATATCGAGGCGAAGATGTAATAAAATTCAGTGATATTTTATTATTTAAACATAAGAGTGGAATTCGATATAAAAATTCGCAAATTGACAATCAATTGACGGATAATAGTGTTTCTTCGGGTATTGTTATTTATCAAGATATTTCCACGCAAGACGACGTAGGAGACGACGTAAGAGACGAGAGATTAAAATTAGATAAACTTATACTTTTGAATCAATTAAAAAATAACAAATCAAATGATACTCAAACTCTTTTTAATCTCGCGAAAATATTAAACTGTCTTGGAGAGTATAATCAGTCTTATTTATTTTATCAAAAAAGAGCATCTATTTCAGATAGAGGATTAAAAGAAGAAAGATATGAATCATATTTTAGGAGTGCTATCATTTCACTTGATCGTTTAAACCAAATTGATATAGCTGTATCAAACTTTTTTAACGCGTTATGTCTTGATTTAAGAATTGAACCTCTTCTTATTTTAACAGAAATATATAAAAATCGCAATTCATATCTTCTCGCATATGCATTCATATCCTTAGCATGTGAAATACAACAAGATAGTTGTTATAAATGGGAATTAATGGCAACTATTTGTGCAAAGATTGGTAAATTTTCCGAAGGTAAACAT
>Ga0078894_10003548_pt1 | contig 11859 bp, 7 predicted proteins | sample LauGreSu1BDMLBSD_2_FD_67506 | JGI IMG/M metagenome (GOLD analysis project Ga0078894, IMG submission 67506) | Freshwater lake microbial communities from Lake Michigan, USA - Su13.BD.MLB.SD (version 4) (version 4) | ecosystem: Environmental > Aquatic > Freshwater > Lake | place: Lake Michigan, USA... | reverse complement strand
GGTACACCAGCGGAGATATCACCAGGCATTTTCCAGAGGTGAGCTCACCCATGCGGAACAGCGACGCATCGGCCTACCGGCCACCACGCCCTTGGTGCAACGCACCTGGCTTGCTGTTGGTGGCACCGTCTTAACCGCACGACTAGCCCTGGAGCAGGGTCTGTCCTGTCATCTCGCGGGAGGAACCCACCATGCCTATCCCGACCATGGCAGTGGCTTCTGCATCTTCAACGACTGCGCTGTGGCCGCCCGCGTACTCCTGGCTGAAGAGCGCGTGCAACAGCTGATGGTGATCGATCTAGACGTGCATCAGGGCGACGCCACGGCAGCAATCTTTTGCGATGAACCACGGGTATTTACGCTCTCAGTGCACTGCAAAAGCAATTTTCCCCTGCGCAAACAGAGCAGCAACGTCGATCTTGCTCTCGACGATGGCCTGGGAGACGAGGAGTACCTCACAGCCATCGGAGACCTCATTCCAAATCTGCTTGATCAGGTAAAACCCGATCTGGTGTTCTACAACGCGGGCGTTGATCCTCATCGCCAAGATCGACTGGGCAGGCTCTGCCTCAGCAGCGAAGGACTACTGAACCGTGACAGGCTGGTGCTGGATGCCTGCCTGAGGCGATCCATTCCAGTGGCCACCGTGATCGGTGGGGGATACGACGAACTAGCGGCCCTAGTGCAGCGGCACGGGCTTGTGTTCCGAGCTGCCAGGGAGCAAGCTCGGGTTCATGACCTATAAACGGGACTTGGCGGAACTGCGTTAAATCAGTCTTCAGCCCAGATGTAGCGCGTGAGCTCTTCAGGCTTGGGCTCAGGCGCAGCCAAGGCAAACTCCACGCAATCAGCCACCTCGGCATCAATCTGCTTGTCGATGGCCTTGAGCTCATCGGCACTAGCGAGATTGTGCTCAATCAAATGAGCCGCCAGGCTCTTGATCGGGTCGCGCTGTGCCCAGAATTCCTTCTCGGCCTCTGCCCGCAACTCATCGGGGTCAGCGAGGGAGTGTCCGCGGAATCGATAGGTAAGGCACTCCAAAAGAGTGGGGCCTTCACCAGCGCGAGCTCGCTCGATTGCTCGCTGGGCTGCACCACGTACAGCAAGCACGTCCATGCCATCGACTTCTTCACCGGCCATGCCGAAGCTGGCCGCCTTACGCCAGATCTCGGGGTCACTGGTGGCTCTGTTGTGGTCCATGCCAATGGCCCACTTATTGTTTTCCACAACAAAAATGATCGGCAGTTTCCAGAGCGCTGCCATGTTCAGGCACTCATAGAACTGACCGATATTGCAGGTGCCATCACCGAAGAAGGCTGCAGTCACAGCATCACTGCTTGCATCGCCAAGGGCATCGCGCTTGTAGCGGCTTGTGAAGGCTGCGCCCAGCGCCACAGGAATCCCTTCACCGATGAAGGCATAACCACCCAACAGATGGTGCTCCTTGGAGAAAAGGTGCATCGAGCCACCACGGCCCTTGCTACAGCCTGTTTCCTTGCCAAACAGCTCACTCATCACCTCCCTGGCAGGCACACCACAGCTGAGGGCATGCACGTGATCGCGGTAAGTACTGCAAAACCAGTCATGCTGCATCTTCATCGCTTTGATCACCCCCGTGCTCACGGCCTCTTGGCCGTTGTAGAGATGAACGAAGCCGAACATCTTGCCGCGGTAGTACATCTCGGCACACTTATCTTCAAAACGCCGACCCAGGACCATGTCTCGATAGAGCATGAGCCCCTCGTCCCTGGTCACAACCGCAGGAGTGGATGGGTAGAGGTTGAGCAGACGCTCGGCGTGCAACCCCACAGCGTTCACATCGGCTGAGCAGGAGGGCGCCCCGTTGCTCGCCACGCTCTGGCCGAGATCTGCCTGTGTCATGCGCTGTTTCCGGATGTCCGGCCACGACTGATGCTGAGGGGACTGTACGGGGTCCATCACCGAAGGTTGTGTGGGATGAGCCCAAAACCGAAGACCCTGATTACAGTCACGCCCTAGCGAACCGGGCGGATTGGAACTGCCGATCGATCACTTCCGCCTCCTCGGTGTTGCCGCCACCACCGACAGCGAAACTGTGCTGCGCACGCTGCAGCAACGCCTCGATCGCTCACCGCATCAAGGCTTTACGCAGGACACCCTGCAGGCCAGGGCGGAGTTACTGCAGGCCAGCGCTGAACTCCTGAGCGATGAGGAGCGGCGCCATCAGTACGAGCGGGAGCTCACCGCCGTCGCTGACACCGGCGAAGGAGCCATTGCAGCCTTGGAGATTCCTCCCTCACGCGAGGTGGGTGGTCTGTTGCTGCTGATGGAAGCGGGCCAAGCCCAGGAAGCCTTCGAGGCCGCCAGCCGCGGGCTTCAGCCCCCTCAGGCGCCGGCTCTGGGCAGCAGCCGCGAGGCCGATCTGAGCCTCCTCGCAGGATTGGCCTGCGAAGCTGCAGCTTGTGACCTGCGTAGCCATCGCCATTTTGAGGCAGCGGCACGCACGCTTCAACAGGGTCTGCAACTGCTGCAGCGCATGGGCCAACAACCGGACCAGCGCCGAAAGCTCGAGCACGAACTCAAGGCACTGCTGCCGTATCGAGTGCTCGACCTGATCAGCCGCGATCTTTCAGCCATCAGCCACCGCCAGGAAGGCATCGGCCTGCTTGAGCAGCTGGTGCAACAGCGTGGTGGCCTGGAGGGCGATCTGGATCCCGATTTACCGCAGGCCGAATTCCAGCCTTTCTTCAAACAGATCCGTCCGTTCCTCACGGTGCAGGAACAGGTTGCACTCTTCAGTCGCTGGGCGGATGCGGGCTCATCCACGGCGGATTTTCTGGCGAGCTTCGCGCTCACGGCGGAGGGGTTCATGCAGCGCAAGCCCGAGCGGATTCAGGCGGCCTTCCAACGACTTCGGGCCGGAGGCCAGGCGGGCACGGAGGTCTTTCTGGCCTGTCAGCAGTTGCTGCTCGGGCAAGTGGAGCAGGCCCAGGCGTTCTTCGATGCCGGGGCCGATGCCGACTTACGCCAGTGGGCTCGCGAGCAGAGCGACGACCCTCTGGCACGACTCTGTGCTTACTGCCGCGACTGGCTGAGCCGGGAAGTGCTTCCTGGTTTCCGCGACATTGAGCCCGAGGTGGATCTTGAGGCGTGGTTTGCCGATCGCGACGTTCAGGCCTATGTGGAGCAGCAAGACCGGATCCGCAGCCGCGAACGCGGCCCACGCCCACTCCACGATCCAGAACCCTTGGCCACCGGGAGCGAGGATCCCGCGTTCAGCTGGCCCGATTTCAACCTCGACATCCCTGCTGCGGCGCTGCCAACCAACGGCGAAGCCCGCAAAAGCGAAGCTCTATTCGACGACGAGGCGGTGGGCGAAGGGGGTGACGCCGATGATCTCTGGGATGGCCCACGCTGGCGCTGGCCTGATCTGCTGAACCGGCTCGAGGGATTGGGCGTCAAGAATCTTCCTAGATGGAGCCTGCCGGCAGCCGGCGGTGTCGTCGTCTTGGTAGTTGCCATCGGCGGGTGGCTGCTGTTCCGCCCCCGCACGGCAACGGTTCAACCGCTGCCTGTTGAGCCAGCTGAACAGATCACACCGATCAAGGCAGCCCCACCACCGGCTCCCCCGGCGCCGGCTTTTCCTCTGACCGCCGCCGACCCGAGCGAAACCCAATTGCAGCAGTTACTCGAAGCCTGGCTCACCGCTAAGGCCGCAGTGCTCGCAGGTCAGCCGTCTGCTGTACCCCTGACAGATCTGGCCCGCACCACCCAGGTGGAGCAACTGCAACGGCAGGAGCAAGCCAACCGCAAAGAAGGGATCACGGAAACGATTCACACCACCGTGCGGAGCTTCAGCGTTGGCGAGCGCAACTCCCGGCGCATCGCCGCCACAGTGACTCTTCAGTACAGCGATGAACGGCGCACCAGCGGAGGCACCCTCTTGGGGAAGACCGCCAAAACCACCCTCCGCAACACCTACGTCTTCGCGCGCGTTGGCGAGCGATGGTTGCTCGCCGCCTACCAGCCGAGCTGACCGCGACGACTTTTTACGATCGCGGCAACTGCGGCTGTTGCCGCTTGCCCCCAGCCGCCTCCTCTTCTGATGTTCGACGAGCTTTCCCAGCGGTTTGAAGATGCCGTCAAGAACCTGCGCGGCCAGGGCTCAATCAGTGAAGGCAACATCGACAGTGCCCTGAAGGAGGTTCGGCGGGCCCTGCTGGAGGCAGATGTGAGCCTGCCGGTGGTGAAAACGTTCGTTGACGACGTTCGCAAAAAAGCGCTTGGCACCGAGGTGGTGCGCGGCATCAGCCCGGATCAGAAGTTCATCCAGGTGGTGCACGAGCAGCTGGTGGAAACCATGGGCGGTGCAAACGCCCCCCTTGCCGCCGGTGGTCAGGCCGGTTCACCATCCGTGGTGCTGATGGCCGGACTGCAGGGCGCGGGCAAAACAACTGCCACCGCCAAGCTGGGACTGCACCTAAAGGAACAGGGCCGCAAGGCCTTGCTTGTGGGGGCTGATGTGTACCGCCCGGCGGCGATCGATCAGCTCAGAACGCTCGGCGGGCAGATCGGCGTCGAGGTGTTCAGTCTCGGTACGGAGGCCAAGCCTGAAGACATCGCCGCCGCCGGGATCGAGAAGGCACGAGCGGAAGGCTTCGACACCGTGTTGGTCGACACTGCCGGCCGCCTCCAGATCGATCAGTCGATGATGGAGGAGATGGTGCGGATCCGAACCGCCTGCCAGCCCGATGAGGTGCTGCTGGTGGTGGATTCGATGATCGGCCAGGAAGCGGCCGAGCTCACCCGCGCCTTCCACGAGCAGGTGGGCATCACGGGCGCCGTGCTCACCAAGCTTGACGGTGACTCCCGGGGCGGCGCCGCCCTCTCGATCCGCCAGGTGAGCGGTGCCCCGATCAAGTTCATTGGCACCGGGGAGAAGGTGGAAGCGCTGCAGCCGTTCCACCCGGAGCGGATGGCCAGCCGCATCCTCGGCATGGGCGATGTGCTCACCCTGGTGGAAAAAGCCCAAAAGGAGGTGGAGCTGGCCGATGTGGCCAAGATGCAGCAGAAGCTCCAGGAAGCCACCTTCGACTTCTCGGACTTTGTGCAGCAGATGCGCCTGATCAAGCGCATGGGCTCCCTTGGGGGACTGATGAAGCTCATTCCCGGGATGAACAAGATCGACGACGGCATGCTCAAGCAGGGCGAAGAGCAGCTCAAAAAAATCGAGGCGATGATCGGCTCGATGACCCAAGCCGAGCGGCGCGACCCAGACCTACTGGCCGCCAACCCCTCCCGCCGACGGCGCATCGCCAGCGGCAGCGGTCATACGCCGGCAGATGTGGACAAAGTGCTCCAGAACTTCCAACAGATGCGTGGGTTCATGCAGCAAATGACCCGAGGAGGCGGCATGCCAGGGATGCCCGGCTTCCCTGGCATGGGTGGCGGCTTCCCCGGTATGGGAGGAATGCCCGGTGGTGGTGGTGGCAGAAGCGGCGGGGGCATGCCCAAGGCCCCCAAGCCCGCCAAGAAGCGCAAAGGGTTCGGGGAGCTTTAAGGGGGTTCACCCCAGCGAGTATTGTGTTCGTTTGGCGCGAGATTCCGAATCAATCGGAATCGAGCACCCTTTATCCAGTCAGCAAGGCAAGGCCACGATGATCAAGCTCCGCCTGAAGCGGTTCGGTAAAAAGCGGGAAGCGAGCTTCCGCCTGGTGGCCTGCAACAGCACCTCACGCCGCGATGGTCGCCCTCTCGAGGAGCTGGGCTTCTACAACCCCCGCACCAAAGAGACTCGCCTCGATACCGAAGCCATCCGAGCCCGCCTCGAACAAGGCGCTCAACCCACCGACAGCGTGCTCACCCTGCTTGAGCGCGGTGGCCTAGTGGAAAAGAAGGTTCGTCCTTCTGTCATCGTCGGCCAGAAGAAGCAGGCTGCAGCCCGCGAAGCCGCTGCCAAAAAGGCCGCCAAGGAAGCAGCCGAGGCCAAAGCAGCTGAAGCGGCTGCTGCGGCTGCCGCCGCGGCTGAAGCCACCCCAGAAGAAGCAGCTGAAGCCTGAGGCCCCGCCCCATGTCCGGGGCTGACACCCTTACCTCGTTCAGTATCGACCTCCCCGACCAGGACGCCGCCGTGGCTCTGGCGGGGGAGGCCGAAACCACCCTGCATCGCCTTGAAGCCCTGACTGGTGCTTCGCTGGTGCTGCGGGGTTTGTCATTGCAGTTGCGCGGACGCCCGAACCAACTGGAACGAGCCGCTGGGCTGGTGGAGCTGTTGCGACCGCTCTGGCAGGAAGGTCAAGCCATCAGCCAAGTGGATGTGCAGTCCGCTCTCACCGCCCTTGATACCGGTCAGCGCGCAGAACACCAAGAGCTGGGTCAACAGGTGCTCGCTCGCAGCCAAAGCGGAAAGCTGCTGCGGCCGCGCACCCTCAAACAGAAGGCCTATGTGGAGGCGATCGAGCGCCACGATCTCACCCTCGCCCTTGGGCCGGCTGGCACGGGCAAAACCTTTCTTGCTGCAGTGCAGGCTGTGCGGGCCCTGCAGGAACGGCGCGTGGAACGGCTGATCCTTACCCGACCGGCGGTGGAGGCCGGCGAGCGGCTTGGGTTTCTACCAGGAGACCTGCAGCAGAAAGTGGACCCCTATTTACGCCCCCTCTACGACGCGTTGCACACCCTGCTGGGCCAGGAACGCACCTCAGCCCTGATTGAAAAGAACGTGATCGAGGTCGCGCCTCTGGCCTACATGCGAGGGCGAACCTTGGCCGATGCCTTCGTCATCCTCGATGAGGCTCAGAACACAACGCCTGCCCAGATGCGCATGGTCCTCACCCGGCTGGGCGAGGGCTCGCGCATGGTGGTCACTGGAGATCCCACGCAGATCGACCTACCCACTCATCAACTCAGCGGCCTGATCGAAGCCGCCCAGGTACTCGAGGGCGTGGAAGGAGTGGCCATCTGCCGATTGACAGCCTCCGATGTGGTTCGTCACCCACTAGTGCAGCGCGTTGTGAATGCCTATGCCGCGCGAGACAGCAGCAGACATCGAAAAGCATGAATCAGGCACAAAGCAGCCGCATTCACGACCTCAGCGATCATTGCCACGAGCCTGATATGCAGGATCGATAGGGGGATCCACACCCATACCGGCCGCGCAACCACGACATCGCTGGCAGGATGAGGGCAGTCTTCTCATCTGTGCCATGCCGGCCAGCAGCAATTTCCAGGAGGCCATCCGCTCAGCGCAGTCCAGCGCCCTGGTTGGCCCCAACGTGGTGAACAAAGCCCTCCCCTATGTGGGCGGTGGCATGGTGCTCACTGCAGGTGGCGTGATGGGTGGCCTGGGCCTCATGGCCAGCAATCCCAGCCTGTTCATGCCCCTGTTCTGGGTGGCCCTGATCGGAAACTTCATCCTGTTCTTCGCGGCCCAGAACGTGGCCATGAAGGGCAACAACAGCAGCGCTCTGCCACTGCTTGCCACCTACAGCCTGATCACCGGCTTCACCCTGAGCGGCCTGGTGGCCATGGCCATCGGCACTGCAGGCATCGGCGCCATCGGCACCGCAGCCCTCGCCACCGGTATCACGTTTGTGGCCGCCTCCGTGATGGGGCGACGGATGAGCGACAACCTGGGGCAGGCCCTCAGCGGGGTCGTGGGGCTGGGAATCCTCGGCCTTGTGGTCGCCATGCTCGTGCAGGTGATCGGCGGGATCTTCGTGCCGGGATTCGGTGGAGGCGGTTTCGAGCTGATGATCGCCGGCTTCGGCACCGTGATCTTTGTGGGAGCGGCCTTCGTCGACTTTTACACGATGCCTCGCACCTACAGCGATGACCAGTACCTGGCCGGAGCTTTGGGGATGTACCTCACATACATCAACCTGTTTATCTTCATCCTGCGCCTGGTCATCGCCCTTAACGGCGGCGGGCGTCGCGACTAAACCACCAGTAGCCCAAACGCATCACGCAGAGGCACCCCCAGGGGTGCCTTTTTTGTGGGCGAAACAGGGCCTTTGGGCGCCAGAAAAAAGCAAATGAAGTTTGCGCGAAAATGTGCAACAACATCTTTGTTCAGGTGAGCAGCATAAAGCGTTGAGCTGCAATAGAACTCACTGGTAAACGAAAAGCTTCTGCCACCCGGGAAGGGAGCAGATTGCCGGATCCGCAGCGAAGCAGCCCACCAACTAGTGATTCGACCATGAGCAAGCCAAAGGGAAAGACGATTAAAGAAGTTTATGGCGTCATTAGCGGAGGCTCTAGCATTACAGGCATAGCGATCGAAGCCATTGGAACGATCCGAGGAATCACAACAAGTATTGGCAGCGTAGAAGTAAGCGAAGACGGCAAGTACAAACTGAAGATAGGGAAGAAATACCGCGCATATAAAGGCGCCGTAGAAGTACGGCTCATCGATACCAACGAAGCGAGCTCAAACTACATCAATTCAAAAGGCAACCCAACCGACCTTCCAGAAGAGCAAAGCCAAACAAAAGGAGCAGCCAAAAAGATCGAAGCGAACTTCAGCGTTCCCAATGGCGTACAGCCCACCCCCGTACCGCCCCAGAGTCTGAAAATTGCTGAGCCTGTCGCCCCGCAAGGCAATGGTGGCGGCTCTGGTGCACTGCCTTCACCGCCACCAGCACCTCTTACTCCGCCCATTCCACAAGGACCTTCAACCACAGCGGCGGTGACCGGGATCATCGACAGCGTCGGCAGCGTCACAGGCCGAGTAGCACCGAGAGGTTTCACGAATGACACCTCTCCTCAGATCGCAGGAACGCTCGGTGGTCGAACAGCGGGAGCCGCACTTGGGGCCGGTGAATCCGTTCAGATCTATGACGGCGAAACTCTGCTTGGAATCGCGACGGTCACCGTTGCCCAAGGCGGACAAAGCACATGGGCTTACCAAGAGCAACGTGTTCTGAGCGATGGCCAGAGTGTCAGCTACACCGCACGCGTGATGGGAGCCGATGGAACCTTGTCAGTCCCTGGCAACCCGTATACAGCAACAATCGACACGACCGGACCCGGCATTCAGGTCGTAGCGGAGACCGCATCACTGGCATCAGGGGAAACAACCCTCGTCACCTTTCTGCTATCCGAGGCATCCACCAACTTTGGCCTCAACTCCATCAGCACAACAGGCGGAAGCCTTTCGAACTTTCATGGGTCGGGGACAACGTACTACGCGACACTGACAGCCGATGGCACTGGCCTCGCCACAATTCTGGTGGCCCCCGGAGCATTTACGGACGCTGTTGGCAATCCAAACATTGATCAACCAGCAACAAGCTTTGCGCCACCAACGACGCAGCTGTTCATTGTTATCGACGGCAATAGCGCCTTCAAAGACGACAACAACAACGGCATTCTCGACGCAAATGAACTGGGCACCACATTGCTAGATGCAGCTAGTTTTGAAGCGTGGTTAACGAGCATCAACACAAACTTCGCCACCCAGGAGACCCAGGTTCGCTTTACTGGCGTCCCAGCATTTGCCGTTGATCTATCAGGATTTGATGTGAACGATCGGATCGTGGTGGACATGAGCCAGAAGCCCTGGCTTGGTGTCAGCCTCCTCTCAAACACGCAACAGGTTCAGGTGAGCGCTGAGGTCACGCCCCCTGCACTTCCATTCAGAACAACAAAGACCATTGTTCCCGCTCCACCGGCCGTTTGGAACCGATTTAGCTCAGCAACGGGAAGCACACAAGCGAGGGGACTTGAGTTGTACATGAATCCAGCAACTCAAACAGCACCGACAGCAGTCAACCGCTTGTTTGTTGGCAGGACCATTCACGCAGGCACCAACGGTAATCTGGTGTTCAGCGGCAGACTTGCTGTCAGCACAAGACATGCAGTCAGGAATGGCGTTACGGGACGTGGATCATCAGGAACAATCGCCGTTCTGCCAGCCAATCCAAACATCAGTTACATCCTGCCTGTCATCTGAGACGACACCATCAGCTCGGGAATGGATAGCGAACAACCACCTGCACAAAAGTCAGCATCAATTGCACAGCATCGACAGCCATGGAACAGGAACTCCTGGAAACACTTGATCGGGCTTGGAAGCTGAGCAGTGAAGGTGAAGAGCAACTCGGCTTAGTTTGTCTTGGCAGTCATGATCCAATCCCACAAAGCTGTTCCGACATCCAGGCGGCCAAGCTGGCAGCCATTCTGATCCGAGCAGGAAAGATCGACGAGGGCTGGAACTATCTACAACGAGACTGGACTCAAGCATCACCCATCGCTGCAGGACTCGCGGGAGCGATGGGACTCGCACTCGGCATACCGGACTGGGCAGAACCATCGCTGCGTCGTGCCTGCGAAGCCTCACTGAATGATGCAAGCCATTGGATCAACCTTGGCCGCTGCCTGGTTCACATGGGCCAAACTGCAGAAGCCGTTGAACATTTGAGCAAGCTGAATTCGGAAGCCCTGCCTGCAGACCAGGCGAGGGAATGGCGACTGAGTTCTGTGGAAGCACAGATCGCAGCAGGTAATGCCGAGGATGCGCTCAAACTGGTACCTGCTAATGGCCGAGATCCTGAAACGGCCGCAATACGAGCACGGGTCCTTGCCCATCTCGGGCGCCATGATCAAGCCTTTCGAGAACTCACGCAACTTCTAAAAGAACAACCACAACAGATTGACCTATTGCTGGCAACGGTTGATTTAGCCGAGGCATTAGGTCGTTTTCAAATGAGCAGCAGCGCCCTGGAGGCAGCGATTAAAGCCGAACCGAAACGACCTGAGTTTTGGCTGCGCCTTGTTCACTCCTATTGCGGAAGTCTCCAAAATACTCAGGCAGAGCGCGCTCTTGAAAAGGCAAAGGAATTGCTATCAGACGCCTCAGTGGCCTTGCAAGCTTCTGCCCTCGCAGCAGAAGCCAGAGTGGCGAACTTACAGAGCCAACCAGACAAAGCAGAAGAACTTTATAAGCAGGCCCTCCAACTGATGCCCTTGCTTCTGATTGGACTTAGTGGGCTAGGCAACCTCTATATGCAGATTGGCCGCATCCCAGAAGCCATAGAGATCTTCAGAACCATCACTTCAGTGGCCCCACTATCTGGCTGGACCCACTTAATCCAAGCGCATCAAAACCTATCTGACCCAGCCATTACAGAAGCCCTGGAACAGGCAGCACACCAGCCCAGCCTGGAAGGGCCAATCAATAGTGGATTGCTGTTCAGCCTGGCAGCGCACCATGACAAACAAGGCAATGCCCCCAAGGCCTTTGAAGCGGCCATCAAGGCGAACGAGGCCTGCAAACCAAACCTGCGCTACTCGGCACCTGAGCATCGCCATCACGTTGACTCAATCCTGCAACACTTCTCAACCAGCTTCTTTCAAGAGCGCAAAGGCTGGGGATGCAGCTCACAACTTCCCCTCTTCATCGTGGGCATGCCACGCTCAGGCACAACCCTCACTGAGCAGATTGTTGCGAGCCATCCAAGCGTCTACGGGGCTGGCGAACTCGGACATATTCCCGGATGCATCGCGCAGATGGAGCATTGGGAGCAGAGATTAGGAAGCCCATTGCAATACCCCTATTGCCTGAACGAACTCGATCAAGCGAGCACGCGTTTATACGCCGAGCAGATCATCAACGAACTACAGGCACTTGAGAGCGAAGAAAAGAAATACATTACCGACAAACTACCGCACAACTTTGAGAATATTGGACTGATTCGCCTGCTCTTTCCACGTTGCAAGATTATCCATGTTCACCGCGAACCCCGCGACGTCGCCGTGTCGAATTACCTCACAGACTATGCGGCCAAACAAGGCGGCATGGGATTCGCCTATGACCTGCAATGGATTGGCGAACAGCTCATAGACGAACAACGACTTTCCAAACACTGGGACGCGCTATTCCCA
>Ga0078894_10003547_pt1 | contig 11859 bp, 11 predicted proteins | sample LauGreSu1BDMLBSD_2_FD_67506 | JGI IMG/M metagenome (GOLD analysis project Ga0078894, IMG submission 67506) | Freshwater lake microbial communities from Lake Michigan, USA - Su13.BD.MLB.SD (version 4) (version 4) | ecosystem: Environmental > Aquatic > Freshwater > Lake | place: Lake Michigan... | reverse complement strand
CATTATCATTATCATTTATCACATCCACCGGAGGCGTTACTGAACTACGACTACAGCACCACGTCTGAAAAAATGGAATCGGATACGAACCAGGAACCCACTCTTTTATTTTTATGGAAAACCCCATCCTATACAAAATAATAAAAATAAACAACAATATATTTTTATATGATAAATATATAAATATAATGCTATCCAATATCATCAAACAAATCCAACAAGAGCGTGAACAAAACAAGAATGTATCAAAGCAAATAGGTACAAATCAAAAACACAAATTTACAAATATACCAGGACACCGTAATGTAGGGCCCAATACATTTTTTGGCATAAAGCCACAACCCGCGCCCGCACCAGCACCGGAACCCGCGCCCGCACCCGCGCCAGCACCGGAACCCACACCCGCACCCGCGCCAGCACCGGAACCCACACCGGAACCCACACCGGAACCCACACCGGAACCCACACCGGAACCCGCGCCCGCACCGGAACCCGCGCCAACACCGGAACCCACACCAACGCCCGCACCGGAACCCGCACCGGAACACGCACCCGCGCCCGCCCCAGCTCCAGCACCAATACCAAAAGGGATGTCAAAAGCGGCAATGCGTAAAAAACAAAAAGAAGAGGAACTGGCAAAACAAAAGGCACAGGCACAGGCACAGGCACAGGCACAGGCACAGGCACAGGCACAGGCAGCAGAACCTGTCCCAATAGAAATACAATCAACCTTATCAGAAATGCCGTCATCTCTGGTTGGAACCCACGCGGAACCTTCAGAATAAAAGTATGCCGTCGCTGGGGGGCGTAGCCCCCTACTGGTCTATAGAACGTAGTTTGCGACGCTTCGCTGCGACGCTTCGCTGCGACGCTTCGCTCGCATCGTTCGGCGAAGGCCGAACTAGATCGCATCGTTCGGCGAAGGCCGAACTAGATCGCATCGTTCGGCGTTCGCCGAACAGTACTCCGTCGTTGGGGGGCGGAACCCCCCGGGGAAAAAATTGAAATGGTTTTCAACAATCCATCTCAATAACAACAACGACAACAACAACGACGCAATGCTTTCTACCAAACTGACGACGACCGACAATCGTATTCTTTCCCACAATTTCATCCCCGAAAATTGTCGTTCATTGATGGAACGACGCACAGACAAGAATAAGAAATTCGGCAAACTGGAAATAGTGACCCCGAAGATCAGCGTTCCTTCTTCTGCTACCGATCCAATCAACATCATCGCAGGATTTCTTCTGGACACATCTGGTTCTATGACTGGAACAAAATTGGAACACGCAATCAAGACAATCAAGAATCTTATAGAAGTTCTTCTTGCTGAACGAAACGGCAAAACCAACGAATTTCAACCATTTCACGCGTGGATTTATGTAATAACATTTAACAGCAGCACGGAAATCATCATTCCGTTCCAAGAAATTACCGACGAGACCGTCGCTGGCATCAATACAAAATTGGGTACGATATCCGCGAGCGGATGCACAAACTACTCAAAGGCATTTCAATGCCAGAGAGAAGTAATTGAAGATATTGTGACGAGTCAACTTCACAATCTCCACCACCACCACCACGACAGCGACGATTTCGTCCCGCCGCCCGCCCAGAAGCAATATCACATCATTCGTTTCTTTGAAACAGACGGAGACATCACAGAAGGTATATCAAACCCGAAAGTATTATACGATATGATGCGAAGCATCCCCGCCGCCCCCGCCACGAACGTCCGCATCACATACGAAGATATCATATTAGGTTACGGAACCGATGTCAACCTGGAATGTTTAAAGAAACTAGCATCACCATACGCTCTTGTGACCGCCGCCACCACCGCCGCCACCGCCGCCACCGCCAATGATAACGAATACATCTGTAGTTCGCTTGTCACAATCATCAATCCAGATGACATTGGATGGCAGGTGGGTGAAATACTATTCAAACTCATTATGAGATACGGTTCCAAAGTGAATATATCCATCGCGGCAACAACCGAAGGAGCCAAAGCCGAGCTATTTGAGTATCAAACACATCAATGGAGCGCAAGGACCACAATACACTCATTGATTTACGGAGATAACAAACCGGTTTGGATTCAATACACACCACCTGCCACCGACCCCGCTGCTCCCTCCAAGGTCATCATCACGATTCATTACGAAAATCAATTCACCGGAGAAAAATACACATACGTGTTTGAACACGATATCCACGACGACGACCACGACCAGGACCACGACCACGACCACGACCACCTCCTTGCGCCGGCAACAGCAACAATCATCGCGAAAACGATTCAAATCCTACTGGGTATGATACAGATTGAAATATTCAAACAGTTCCGAGAGATTGAATCTGACCGGTACGACAAAGACACCATTGTGAGCGAAGCCTATAAAACAATGCGAATGTTGAGAACAGTAGAGGCAATGACGCGCACGGAATATCCAACGCTTTTGTGTCAGACACTAAATCTGATGACTGACGTGAAAGTAATTATCGGTCTTACCACAATTCAAGACATTCAAGCACAAAATATCATCATTCACGCAAGACGCACATGCTCCGCGGAGAATGACTTCTTCAACACAGGCGCTTCATTATCACGAAAATATGTAGAAAACGAGGAACAATATGAAGAAGACGCAAAACAAGTGATCAAAGCCGCCACCGCCGCTGCTGCCGCCACCGCCGCCGCCATCGCCGCCGCCGCACAGGGAACAGCCGGAGCAGCAGTGCCTGTTGTAGTACCCGAAGAAGACGAAGAATGTGATTACAGAGACGGATTGCCATCAATCATACCGTCAATTATGACACAACAAGTCACAGACACGCCATTTTATGGAACATCACACAAAACCGGAAGTGAACTAAGGGCGTTATGTGTAAAGATAGCAGTAGCCAGAGCAAACAACGAAGACATTACCGCAGAACAACTCTACGAACAGATGCTGACAACACAGCGCCACCATTATTACGATTACAATGAGGTGGCGTATGATGGGCCACGTGACAATGATGATGTCTTCTCAAGCACACCAATGGATGACGAATATACACAGAGACGAATGGGAATGATGCGACAGATGTCATAAAATACGACGAATACGACGAATACGACGAATACGACGAATAAATTGAATATATTTTTTACATCCAATCAAATACAAGAGAAAATGACGACCTACCTCGCAAGTATAAACCCACACTCACGCGACGCGCACATCCACTTTGATGAAGGCCCCCATAAATATACAATTCAAGGAATCAATGGCGTCACTGCAGAGACAGAATTTACATCAGTGACAACATTTGTACACAATCAATATGAACAGTTTGACACCAAGGCCGTCATTGCTGGAATGATGCGAAATAAAAAGAAATGGAACGACCCTCTCATCAATATAAAATATTACGGGAAAACCGTGGAAGAAATAGAAAAGATGTGGGCAAAGTCAGGGGACGACGCTGCTGCAAAAGGAACAGCGATGCACGCTATGATAGAATGCTTTTACAACACGCCGCCACCCGGCGAAAGCAGAGAAAATCATTGTTCAGAAGAATGGGGCGGCGTCGTGGTGACAGGACAGTCCCCGCCGCCGCCAGAACTAACCTATTTCAAAAACTTCCATAATGATTTCATTGCGTGCGACCCCCCTACCCTCAGACCCTATCGAACAGAGTGGACCGTATTCCACGAAGAAGCGCGAATTGCGGGGTCTATTGATATGGTATACGAAATCATCGGCGACGCCGCCGCGTCGTCCCTCGTAATCTATGACTGGAAACGTTGTCGCCAAATAACAAAGACCAATCCATCATTTAAATTCGCAATCCACCCCACAATTGAACACATTCCAGATACCAACTTCTGGCACTACGCCCTTCAACTCAATATTTACAAGTATATTCTACAAACAAAATACGACAAAACAGTGACCGACCTCTATATCGTCGTTCTTCATCCGGACGCACAAAACTACCAGCGCATCAAACTGCCGAATTTACAGTCCGAAGTCGCCGAATTATTTCAAGAACGAATCAAGAAGTTCACCACCAACACGAAGTAGTATAAAAACAATACATATACATACATACATACATACATATATACATACATATACATATGACTACGACCCCAATTACATACTTGTTATTCAAAGCATTAGACAACTATAATAACGCAATGACAGAAACACCCGAAAAACACACAATATTCAAGGCGCTACTTTACACATTTGGAACAAGTGTTCTCGCCACCATATTATATCGGGGATTGCTAGGGAGGGGCGGCGGCGGTAGTTCGCGTTTCACTTTTTTATCGATATTCCTGAAACCTCTACAGTTCATTTTTAAAGACATAGAACACAATGAAATAAAGATAATTCCATTTGAAGATAAGTATTTCAATGAATACGACGACTGGCGGCAGCAGCAGCAGCAGCAGCAGCAGCAGCAGCAGCAGGATACAACAATAGCGACCGAAGCAGAACAACAACATCGTAAAGAGTGTTTAGAAAATATGTATTATTCCACAGTTCGTGAAACCATAGACGATTTTTATGGCGACGTAGTAATGTGCTACGACCACGCAACGTTATCGTTTGCATATTATGCGCGAACAGCCAATATCCCTTACAAATATTTAGAAACGATTTCGCGAAAGTATATGATAGAAACCAATGCTCCGAGAGAAATTCATGTGGATATTAGAGACGAATACAATAAGGCCAAAAACCAAAACCGTACAGCCACCACCGCCGACACCGCCACCACCGCCACCACCGCCACCGCCACCGCCACCACCGCCACCACCACAGCCGCCGAAGAGACACCCGACGTCTTTGTGAAACTGAAATCATATAATACCGCATCCAACCTGAACTTACATACAACTACAAATGAAACAACCAATAAGATGCATAAATACGTCGCAGGACCCGACGGACTCGCTGGACCCGAAGGACCCGCTGGACCCGCAGCAGGAACTACAAATAAAATATTCCGCGAAAAGGCGAATCGATACTCCTATAGAGGAAAAATCGCAGATTTTGACGTGAATCATAAGACATTTCTCGCCGATAGACGAGCCACCACGACCACCACGACCACCACCACCGACGCCACCGCCGACGCCACCGCCACGACAGGATACGCAGAGTTCAAAAAACAATGGATGACCGCGAAATCAGCTTTATAACAAATAGACGTTAAACCCAAGTAGATATAATATTGTTATATAGTAACCAGAAAGGACAATGACAATCATAGAAAATGCGGAACGATATATGAAACGTTATGATTATTTAATAAAAAAACGAGAACGTAAACACAACGAAGGCAAGCGACTTACAAAAGATGAAGACGAAGAACTACAAAAATTACAACCGAATGTAGTTACGCCCATATTTGCCATGTTTGAATTATTACACGATATCATAAAGTCAAATCAAGAAGCACGAAAATATAGACAATCTGGGGGTAATAGACAAGCCGCCACCGCCACCCCTCCCGCTGTTGCTGCCGCCGCCGCTGCTGCCGCCGCCTCAGCTGCTGCCGCTGCCGCTACTGCCGGAACCGCCATACCCACCGCATCATCAGAAGAATCCGACCCCACCGAAGAAGACGCAAAGGAAGAAGGACGACTTATGGAATTAGAAGAATCATTACTCCCACTTCTGACAAAAATCATTGTATACATTGAGCAAAACAAGAAAGCAGAAAAGAAGAAAGACGACGAAGAAGAAGAAGAGAAATACCCGGATATCGGAACCACCGCCAAGAACAGCGCTATTTTAGTTATTCGGCGAATCAAGAAATGGTGGAACGACCTAATCCAAGGCGGTTCTTCCGACCTTTCTTCCAAAATCAACCTGAAGAAAGCCATCCCGCAACTAGCCGACAACTCAGTCGATATGAATAAACTAAACGAGATGGCGGATAAAGTAGTCACCGCAGTGGACCCTCCATTAAAAAAAATAGAAAAACTGCTCTCCAATGATGTTCGGGATATTGCGTCATCTTCCGTAGAAGGAATTATGAACGCATTAAGCCTGATTCCCGGAATCGGAACCACGTTACAATTATGGCGTCTATTGCAAAATGTTATCGTGATTATGTCAAAGTCGGTGACAACGATGGCAGGGGCGAAAACAGAGGGTGTCGCACTGAAAACCGGTGTTTTGGGACTTAAAGACCAGTTGGCGGGAGATGCGATGGGCGCAGCAACAGGCGCGGCGCAAAATGCGGCATCAGACGCGATGGGCGCAGCAACAGGCGCAGCGCAAAATGCGGCATCAGACGCGATGGGCGCAGCAACAGGCGCAGCGCAAAATGCGGCATCAGACGCGATATCAGGCGCAACGGGTGCATTGTCGAAAGGGATGGGTGATGTGGCAAATATGATGCCGAAAGGGATGGGTGATGTGGCAAGTACAGCTACGAAATTTGCTGGCACAGGAGCCCTATTAGGAAAAGCCCCAAGTATGATTCCGGGAGGCGCATTAAATAAAGTCGCAGATATGGCTGGTATAGGAGGAAAAGAGCTAGGAGCTGCAGCCAATATGGCAGGTAATCTCGGTAAATTCCTTGGAGGAGGAGGCGCTAAACCCCACACCACCAATCATCTACGTTCCATAAAAAAATACAAACGCGAATATAAACAGTCACTCCGAGAGATACGTAAAACACGCAAAAAGTTAATGAAATACATCCGGAATATTATCTAGGCATTCTTCGCCTTCCACGCAATATATCCAGACGAACGCGATAAGTCAAACGAACTTTCAAGATGGGACTCCGCAATCGCGCAAACACGACGCTCTAATGGAGACAATCCCGACAAGAATTGACTCTCCGACGAAGTCGTAGCAGCAGCAGAAGCATCAGCAGAAGTCACTGATTCATTGGTAATAATTTTTAATTTGGGAGGCATTATGTTATACACTGTCAGTAAAAAATAGAGAGGCGAACGATTTCAATTTTGTAAAAAAACGAATACTAAAAAAATTGAAATCATTTTAAATGATAACATCATATCACACGTGTACGTAAACAACAATTCAATGACAACGACCAACAACAACAAGAAGACTATGATGACTTACCGCCACGAATTCAGCAAAGAATTTATGGCTGAATTATCACGCTTCTCCAAAGTCCACCAATATGACGACAGATTCACTTACAAGACCGAATGGAAGAAATGGACTGAGCAAGAAAACATCGCACACGCAATAGATATGGAAAAGCGCCGCTTGGAACAAAATGGATACAAAGGTGATACGGAAGACAAGATGTTCAAAGCAGCAAGATATTATTTCAAAAAAAAGACCGCCTCCGCCTCCGCCTCCGCCCCCGTCCCCGTCCCAGACCTCCCAACGAATACCGCCGACACGACGCCCGATGTATCGTGCGAATCACCCACCCCCGAGCGCTCCGCCACAGACCTCCCAACGCAAACGCCAGGTTTATTGAACGCCCCCGCCCCCGCCCCCGCCCCCGCCCCGAGTCAACGCCGCCCCTATATCACGATGTCAAAGAAATGCATCCAAATGATGGACGAACATATCCGAAACGCATCAAGCGCCGAATCAGGAACCGAATTCAAACCATCGTTGTGCTATGATGACTTCTATCAAACCAAAATGACATCCGATGATATGACAAAAGAAATCGGACACATCATTGAAAAATACGAAAAGACCCCCGGCGCAATGTCCAACATCACGCCAGATGATTTATCCACTCAGATTATGGATAAAATCAAAAAAACATACAAAAACAGATACTACAAATACATCTCGTCTGCGAAAAACAAGAACTAAAATACGCCCCGCGGAAAGGCACACAAATAATTTTTATTCTACCAATACACAAGAGAAGAGGGTATTATGACAACAATCAGTAACCAAAACCAAGAATCCAAACTCATCAATCAAGGTTCATATGGATGTATCTACTATCCTTCTCTGCCATTCCAACTCAAACGCGAAACTAAACTCAAAAAACATAACAACAACGACCGTCACCACGTAGATAAAGAGCAACGGGCGAAATATGTGTCCAAGCTACAAAAACACAACTTCCATTCAGAATTTGAAGACTACATCGGGAAGAAAATACAAGAGATTCCGTCATTTGAACTATTTTTCGTACCTATTTTAAAAACGCATAAGATTGATTTAGCTACAATCAAGCAATCCTATGTAACCGATTGTGACGCCATAAGTAAATACATAAAACGAAGCGGAGAGCACAGTAAGCGTATGACAACGAAGGATTTAAATATTTTAAATAAAAGGTTCATTATTCAAAAAATGAAATACATCAACGGAATCTATTTACACCGTTATATATTGGATGTCGTAAACGCACTTCCGGTGTCACCGCCCGTTTTGGTCGTCAGAGGCGACGACGGCGACGACAGCGACAGCGACAGCGACGACAGCGACGACATTGGCGATATTGGTGGTGAGAGCAGCAGCGACGACAACGAGACGACTGCTGACGCAGTATATCTATCTAAATCCCTGCGAAAAGACGAACGCCAGATAGAAAAATACCGCGCACAGTTCAAAGAAGATGAACACGACAATTCATCATTTCACGTAATGTCCATCGTATTTGACCTTTACGAGAGAATCATTGATAGTGTTCAAATATTAATCAAATACAATATTGTCCATTATGACTTAAAAGAAAACAACATACTTATTGAAAACACACAGAAACTCCCTTATATTATAGACTTTGGGCTATCCATTGATGTCTCGCGACTGTTAAAGTATCCGTGGAGTGATGAACAAGAAGAATCCGCCACCATAAATTCGGACGTGCTATACCGGTCAAATTCATCTAAAATATTTAAACACAACTATTTATGGCGCCAACATTTCTATGTCCACGCACCAGACTATTTTTTATGGCCAATTGAAGTTCATCTGATGACGTATCTTATCAACGAACACGACACACTAACAGATGAGAGTCTTCGCAGGATATGTTACACCTATATCCAGAACAATAAGGCATTCGCATACATGTCAAAAGAATTCAAGAAAAAAATGTTCCGACTGTCGGTTGCCACATTTACGCGATTCGTACATCAACCGAGAGAAAAGGTCCTAAATGAATTATTAAAGTATTGGACCAAGTGGGATATCTATGCAATCAATCTAATGTTTCTTAAAATATTATATGAAATGGTCTTCCATATACACAAAATACACAACGACCACGACCACGACGACCACGACGACGACAACGACCACGACGACCAATCGCGCAACGAACAAAGACAGAAAATCCTAGACCCAGAGTATTCATCGGATGAGAGCATTGTGTTTAAAAATCGCTTCAAAATCAAACCCAAACAAAAATACAACAGTAAAAAAATAATGAATACAATACAGATTATGCTGCGTAATATTCATCCGAACCCAGATAAACGATTGACACCGCAAGAAACAAAGGCATTTTTCGTATCTATTTTTTACGAATGCTGAACCGCTACCGCTCGGCTCGGCTCCGTTTCACTACGCTCCGTTTCACTACGCTTCATTACAATAATATAATTGTTATGAAACTATTTCTATTTAAGAAACGGGTGCGGCATTCTCACCAAAAGGTGTCTTTCCGGCCATACCGCTTCCACCATTCTGCTTCTGAGAGGAGCTTCCACCACGCCTTGCCTTGCGTCTCTTGCCAGCGCTCTGAGACTGAGACTGAGACTTCCTATAGGTCTTCTTGGCAATCTTCAGGACCTGCTTAAAAGACTTATTGCGGTTGACCTTCATCGTAGCCTTCACGTGGGAAAGCCAAGAGTTCTTACGAAAACCGCTGCTGCGCCTTCTGCGACCGCCGTCGGTGTCGGAGCCGACGCCGGGTTGGGCGACGCCTTCGGGTTTGAGATCGGGTTGTTTTCCTGGAGGAGTAGTCATTTAAAATTGAACGAAAGAAATTCAGGTATTCGTTATACTATATATAAATATAAAATTATTAGTCTAAACAAAATGAATTACAACCAAAATTTCATCCGGGAATGTGAAAAATTATACAAGGAAATCCAAGAGAACAAATCCATAAAAGAATGTCTAAATACCGCCGCTGCCGCCGCCGACGCCGCCGCCGACATTTACGAACCGTTATGGTTCGTATATTATATGTTCTTCGCAATTCATAACCCGAAGATGGAAGAGTATATACAAAAAAAATCCGCAGCCGCCGCCACAGCCGCAGAAAAGGAACGGAATCCCGTAGATATCATCAAGAATATGTTAAAGCGCCGAAAGTATACATCCACTATCGTATACGAATTATACACACACGCATATACAAACGAGGGAAACGTAACCTATATTTATCCTAAATACAAAAACAATATACTCATCAAATCATTTACAAACAATCACCTAAAAACAACCGCGGTGCTTCTGAGAAGACAACAACAACAACAACAGAGTGGCGAGACCGCGGCCACACCCGCAGCACTGTCCACATTTCTGGATTACGTCATCACCACACAAACCATCGTCCCCGCCGTGTCTGGGCGGATACCCCTCCTCCACAAAATAGAGAACATCAATTATAAACGTAAAGACTTGATTATCCTCGCATTAGTGTGTTATATGAAGGTAGACGAAGACGATATCAATAAGAAAAATATATTCATATCGGCAACTGATGAAGAAGTAAAAGATGCCCTCCTCCCCCTCCACCCATAGCACAGATAACAGGCCCCGCCATGGCGCCGTTGGGGGGCGCAACCCCCCGCGCAACCCCCCTAGTTTATCGGGCGTAGCCAGCGCCGTTGGGGGGCGCGACCCCCCCTAAAACAGGCCCCGCCATGGCGCCGTTGGGGGGCGCGACCCCCCTGGTTTATCGGGCGTAGCCAGCGCCGTTGGGGGGCGCAACCCCCGGCATAAAATTGAATTAAATCTTCCGCAACTTTCTATATAAGGCATCACACATACAATGGTTCGCAATGAAGGAGGTGGTAATAAAATGAAACATCTGGCGCGCAAGCATGTCAATGGTTCATCCCAACAAGCCAATAAATTTCTACGGGTATCGCAATCAAGTGACGAAATCTACGCGTACATCGTTCGTCTGCTAGGCAATTCAATGTGTCTGGTCAGATGTGTTGACGGATACGATAGATTATGTCATATCCGCGGGAAATTCACAGGACGGTCCAAACGTGAAAACGCCTTGGCACAAGGAACGTGGGTTCTTATTGGACTGCGACAATGGGATGCAGATAAAGAATTCGCGAAGGTATCGTCAAAATCCGAAAAAGAAAAAATACAAAAATGTGACCTCTTGGAAATCTACTCCTCCTCGGAACGAGAGAAACTACGCGTCCAAGAAAAAATATTCCAAGAACTTATTACAGAAGCAGGTGACGGTGACAGTGACAGTGATGACGAATTCAAGACCAATCATACTGTGGAATTCAAAGATTCAAAAACAATTGAATATCAAGAAATAATAGCACAAGGAGGAAAACTCGCGAAACTATCTACTGGTACGAGCTATCAGTCAATATACGACCAGATAAGTGATAGCGACGACGACGACGACGACGACGACGAGAACGACGAGGCCGCGGGTAGCAGCGGTAGTGTAACACAGACACAAGCAGAAGCACCGCCGGGACATACATACACTCCGACGCCGCCGACGCATCATAAACAACAGCTAGAAGAAGTGAATATTGATGATATATAATCGCGATTCCATTCGCCACGCGTCCGCTCGCGATTCCATTCGCCACGCGTCCGCTCGCGATTCCATTCGCCACGCGTCCGCTCGCGATTCCATTCGCCACGCGTCCGCTCGCGATTCCAT
>Ga0078894_10003545_pt1 | contig 11868 bp, 9 predicted proteins | sample LauGreSu1BDMLBSD_2_FD_67506 | JGI IMG/M metagenome (GOLD analysis project Ga0078894, IMG submission 67506) | Freshwater lake microbial communities from Lake Michigan, USA - Su13.BD.MLB.SD (version 4) (version 4) | ecosystem: Environmental > Aquatic > Freshwater > Lake | place: Lake Michigan, USA... | reverse complement strand
CATTTTTAATACTTCTCTCGAGAAGATTTTTAAATTTTCTTTATCATATCCGGCAACATCAATTACTTTTCCATTATAGGCGAAAAATTTATATAATTCCTTCATTCTAGGATGTACTTTAAGATTTTGAGATGTGATAACTTCTCCTTCTTCAAGCATTGGGTAAAGGTATACTTTCAAATCTCGGTAAAATAATTTTCCGAAAGCTTCTAATATACCTCCACTTAAGTGTCGGTAGTATTTTTCGTCAAAAATATCTACTAAATTATTCACCCCCATTACCAATCCCATTCGGGCTTTGGTATAACTTGAGAAATATTCAACCACTTTGTAATATTCTTGGAAATTTGATATCATAACTGTTTGTCCAAGTGAACAAAGTAATTCAGCTCGATCCATGAAATCTCTTTCATCGATTTCACCTTCCGAGCGAAGGTTAGATAAAGTGATTTCAAAAATCACAAACGTATTTTCTTTTTCTACTTTATTTTCTTTGGTAAACATCTCAAGGGAACGTTCCAACATGTCCATATTCACCTTAGTAACCGGACGGAAACTTCCTCTTAATGCAAGGATATTCTTTTTATATAAAACGGCTGCTGGTAAAATATTGTGTCCATCTGGACTGAACATAACGGCATCTGTCATTCCATTTTTTACCAATTGCAAACTCATTAATCGGTTATCTACATTAGCAAATCTTGGCCCTGAGAAGTTTATAGTGTCAATTTCTAATTGATCTTTGTCTAAGTGATCGTATAGATATCGAAGTAATTTTTTAGGATCATTGTATTTATAAAATGCTCCATATATTAAGTTTACACCAAGAATACCTAGAGTTTCTTGTTGCAAACGGGCATCAGTTTCTTTAAATCGTATATGAAGAGTAATTTCATTGTAATCTTCTTCAGGCTCTAATTGATATTTTATTCCAACCCAACCGTGACCTTTAAATTGTTTTGCGAAATCTATCGTTGCAACAGTGTTAGCGTAACTAAAGAATAATTTATTTGGGTGTTTTGCTCTATCTAATCTTTTTTCAATTAAATCTACTTCATGGGAAAGCATTTTAGTTAATCGACTTTCGGTAACATAGCGGCCATCCGTTTCAACTCCGTAAATAGCATCACTAAAATCCTTATCATAGGCAGACATTGCTTTTGCAATTGTTCCAGAAGATCCTCCAGCTCTAAAAAAATGACGAACCGTTTCTTGACCCGCACCTATTTCGGCAAAGGTACCATAGATATTTTCGTTCAAATTTATACGTAAAGCCTTGTCTTTAATTGAAGGTATATGCTCAATTACTTTGTCTCCTTTTAATTTTATGTCTAATTCGGAATTTCCCATAATCTAATTAATAGGTAACAAAGTTAGAAAAAATGGTGTTTATAAAAAGATAATTAATGCTATTTTTGTATTTATTTAACTAAGAATTAGTTTTTGGTTTAATTTAAAATAACACAAAATGAAGGTTTATTTTTTAGGAACTGGTACATCTCAAGGAATTCCTGTTATTGGAAGCGATCACGAAGTGTGTAAAAGTAGCAATCCTAAAGATAAAAGACTCCGTGTATCCGTATGGGTGCATACAGAAAAAACATCTTTAATTGTAGATTGTGGTCCCGATTTCAGACAGCAAATGCTAGCCTCAAAATGCACAAAAATAGATGCTTTATTATTTACACACGAACATGCTGATCATACCTCGGGAATTGATGATATTAGACCATTCAATTTTAAACAAGGAGAAATTCCCTTTTATGCCCATCCTCGAGTTATTCAAAATTTAAAAAAACGCTTCGATTATGTTTTTGAAACTGAAAATCGGTATCCAGGAGCGCCCTCAGTTCAGCCAATTGAAGTTATAAATAATGAGACGTTTTCAATTGGGAATATAGAAATAGTTCCAATAAATGCTTATCATGGCAATTTGCAGGTTTTTGGATATAAAATGAATGATTTTGCCTATTTAACCGATGTGAAATCTATTGAATCCGAAGAAATAGAAAAAATAAAAGGGGTAAAAGTTTTGGTTATCAATGCCTTAAGGGAGGATTCGCACCACTCGCACTTTAGTTTGCAGGAAGCTTTAGATTTTGTAACTTTGGTGCAACCCAAAAAAGCATACTTAACTCATATTAGTCATTTATTAGGCTTTCATGACGAAGTTCAAAAGAAATTACCTTCTAATATTTTTTTGGCCTATGATAATCTAGAAATAGCGATATAGCAATGAAAAGACAATTATATTTATACTTATTTATTTTATCAACTTTAGTTGCTGCTTTTACCTATATGTATTATTCGAAAGCGCTTTCTTTTGAAATGAAAAAAAATGAAAGTGAAATAAAGTACTATAAAGACAGTATTGCAGTAATTACTAATAAATTATTTGAAGCCGACCATTTTTCATTAGAGAATAACGATTTTGCTAAGGAATATTTTGTGGATTATGATGTGCAAAAGTTAATACCACAAATTAAAGAGGCTCTGATGGCTTATAATGACGATCCAAAAGGAAATATTTACACAGGTCAAGAGAAATTAAGTGAACAAAAATTCATTATAAATAAAATAAAAATTTTAAACCACCGTTGGATTATTGCTGACTACAGTGACGGTCAATATTGGGGCGATGTAGTTATTAAATATTTTGTTGAAAAAGACGGAAAAATAACCTTTCAATTAATGGATACTTTTATTTATCCGAAACAAGAATACTAAATCAATAAAATTTTAAGCCCAATAAAATTTTAATCCTATGAAAAACCTACTAACATTAATTGCAATAGCTTCAATTTTTATTTCTTGTAAATTAAATGATACAACCGATGAAGAAGTAAAAGCATCTGTTATAGATTCAACAATTGTTGGAGCAGATAAAGATGAAGACGGTTGTTTGGCTTCGGCAGGATATACATGGTCTAAGCTTAACAAAGAATGTGTAAAAGCCTTTACCGGAATTCAATTGAATCCAACGGATAATGCTGCAACCGAAGATGTAACTTTATGCGCCTATGTTTTATTCAATGAAGAAGGAGATAAAGCCGAAATATTTTTACCTGATGATAAATCATTTATTGTATCAAAATCGGGTTCCGAAAAAGTTTGGGTTTTTGAAGATTACCAATTAATTGCTCAAAATGGATACCAACTTAAAAAAGCCGGACAAGTTGTTTTTTCTGGTGATGGCGAAATAGGAAATAAAGTATCCGGAAGCGATAATCCTGATGGTCAAGAATAAAAAAAGTCTCTTACAATGAGACTTTTTTTTATTGCTGTAACCAATTTTTAAAATCATAAAAATTCTGCGGAGCTACACCATGACCCACGGGATATTCTTTGTATACGAACTCTACTCCTAATTGAGATAATATTGGAGCCACTTTTCTTGCCCAATCTATTGGAATTACCTGATCTACCGTTCCATGAGAAGCAAATATCTTTAGATTACTTAAATTATTAGTATTAAAATTTGGGTTTACCATATCAAGGTTTAAATAGCCACTCATGGCAACCACTCGTTGAATTTTTTCAGGGTAGGAGAGTGCAACGGCATAACTTAATATAGTGCCTTGACTAAATCCAATTAAGGAAACATTTTTGGAATCAATAGGATAATTCGCAATTAACTCATCAATGAAATTTGCAATTATATCTCTAGATTGTTGTGCCTGTGGAATATCTGAAAATTTATTCTCATTGGCATCAAAATTAATGGCATACCACGCATAACTCCCAAATCCCATATCATAGGGAGCTCTAGCTGAAATTACATAATACTCTTCCGGAAGTTCGGATGCAAAAGAAAATAAATCTTCTTCATTACTTCCATATCCATGCAATAACAGCAATAATGGATTTTTATCTAATATAATTTTTGGCGCTCTAACTAAATGGTGAAGTGTCATATGGATAATTAAAAATTACTAAACCATTTTTGATACCATTTTCCTAATAAAGGCAACGGAATAACCTCGCCTTTGGCAGCAGTAAAAATTCCGTAAATGGTCAATATTGAAATGAAAATCCACATGGGTGCTGCAATCATAATGCTTTCAAAATAGCTGATGGAAACTCCCAAAGTAATAAAAGTCAACGTTAAACCCAATCCCTGACGGATGTGGAAAGAAGCAAAGGAATTCTTGTTTTCTGAATTCATAGAAAGGGCAATTAAAACCCCTACAATTAAAATGTAGCTTGTTATGGCAGCCGATTTTCCTTCGTCAATTGTTTTTTGATCCATTACGATTCAATAAAAGTATTGTTGTTGTAGATTCCGATTACTTTTCCTTTCATTTTTGTTCCAAGAAAAGCTGAATTTTTTGATTTTGAAAGGATCGCATCTTTTGTAAAAATCCATTCGCCATCGGTAGAGAAAAGGGTAACATTTGCTGGTTTGCCTTCTGCAATTTCTGAACTTTCAATACTAAAAATTGATTTTGCATATGTAAGTTTAGCAACTATAGTTTCAACTGGCAAGACGGTTAGCAAGGCTCCAAAAGCACTTTCAAGTCCGATTGAACCGTTTTTAGCTCCGTCAAATTCCATTTTTTTGTGTTCAATATCAATTGGATTGTGGTCTGATGTGATGATGTCAATGGTATTATCAGCAACTCCAGCAAGTAAAGCCATTCGATCTTCATTAGTTCTTAGCGGTGGTGATAGTTTGAAACGAGTATCAAATCCGTCCAGTTTTTCATCGGTTAAAACCAAATTAGAAACAGCCACGCTACACGTTACTTGTAATCCTTTAGCTTTAGCCTCCCGAATTAAATCCACCGATTTTGCAGTTGAAATGGTAGGTAGGTGTAATTTTCCACCTGTATATTCTAATAAAAATAAGTTTCTAGCAACAATTAGTTCTTCGGCAAGATTCGGAATTCCTTTTAATCCCAAGCGAGTAGATACAATTCCTTCATTAACAACGCCACTTCCTTTTATTTTTTCATCTTGACAAAAAGCAATTACTAATCCATCAAAATCTTGAACATATTGCAATCCAATTTTAAGCAAATTGGCATTAGCTAAGCTTTGTCCATAATCACCAAATGCAACAGCACCCGCATTTTTCATATCAAATAATTCGGCCAAATCGGTTCCTTCGCAATTATTGGTTAAAGCTCCAATTGGGAATAAATCGGTTGCCGATTGTGCTGCTTTTTGTTTTACAAAATGAATTTGAGATTGGTTATCTATCACCGGAAAACTATTGGGTTGTAAAGCTATTGCAGTAAATCCGCTTTTTGCGGCTACTTGAAGTCCGTTGCTTATTGTTTCTCTATCTTCATAGCCAGGCTCGCCTAGAGAAACACTGCTGTCCATCCACCCTTGTGAAAGGTGTAAATTGGCATGGCTTATTTCTTTATACAAACTGTCTTTGGCTAAGTTTTTTCCAATTTTTTCAATTAAACCATCACTAATTTTTACATCAACAATTTGTTGATGAAATGGACTTTTTGAGTCTATAATTTTTGCTTCTCGGATTAGGATTTTCATATTTTATTGGATTTTCAATTCAAATGTATTAAAAATTATTTTACATATTTTTGAATTAGTACTTCAAGTGTAATAAATAATAAAGATAATAAAATAAATAATTTCCACATTTGATTATCACTTCGGTTGGCTTGAAGTGTGTCAAAGATAGCACTCACATTACTTATTTCTTTATAATTGTCAAACGCATCTGTATTGGTGTTTTCTAAATTACTTTCGGTTCGATTATAATTAAAACTAATTGTATTTACGGGTATTTGACTGTTGTAGATGTCAAAATTCCCTGCTTCCTTTGGATTGTCATTGCAGGTTATTTTTATTTTATTGTTAAGTAGTTGTTGCAAAGGAATAAAGCTTTCTTGTCCATTTTTTACCGTTACGATTTCGTCTTTGCCAAGTTTTGTTTCAATAATAAATGATTTGTTCTCTCCAATTTGCAATACATTGATGCCTGCTTTTTGAGCGTTTTGTCCCATATTATAAAACACTGGAACTACTATTGGAGAATTTTGAAAATTACTATTCAATTTGTTTAATGGCGCCGCAAAAACATAGGTTGCTGAAACATCGCTTTGCGAAGAACTTAAAAATGCAGTTTGATCTGCATAGCCTAAAACAACTGGAGAAGTGTTTCCAATTTCAAAAGAAACTTTAGTTTTTGGATATTGAAAATTGGTAACTTCTTTTTCAAAAACACTACTAAATAATGGGTGGCTGAAATTAATTTTTGTAATTAATTTATCAGAATTGTTTTTTGATTTGAATTGAATACTGCTTATCGTACTTAAAAACGAATTCATAGTTGCAGCCGATGCTTCTTCACTTGGAATAAAAATAATATTTCCTCCTTTTTCAGAAAAGGATTTCAAGGTGGTTTGTAATGCTTGTGGAATTTCTTTCAATTCATTTAATACAATAGCATCTTGCTTTTCAATCAAGTTATAATCTAAAGCGGTAAGTTCAAAGTTGGAATAATTAAATTCTGCAGCAGTGTATATTCGGGATAAAAACGAACTTTTTTCTTGATTTCCAATGCTAATTATATTGCTTTTTTGAGGTTTTGAAATACTAAAGTAATACGTGTTGTCGTACTCTAAACTATTATCAGAAATAGAAACATAACCATGAAAATCAGCCTTTGGGATTGTGAAGTTTATGGTTTTGTTCTTTGACTCTAAATTAACTAAGGTCTTTGCAGTTAGTTTATTTCGGTTGAATAACGAAATCGGAACCTCATTGAAATCATCGCCATAGGCTGATAATTTAACACCAATTTCATAAAAGTTATCCATGGTTTGATTAATGAAAACACTATCAACGGATATATTGTTGGTTTTTTCGGCTTCCGAAATAATATAATATAAGTTTTCGTTTTCACTTTTTGAAGATGCATTTTTTGATTCTAAACCAACGGCATCCGTAATCACAACAATATCTTTTCTAAATGCCGATTTGTGTGCTTTTATTTTGGATAAAATAGATTCTAATTGAAAAGGTGTGGCACTGTATTTTAAGTTTTGCAGTTCCTTTTGAATGGATTTAATATCGGTATTCCAATAATTATCAGAGCATGTTAATAAAGAAAACGAAGCACCTTCGGGGGTATTTTCCAATAAATCTTGAACGGCTCTTTTTAATAATTCCCCTTTTTGACCTTTGGCTTGCATACTGAACGAATTGTCCAAAACAATGTAAAGTTCGTTTTTTGCGTCTTTATGGTCTTTTGCAATAAAGAAGGGTTTTGCAAAAGCTACAATTAATGCGGATAGTAATAAAAGGCGCGTAGCTAATAGTAAGTATTTTTTTATTTTAGAACTTTTACGGGTTTGAACCACAAGCTCTTTTAGGAATTTTACGTTGGTAAAATATTCAGTTTTAAATTTACGAAGTTGAAAAAGATGCACCAGAATTGGAATTACCAATAAGAAGAGGAAATATAGAATTTCTGGATGTTGGAATTGCATTTTAATTTAATTTGTCAAAAGTAATAAAAAGTTCAAAGGTTTAAAAGTTTATTTTCGAAAATGACACACAACTAAAATAAATCCTGGATTACTTTTTTTTCTTTTTTGCATCTCTTTTTCGTTCTACGCCACGGTTTCTAGATTCGGTTTTTCTAGGCTTAGTTTTTGATGGTCCACCTAAATTTACTTTTTGGTTTTTCTTAGCTTTTTCGTGAAAAGCTGCACCACCTTCTTGTTTTACGCGCTTTAAAAGTTGTTTGACTTTCTTTTTATCTTTTTCAAACTCCAATAAGCGTTCGGCAACTTCTACTTCTTCTGGAAAATCTAAAAACTGAATTTCCTTTTCCATTAAGATTTCGGCCTCAATTTGAATTTCTTCCTCTTTTGGACTGATGAAACTTATGGCAATTCCCGATTTATCGGCACGCCCCGTTCTACCAATACGGTGAATGTATTGTTCTGGAATGTCGGTAAATTCAAAATTGATTACGTGCGTTACATCCGAAATATCCAATCCACGAGCCATAACATCAGTAGTTACAATGCCTCGCAATTCTCCGGCTTGAAAAGCAGCCATCGTATTTAATCGGTAATTTTGAGATTTATTGGAATGGATTACTCCAAATTGGTCTGGATAATTTTCTTCAATACTATTAGCAATTAAATCAACTGATTTTTTATTATTTGCAAAAATCAAAACCCTGCTTGTACTTTCATCGGTTGCAAGAATGTGATTCAGCAGATTTAATTTCGTTAGAAAATTGGGTGTAGAATAGGCTAATTGAACAATTTTTTCAATAGGTGTTCCCGATGGTGCCAAAGTAATTTCTTCGGGTAATTCAAAATATTCCTCAAGCATTTCATCTACTTCATCGGTCATGGTTGCCGAAAATAAAATGTTTTGTCGCTTGTTTTTCATCATGGATAACAAAGAGGTCACTTGAAAACGGAAACCTAAATTTAAGATTTCGTCAAATTCATCAATTACCAATTTTTGAAGCGAATCAAAACGAACCACATTATCCAAAGCCAAATCCATGGTTCTACCTGGAGTTCCAACTAAGATGTCGATTCCTTCGTAAACCGCTTTCTTTTGAGTGTTGATATTAACACCCCCATAAATTCCTAGTGTTCTAACCGACATGTATTGGGTTAAACTTTCAATAACTTCAACAATTTGCACCACCAATTCTCTTGTTGGGACAATAATCACCACACGAGCAGAATCAGTTGGAACAAATTTCCATTGTTTTAAAAGTGGAAGTAAATAGGCTAAGGTTTTTCCGGTACCCGTTTGTGCAATTCCCATAACATCTCTTCCCGACATTATAGGCGAGAACGACTTCTCCTGAATTGGAGTAGGAGTAGTTAATCCTAAATCATCAATTGCTTTTTGTAAAGATTTAGGAAGATTGAATTGCTCAAAAGTACTCATGGGGTATTATTTTCGGCAAAGGTAAGGAATTCTTTTGGGTTTAATCTACTTGCGATTACTGATAAGGAATAAGTGCTGGCTGCCCAATTTGAAAATCTCTGAATTCAATATTGTTGTTTTGAAACACATTGGTTTTAATTATATTACTACCTTCAATGGGTAAAGAAGGATAGTATGAAAAGGAAAGTTGAAAGCTATTAAATACTAAATAATTGTTATTTACTAAAACACCAACACCAATTTGGGAATACATTTTATTGCTGAAAAAGATGTGATCGCCTTGATCTAAATAGCCTAAGGTGAAATTAAAGTACGGACTAAAATTAAATCCATACCATTCTTTTTGATTGTACGATTGAGTTTGAAAGGTAGCTAAGAATTTTTTGGTTCCTGTTAGTGGTGCACTATTAAAACCGGGAATTCCATTTACATCTATTAGGTTTAACCGATCTTGCTGGGTGTTTAATCGATTGGTTCCTAAAACTAAAACGGGCTTAAAAAACTGTCTGAATTTCCAGGCACCAATTGGAAATAAATTTGTGAAATAATTCAGCTCAAATTTATAGATACTTTGTTCTGATTTTCCATTATTAAAAAAGCTTCCGGCTTCAAAATTCCCTTGCAAATAACCAAAATTGAAATAGTTTCCATAAGCTATTCGGCCTCCAAAGTAGGATCTGTTTATTTTATTTTTATTTTCAAAACCTCCCGTAAATGATATTAATTTCCCATAAGGAATGTCTTCAATGTTTCCAAAACGAAATAAATATTTGTCTTGATAAAATTTTTGAGTAGAAATTCCAATTGTTGACAATGCTAATCTTGAGGAATTAAAATATTGAAGTGGATCAATTGTAATATCGGGCTTTGTTTGATAATTTGTATTAGTAAATCCAGCTGTTACAACTAGGTGTGAGGTTCTAGAAATTTCTGATTTTCTTCCAAAAATATTAAATGAATGGCCTCCCCAAAAGGAATACGAATTAGTATTAAAGTTTTGAGTAACTGCAGACGAATTTTGATCAAAAAGAATTTGATTGAAAGATTTGTAGTCAAAATACATTCCTCCAGCCCAATGGGTGAAAGTAGAGAAAAAAGGCCGATCAACTTTTATGGATTTGTAGCTATTGTTATTTAGATCTTTTTTTGAAGCTACAGAAGTATTAATGAAAGTGTTAAATACGTTTGGAATGGTATATTTGGAATCATATCCATAATTATTTACCGTGCTATTGTCCAAACTTTTTAAATAATTAATATCAAATTCGTGTCCTAGTCCAATAAAATTTCTTTCATTGATGTCAAAATTTGATACATTGTTAGCATAAGAACCCGTTATTGCAGCGCTCCAAGTATCTAAAACCCGAATCGAAACATCTATTGAATCCTTACAATTTGGTATAGCTACTGGTAGGATTTTTACACTTCGAACATACCGCTGCCCACGAATTAAACGCTCCGATTCTTTTATTAATAAGGAATCTAATTCTTCATTTTTATTGAATAACAGTAAATTTCTAATCGTCCAATTTTTAGTTTTTATATGTAATGCGTTTCCAATTTTTTCTAATTTATTTGTGGGGAAACTATTTTTGTTTTCTGTAGAAAACCCAAATGGATCGAGCGTTTCAATTGTAATATTTCTAATTATTTTGCAATTGTAATTTGAATAGGGAACAGGAGTGATTGAAGCAGAATTTTGTCTTTTTTTATTGCTTATTTCAGAAGCATCAACACTTCGAAATAGGACTTTATGTAAGAATTTGTAAATTTTCTTTTTCTGAGAAATAGAATATAATTTGTTGTATACACTATCTGATTTTGAAGGAACACCATTTTGAGCTACCATATTGTAACTTCCCAAGAGATAGACTAATATGAATAAATAGGTTTTCAAATAACTCGATTTTTGGAAGATAAAGATATTACATAATTTGCTTTGATACTATAGCTTTAACAAAACAAAAATTCCCTAATTTGATTAGGGAATTTTAAGTAGTTATGATTTTTGTTCTTTATTGAAATAGACTAAGTAATAATACATTTGTTTTTCTTCATCCCATCCTTTTTCTACAAATTTTTCTACGCTTTCTGGATTAATAAAATCCAGCTTAATTTGAATATTTGTATCTAAATTAATAACATTTCTCATTGATTTTCTGGCGTCGGTTACTGCCGCATTTGCAATAGGGAAGGTTGTTACATCTTCAATGCTGTATTTTTCTCCACGGTCTTGTTTGTAGCTTCTAAACTCTGGAATCAAATCGGGGTTTTCCATTACATCATTTAAGAATGCGGTTTCTTCAAAATTGTCATTTTTAGCAAAATGATTTACCGCACGATTCATAAACATGACTTCTTGCTTTTTGTCTTCGGCAGGAAAAACTATTTCTTTTGCAAATTCTTGGCAGAATTTCAAGTATTTTTTGGTCATGAAATTCTCGTCTTGAAAAGCATCTACCGACAAAAAATGCTCTAGCCAATATCTCGCGTCATATCGGTTGCTGTCTACTGTCAAGATCTTATAACCTTCTTCTTTTTTATTATTGAAAATCAAACAACCTTTATCAAGTTTATTTAAGTTAATCCCTTCTTGAAGAATCATTTCTAAATGGCTTTCTTTTTCTTCAAATTGAAGGAAATCAGTTCGTAATTCACTTTTAAAAACCCCAATTGCGTCAACTATATTGTTGTCAATTGAAACATTCGTTAAGTAGGTTACATAAACCTCTCCGTTTTTAATGTGTGGATGATTGGATTGTTCAAATAAATGTTGCGTTATTTTTTTTGATACCTCATGCACAGCGCCTGGATTGGTAAAAATCTCATCAGCCAATTTGAACATTTCATTGTATTCTAAATCTACTTCGTGTGCAAACTGATAATAATTTTCTTCTTTTTCACGAAAAGATTTGAAGAAATATTCTTTCAATATAGGAACTATTTCGTCATTTAATGAGTATGGGT
>Ga0078894_10003544_pt1 | contig 11870 bp, 7 predicted proteins | sample LauGreSu1BDMLBSD_2_FD_67506 | JGI IMG/M metagenome (GOLD analysis project Ga0078894, IMG submission 67506) | Freshwater lake microbial communities from Lake Michigan, USA - Su13.BD.MLB.SD (version 4) (version 4) | ecosystem: Environmental > Aquatic > Freshwater > Lake | place: Lake Michigan, USA... | reverse complement strand
CCGGCCGCGGCGGCGACGCCGGCGGCGGTCGCGGCAACGCTCCGCCGAACGCCGGTGGGCGCGGGTTCGGCGGCGGTCGCGGCGGCAACGGCGGTGGCGGCGGCGGTCGCGGCGGCAACGGCGGTGGCGGTGGCCGCGGAGGCGCCCGATGAGGACGCGCCGCGCGAGCGTGGTGGTCGTGGTGGTCTGGAGCGTGGCCATCGCCGCGGTGCTGGTGGCCGCGACGCAGGTCGTGACGTTCCGGCAGGCGGTGATCGGTCGCGAGACGCTCGCCCGCGTGCAGGCGCGCTGGGCCGCGCGCGCGGGCGTCGAGCAGATGGTCGCGATCATGGAGTTCCACCTGCAGAACGCGGACCCGGACGATCCGATGGCCGTGGTGCGCGACATGGAGGAGCACGCGGTCGGCCAGGTGGCCACCGGCTCGTGGGACATCCGCCACTTCCTGGACGGCATCGAGTGGGCAGGCCCGCTCGACGAGGGCGCCAAGCTCAACATCAACACCGCCACGCGCGTGCAGCTCCTCAACCTTCCCGGCATGACGCCCGACGTCGTCGATGCCATCGTCGACTGGCGCGACGACAACGACGAGGTGGAGGGGCTCGGTGCGGAGCGCGACTACTACTCCAACCGATCATTGGGCTACCGGCCGCGCAACGGCTCGTTCCGAAGCATCGCGGAGCTTGAGCTGGTGGCGGGTGCCTGGCCGGAGAACGTCCGCGGCGAGGACTGGAACCTCAACGGCCGGCTCGACCCGAACGAGGACGACTCCACCCGCTCCTTCCCGAAGGACAAGCCCGACGGGAAGCTCGACGCCGGCTGGTCGTCGTTCCTGACCGCGCGCTCGAAGCAGAGCCAGACGTCCTCGGCCGGCGAGACCAAGCTGCCCCTCAAGGGTGCGGACGCGGAGAGCCTCACCAAGCGCCTCGGCGTCTCGGCCGAGCAGGCGCAGGCGATCATCACGTACGGGAACCAGGCGAACGCGCGGCCCGAGGCGTTCCTTTCGACGCCGCTCAGCCAGCTCGCCGCCGGCGGCGGCGCGGCGAGCGGCCGCGGACAGGGCATGACCGGGGGCGCCGGCGGCACCGGCGGCGGATCGATGGGCGGCGGCAGGACCGGGAGCGGTTCGAGCGGCGCGTCCACGGGTTCGACGCGCGGTGGGTCCGGCGGGAGCGCGTCGGTCGCGGGCGCATCCGGGGGCAAGTCGCCGACCGGGTCCGGCCAGTCGGCCACCAGCGGACGGTCGAGCGCAGGGCGAACCGCGGGCGCGACCGGCGGATCGGGAGTGCCCGACCTCACTCCCGAGCAGGTCCGGGCGGTGGTCCGCGAACTGACCATCGATGACTTCACCAAGCCGGTCCCGGGCCGGATGAACATCAACACGGTGCCCGAGGCGGTCCTGAAGGAAGTGCTCGACATGGACCCGCGGATGGCCGATGCCATCATCGCGCGCCGCAAGTCGCGGCCCGAGGGCATCGCGAGCCTCGCCGACCTCGCATCGATGTCGGGCATGAACCCCCAGGTGCTCAGCCAGGTTGCCACGCAATTCGACGTGACGAGCAGCGTGTATACCGTGACCAGCCGCGGACGCGCCGCCAGCACCGGCACCGAGGTGGAGGTGGAGGCGGTGCTCGACAAGTCCGAGTTCCCCGTCCGCATCACGACGTACCGAGAGCAGTAAGCGCCCATGAAGCAGTCCCGCCGCAAGCAGGCCAGCGAAGCACCCGCCGCAGACCCCGGCGTGGTGGCCATCGCGCGCCCGTCGGCGGGCGGATTCGCCGTGTCGGCGTTCCGGGTGCGCAGCGGCTCGGTGGAGGTCCTCGCGTCCACCGCCTGCGGTGCCTCCGGCGCCCCGATCGGCACGTGGATCGACTCGCATCGCGCGGCGCGGACGGTGGTGGTGCTCCCGGGCGCCGACGTGATCGTGCGCGCGGTGCAGCTTCCCTCCGCCGACGAGCGCCGGCTCGAGGGCGCGCTCCAGCTGAATGCCAGCACGTTCGTGCTCGGGCGCACGCCGTCGTGGCGCGTCGCGAGCGCCTTGCTGCCGCGGGAACGCGGCGAGGCCGTTCGGACGGGCCTCGTGGCCGAGTGGCCCGAAGAGGCCGGCACCGGCGCCCTGCCGCCCGGCGTGGCCGAGGGCACGGGCGTCACCTTCGCGGCTGCCACCGCCGGCATCGCCGCGCTGGCGGCGGCCACCGACCACCCGCTCGTCTTCGTCGATTCCGAGGAAGGCGTGATCGGGGTGTGCGTCCCGACCTCGCGGGGCCTCCTCGTGCGCGCGACACGGGCCGGCGCCGTCGCAGGTGCGGTGCCGGCATCCTCGATCGCGCAGGCGGTCGGCGAGGCGTGCGTGCATGCAGGCGTCCCGTCCGCCGAGATCCCCGCGGCGATCGCACGCACTTCGGAGGCCGCGGCGGCTGTCCTCGGCGGCGGGCTCGGGTTCTGCGCCGACGACCTTCCGCGGCTCGAGACGCTGCTTGAGGGCGGCGATCGCGGCGCGGCATGGTGGCACGAGCACGGGATCGACGTCGGCCTTGCGCTGGCCGCGCTCGGGCCGCTCGCCGCGCTCACGCGGCTCCAGTCGCGCGACATCGGCGCCAAGCCCGACCGGGCAGGCGCGTTCATCAACCGGATGAGCGAGCCGCGCACCGCGCGAAGGCTCCTGGTGGCCGGGCTTGCGGCGGTCCTGCTCGGGCCGCTTGCCATCGAGGGCGTGCGGCTCCTGGTGCTCCGATGGAAGATGCCCGACCTCGCCGCCTACCTCAAGGCCGAGGACGAGGATCGGCGCCGGCAGGCGATGTACCGCGTCCTCTCGAGGCAGGGAGCGTCGATGACGAAGACCCTCTCCGACCTCGCGTGCACGGCGCCGGACGGCATCGAGATCGAGTTCATCAACGTATCGCAGTCTGCGAAGGGACAGGCGGTGACCGTGCGCGGCAAGGCGCGCTCCGCAGGTTCGCAGCAGCCGACCGAGGTGATGCTCGACTTCGAGCGCCAGATGCGCGAGTGCGGCGCGTTCGAGTCCATCCAGCGCAGCTCCGACGCGCCCGACAGCCGCGGCTACCAGGCCTTCTCGCTGAACGCGACGGCGGTGCGGCCGACGATGATGGCGTCCTTCCCCGAGGCGCAGGACTTCGCGAAGACCTCGATGCGCGAGCGCCGGTACGGCCCTCCGCCGGATGACGTCGACCACGCCGCAAGCGGCCTCGCGACGCCCGATGCGTCGGCCAAGCCCTCAACCGACCGCCCGGCCACGCCGCCCGCGCGCGAGAGCGGCACCACGGCCACGACCACGGCCTCGGGCACCGGTGCATCCGACGCGCCGGCGCCGACCGGCGCGCTTGCGCCCGAGCGCACCGGCGCCGACAGCGGCCTGCAGATGGGCGCCGCGAGCGTCGCCTCCGCCGCCAAGGCCGATGCCGCGAATTCCGCGACGCCCGCCGCGAAGTCCGCCACCGACAACGCCGCCGCGGCGACGGGCGATGCCGCCAAGCCGTCGGAGGGCGAAGCCGCCGGAGACGCGAAGGCATCGGCGCGCGCCGCGCGCGGCTCGGGTTCCTCGCGCAGCGGCCTGGCCACGCGCAGCAACCCCGGCGCGACCAACGAACCCGAGCCGCTCCCGGCGCCGATCACCGAGAACGAGATCAACAAGATGAGCCGCGAGGAGGCGCGCCAGGCGCTGGTCACCGTGTCGCGCGCACGCAACCGCGCGGACATCGACGACGCCACCAAGGCGAGGCTCAAGAACGAGTTCGACCTGCTGCTCGAGAGGTGCCGGAAGGAATGAACGACGCAACGACACATCTGAGCGTCGCCTCCGGCGTCGATGCGACCGTCGCCTCCGGCGTCGATGCGACCGTCGCCTCCGGCGCCGATGCGGCCGGGTCCGCCGCACAGGCCCCGCGCAAGGTCGCGCGCAAGGGCCTGCGCGAGCAGGCCGCGGACCTGCGCGGCAGGTTCGACGCCCTGCCCACGCGCCAGCGCTGGCTGGTGGCGGGCACGCTCGCGGTGCTCGGCTGGCTGGTGGCCGACGAGCTCCTCTGGGCACCCGCGCGCGCATGGGCCGCCGAGAGCGAGCGCATCGAGCAGGCGCTCGACCGCGGCGCGCGCCGCGAGTCCACGGTGACCACGGACCTGCGGCGCTCGGTGGCGACGTTCGGCCCGGTGGCGCCCCCCGGCCCGGCGGCGAACGGCCGCGAGGAGCTGGCGCGCGCCATCGACGACGTCCTGCGGAAGCACAAGGTGGGCGGGTACAGCTACGAGGCCCGCACCGGGCAGCGCGTGAAGGATGCCGATGCAGGCATCCTCGGCAGCGCCATCGATCGCCTCCAGGCCGAGGTGAAGTTCGAGGCCAAGGCCGAGGACCTGCCGAAGGTCATCGCCGACCTCGAGTCGAACCCGGTCATCGACGGCATCACCTCGCTGCGGATCGACAAGAACGAGCAGACGCGGAAGATCACCGTGCAGGCCACCATCGAGGCCTGGGTGCAGTCCGCGGGCGGAAGGGGGGGCCGATGAACCTCCCATTCGGGCTGCCCTCGGGCGCACGCTGGTCGGGCACGCTGGTGGCGGCGGTCATCGCCGTCGGGGCGGGTGCCGTGGTCATCGTCTCGCATGGCGTGCCGCTCCTTATCGACCTGTTCCGGCCGTCGGGCAACGTGGAGGCCGTGGACGTCACCACTCCGCTCCTCGCGCAGCACGACGAGACGCACGGGCTCTACGTGCGCCGCTTCGAGGGCCGATCGCTCTTCTTCGCGCCGCCGGACTGGAAGCGGAAGGTCCCGCCGCCGCCGCCGCCGCCGCCGCCGCCGCCTCCTCCGCCCCCTCCGCCGCCGCCAACGGAGTACACGGGGCCCAAGCCGATCGGCATGCTCGGCTCCGTCATCTACTTCGAGGGCGGGCGATCCACCGAAGTGGGCAAGGAACTCGAGGGCGCCACCGTCACCGAGATCGTGTCGCCGTGGGCGCTCAAGATCCGTCACAAGGGCAAGGACTACGACGTCGCGCTGGGCCAGAAGCCCGTGGACACGATCTTCCGGCCGATCACCACCGCCACGCCCCCCTCGGGCGTCACCGTGGCACCCGCCCCCGGCGCCGGCAGCGGCACGCCAGCCCCAGCCACACCTGCGGGCGGCGGCACGCCGACCCTGACCGCGTCCCCGGCCGTGCCCGCCGGCACCGGCGCCCCCGCGCCCAGCCCGGTGAGCCAGGATGCCGTCGGACGGATGGACGCCGGCGCCGCGCGGACCGCGCTGGCGGCCGTCAGCGCCGCCCGTGAGCGGACGGACCTCGACGCCGCCACCATGCAGCGCCTCCAGACCGAGGAGGAATGGCTGGTGAAGCGCCTGGAGGCCCTGAACCGCTGAAGCGGCATCCCTGGGCCGTTCCGGGGCGAAACCCTTCACATCCCGACGGCTTGCGGCAATGGCTGCACGGCCGCCCGCGTCTGACCCCTGCCGGAGATTGCGAACGCCGGCCCTCGGGAGCCGATAAGACCACGTGGCCGAAAGGCCCTCGCCGCGGACCGGCGACCCGACCGGAGACACCTTGTGAAGACCTGCCAACCCTCCTCCATCGCCCTTCTCGTCGCGATGCTTGCGGCGCCCGTCGGCACGGCAGCAGTCGCCGCCTTCCAGGACCCCGCCGCCGCACCGGCGCAGGGCGACGGCGGGATGAACCAGCCGATGGAACTGCCGCCCCCGGCGCCGGAACCCGCCGCCGCGCAGGACACCGTCCCCGGCCCCGCCTCCGGCCGCAAGCCCGACTCGGGCGAGGAACTGGTTGGCCTGCAGTTCCGAGACCAGGAGATCAAGACGCTCATCGACACCATCTCGCTGTGGACCGGCAAGGTGGTGATCCCGAAGCAGACGGCGCTGACCCCGGTGAAGATCACCATCGTCAGCGACCGCAAGATGCCCAAGAGCGACGCGCTGAACCTGATCTTCCAGGCGTTCCGCCTCAACGGCCTCGGCGTCGTCGAGACGGACGACATGATCCTGATCGACAACCTGACCGAGCTGAACACGCTGCAGCCGGCCCGGGTGCTCGGGCCCGACGTCGACATCACCGACCTGCCCGAGAACGGCAACATCGTGGTCAAGGTGTTCCGCATCAAGAACACCAAGGCGCAGCAGGTCTTCGACCGCCTCGACGGCACGCTGCCGAGCTACTCAACGCTCCAGGTCGACAACAACTCGAACCAGATCATCCTCGAGGGCGACATCGCGCTGGCCAAGCGCGTGCAGCGGCTCATCGACCTGCTCGACGTGACCGCCTACGTCGACGTGCGCACCAAGACCATCAAGCTGGCCTACCAGGACGCGCAGACCATCTCGACGATCATCACCGACCTGTTCTCGGCGCGCCCGCCGTCGGGCGGCAGCACCAGCGCGCGCGCCGGCCAGCCGCAGCAGCCCGGCCAGAACCGTGGCCGCGTGCCGGGCCAGCAGCAGCAGGGCGAGCTGGTGGGCACCAGCGAGCAGCTGATCGTGACCACCCTCCCGGCCACGAACAGCATGACCATCCGCGCCGAGCCCAACATCATGAAGGAGATCGAGGCGCTGATCTCCGTGCTCGATGCGCCGAGCTCGGGCGGCAAGGGCGAGATCTTCCGCCTCTACGACCTGAAGTTCACCGACCCGCTGAAGGTGCAGACGGTCCTGCAGTCGCTCCTCGAGGGCGGCGGCGGCGCGCGGCGCACGGGCGGCGCGGGGGCGCGGGGCCAGACCGGCGTCCAGCGCGTGCAGGGCATCGGCGGGGGCGGCGGCGGCGAGTCCGGCGCCGACGTGGCGATCGCCAACATCTTCCGCATCGAGGCGTACCCGGACTCCAACCGCCTCATCGTGGTGAGCAAGACGCCCGACAACTTCAAGTGGCTCGACGAGCTGATCGGCGAGATCGACCGGCCGCTCGACGCCGGGCTTCCCACGAACATCCCGCTCAAGCATGCCAGCGCCATCGAGCTGGCCGAGATCCTCAACGCCCTGCTTGCGCAGAGCGGTGCGTCCGCCACCATCCGCGCGCCCGAGGAGGGCCTCAGCGGCATCGACTTCAACGTCGCCAGCGGCGGCGAGAACGGGACCTCGAACACCAACGCCTTCACCAGCGGCGCGCAGCAGGGCGGCGCGGGCGCGGGACAGGGCATCCAGTTCCCGTGGGCCACGGCACGCGGCGCGGGCGAGGACCAGGCGGAGGTGAGCGCGCTGGTCGGCAAGAGCCGCGTCGTTCCCAACGCCGGCCAGAACTCGCTCCTCATCCTGGCGCCGCCGGAGATCCAGCAGAGCCTCGCCAAGATCGTCGAGGACCTCGACCGCCCCGGGCGGCAGGTCATGATCAGCGTGGTGCTTGCCGAGGTGCAGCTCGGCGACGACTTCCAGCTCGGCGTGAAGTGGGGCAACAACGTCGCCCCGACCAACCCGAACAACGCCGTCATCATCTCCGGTGACCCGATCTTCACCGGCGAGAAGACGGACATCTTCCCGCCCGACCTCGGCACCAGCACCCTCTCCTTCGACGTGAGCGCCAACGTGGTGCTGCAGGCCCTCGCCCAGGAGACCACGGTGCGCATCCTGCAGCAGCCGCGCGTCTTCACCAGCGACAACAAGGAGGCGAAGTTCTTCCAGGGCCAGGACGTGCCCTTCCAGGCCTCCAGCCTCAGCAACCTGAACACCGGCGGCGGCGTGCAGGCCAACTTCGACCAGATCCCGGTCGGCATCGGCCTCAACGTGCGGCCGCGCATCACCAAGGACCGCAACGTCAACATGCAGATCGAGGTGCTGCTGTCGAACGTGAACGTCACCAGCCCCGAGGGCGTGGGCGGCAACCCCATCATTGACCGCCGCCAGACCAACACCACGGCGACCGTGAAGAACGGGCAGACGATCGTGCTCTCGGGCATCCGCAAGGAGACGGAGAACAAGATCAAGAACAAGGTGCCGCTCCTCGGCGACGTCCCTGTGCTCGACTGGGTGTTCGCCAACACCAGCGAGACGAAGGCCGTGACCGAGCTGCTGGTGTTCGTCACCCCGCTGGTGGTGGACAACCCCGACGCCAACGACAGCAACTTCAACGCCGAGGAGCGCAAGCGCCTGCGCGAGCTGGCGAAGCCGGTCGCCGAGATGTCGAAGGACCTGATCCGCAAGCACGACCTCCTGAGCGAGGACGGGACGGTGGACGCGGGACCGAAGGAACCGCTGCAGCCCATCGACATCCCCGATGACCAGAAGCAGGCGCCGGCGCCCGCGGCTCCGGCTCCCGCCGCGGCTCCGGCCCCGCAGCAGCAGAAGCCGCAGTGAGCATGGGGCAGCTGCCCGAGGAGAAGCGTTCTCAACCCGCGAGGGCGGCCCGATGGGCCGCCCTCGCGGTGCTGTTGGCGGCGAACCCGGGCTGCACCCGCGAGCGCCTGGCCAGCTCGGAGCGGCTGACCCTGGCGTCGCAGCCTGGCCCCGATGCCACGCGGACCGTGGTCGACGACGAACGAGGGCGGCAGGTCCCGGTGGTCACCGTGGCGCTCGAGCCGCTCACGCGCATCCCCTGGGGCGGCGGCGCGCTCCCGGTGGTGTCTCCCGATGGCACCAAGGCCGCCACGGAGGCGCGCAGCACCGCAACATGGCCCGAGCGAGTGGGTGATCCGCTGGCTCCCGCCGGCTTCGACACGCAGATCGAGGCCGTGTCGCTCGACCGTGCGACGCCCGGGGCGCCTCTCTCGCGGTTGGAGGGTCCGTGGCTCCTCGGCCGGGCCGCCACGGACCGCGGCTTCCTGGTGGAGCGGCCGCGGCCGGACGGGCGCCGCTGGATCGCCATGGCAGGCTGGAGCGGGGGCCTCGAGCCGATTGCGGACGACGACTGGTGCAACGCGCACGCCACGGTGCGGCCCGATGGTGCGCTGGCATGGAGCCGGCGCCAGCCCGAGGGCGGTGACTGGGAGCTGGTGGTCCGAGTGGCCGGGCGGCAGGCGGTGGTCCGTGCGCCCGAGGGGTCGGGCTGGGTGCTCCCGGTCTTCGCCGGCGACGGCAACGGCCTCTTCGCGCTGCGCCTTGACGGCAATGCGGTGTCGCTCGCGTGGATGCCGTTCGGCGACGACGGCCTGCCCGCGGAGGACGGCGGCGGGGCGGCGGGCACGTCCGTGCCGCTCACGGTGCGCGGAGGGCTTTCGTGGGCCGTGCGCGCGCTGTCGCCGGTGGGAGGCCTGAACGCCGCTCCGCCTGGCTCGGACCGAGTGTCGCTCTGGCTGCCGGATGCCGGACGCGCCGCACTGTGGGCGCCGGGCGCGGAACCGGAACTGCTTCCACGCGGTTCGATGGCCGCGCTGCGCGTGGACGAGGGGAACGTGCTGGTCACCACCGCCGACGCCCTGCTGCGGCACCGGCTTGGATCCACGGGCACCGACGAGACGCTGTCGACCGAATCCTGGTTTGCATGCCCGCCCCCGGTGCCCGGCCGGCCCCTCGTGGCGTTCCGGGTCCGCAGCCGGACCGCGGAGTTTGCAGAGCTGCGGCTCTCGATAACCCAGTGAGACGCGGGCCGCAGGAAGTGAAACGCCGGCCGCAAGGCGGCCGGCGCAGGGGGCTCCAGGGGTGGAACGGCGAGGTCAGTCCTCGTCTTCCTCTTCCTCTTCTTCTTCTTCGTCCTCTTCGTCGTCGTCTTCTTCTTCCTCGTCCTCGTCCTCTTCGTCTTCTTCTTCGTCCTCGTCTTCTTCCTCGTCGTCTTCGTATTCGTCCTCTTCCTCGTCGTCCTCATCCTCTTCTTCGTCGTCGTCCTCGTCCTCGTCCTCGTCCTCATCCTCGTCTTCGTCGTCATCCTCGTCCTCATCGTCGTCATCGAAGACAAAGTCGTCGTCCTCGTCCTCGTCGGCGGCGAGCACGGCGGTGGATGGGCCACGGCCGAACAGGACCAGCTCGTCCTCTGCGCAGGGTTGCTCGGGCTCAGGGACGGTGATCGACGGATTCATGGTCTGCCTCGTGATGGGGTGCCGCGGACGGCGTGGGGTGAAGGCGAAGGCTCAACGCAGCAAGTCGGGCGGGAGTGTAGCCCCGGCCCCGGAGGCGGGGCCGGGAACGGTTCCCGCCATCATCGGCCCGGGACGGCGGAAGGGCGAGAAAATTCGAAGACCTGGATGGAGGTGCCGTTGGAGACGGCCACCCCGCCGTCGATCACGCGGAGCGAACCCGGCCGCTGCCCGAGCATCCGGACGAGGAGCGGCGGCTCCGGCTCCCGGCCGCCATCCCCGGCCGCGAGGGAGTGCAGCAGCGCGCCGAAGCGCATCGGCACCGGGTCGGAACCCTCGACGCCGGCATCGAGCACGAAGAGTCGGTCCGCAGAGGCCGCGGCCGCCACGAGCGAACGCTCCGCGCCGGGCGCATCGCGGCCGATCGGACGACCCGTCCCGTCGAGGAAGTCCACGCCGTCGTCGCGGATCCCCGCGATCCAACCGGCACCGGCCACCACGTCGCGCACCGGCGACCGTGCAGCGGACGCAAGGTCGGCCCCGCGGAACCGGCCCGACCAGGCATCGGCCGCGCGCAGGCCATCGAAGCGGTCCAGCACCGCGACCATGCCGAGCGGCGTCCAGCCCCGCGCCGACTCTCTGGCATCCACGGAGTCGAGGGTCCAGTAGGGCGAGCCCTCGTCGCCCCCGGCGATGCGGCGCGCCTCGATGCCGTCGTCGGTGCCGACCACCAGCAGCCCGCCGGCGGCGAAGCGCATCCAGCGGACCTCGCTGGCGAGCGCACACGTCCACGACAGGATCTGGCGCCCATCGTCGGGGTCGATCACCGTGATCCGGATCTCCGCATCGACTTCCTCGGCAAGCGCAATCGCGAACGCCTCGTGCGCCCAGGCCGCGATCAGCCCCACCGGCGGTCGATGCCAGCGCCGGTCCCCGCGTTCCCGGCCGAACGCCGTGACCGCACCGTCACCGGAGAGCACGGCCACGGTGGCGGTGCCGACGAAGCCGGCGGCTCCCACGCCGCGCAGGCGACGCACCGGCTCGAGACCCGGCTCCTCGCCGAGAGGCGGGTCGTCGACGACGGGCGCGGCCTCGGTGGACCGCTCGGGCTCCGCGGACCAGCGAAGCACGCCGTCGGGCGAGATGCAGGTGAGCCGACCGCTGCCGCCGAGGGCATCGTCGCACACGATGATGTCGGGCGAAGTCGAGAGCACGGTCACGTCGGGACCGCCGGCAGGAGCCTGCCAACGCGGCGAGTAGGCAGGCGCCGTGCGCATGACGAGGCGGTCGCCGTCGAGCGACAGGAACCCGCCGCCGATCGGCGCCGCACCGGCACCCATGCGCGGCAGCCGGCCCGAGCACTCGATGGCACGCATGGGCTCGCCGGAGAGCACCGCGGGCGCGGCGGGCGGCTGCAGCGCCGAGACCGGCAGCGCCAGCGCTCGCGCAACGGATTCGTCGGCACGCGCTCCGAGCACCGCGCACTCGCGAGCCAGGCGCGCGGCTGCGCGCCGTGCATCCGGCTCCGTCGACGCGGCCACCAGCGCCGCCAGGGCGCGGTCGCCGGCTGCGGTGCCGGCACCGATGCGGGCGGCCATGCGGACCATGCGCTCGCGTGCGGGCGCCGGTGCCGATGCGACGGCCGCGGAGACCGCGGAGTCGAGGACGGCTGCGGCATCGGCATCCGCCGCACGTGCATCGCGGGTGATGCGCCGGCACTCGGCCTCGGGAGATGCGAGACCGTCGACGTGCGGGACCAGCGTGCCCTCCGGGGCCGAGACGGTCGTCTGCACGGCGATCTGAACGGCGGCACGCACATCGCCGCGGCGCAGCGCACGCTGGGCACGGACGAAGCCGCCGCGCACCTCCTCGCCCGCGGCCACGGCCGCCGCGTCCACCGCGGCATCGAGCGCCGACCGGTCGGCGC
>Ga0078894_10003543_pt1 | contig 11871 bp, 16 predicted proteins | sample LauGreSu1BDMLBSD_2_FD_67506 | JGI IMG/M metagenome (GOLD analysis project Ga0078894, IMG submission 67506) | Freshwater lake microbial communities from Lake Michigan, USA - Su13.BD.MLB.SD (version 4) (version 4) | ecosystem: Environmental > Aquatic > Freshwater > Lake | place: Lake Michigan... | reverse complement strand
CCCCAAAACCCCAAAACCCCAATTTTCTTTACATTTAATTATTAAATCAGAATTGGTACAGAGATAAAGCCACGTGACCAGAAAGCATCCTTTAAGATCAACAGACAGAGGAAGCATCTCGCTACAAGAAAAGAAGAAGATGCAGACAAAAAATGATTAAGGATTATATAGTTGTATTAAATTATTCATTCATTCAAATCAGAATTGGTCATGAATGGCTCTGATAAACTCAGTTGTGCTTATAATTTCTGAGTTTTAGACTGGTAAAAGCACATACCTGATACCCATTTCAGTCTCTTCTTTCAGATGAATGATAATACCATTCTCAATATTCGCTGTTGAACTAATAGAATTGCATTTGATATGCCACATCAAATCCTTTGAGTTGGCTTCAATCAAGAACAAGTGCTCCTCAGTTAAGATTAAGAACAAGCTTGCATTATCCGGCTTCACTACTCTATAACCTATGTAATGCTCGTTCTCAAATGCACCTTCTTTTATGTAAATTAAGACGTCTTTGATAAGCAAAGCTTCGCTAGTAGAATAATTCTTCATTTGTTAATCTTTGCCATAAAAGGGTCTCGGAGGTCTAATTCTTGTCTTTTGTCTGTCTGACTCAAAAATTCTCAAGGTGTTCTTTATTCCCTCAGAAGTCTTGCTTGCAAAATCAAACACACCGCTAATAGGCTTAAGAATCACGCCTGTTAGACCTTGGTAAATACCCATCAGAATTCCTTTACTACCTATTCTCCTGCCTTCAACAATTGGCCTATAAACGGGTCCTACTGCTCCAGACCATATAGTTCCGAAAAATTGACGAGCTCCGAAACCTAAACCTTCAACGTAATCCTTTGGCTTTTCAGTTAAGAATTTATCTTCACGATCTCTACTGAAATCTTTATCTTAACACACAATCAAACTTCCTTAAGAAACAGAGCTAGTAAACGCCTGCAAACTCATACTACAACCAATTAATGTGTTTTTAAGGACACCAACACATCCCCATCCTACACCTTTGACACAGCCTATGAAACCACCACTCTACCACCCCATCTTAGGTCTATAATAAAGCTCGTATATCCCGTCTTTAATAAGACGATACAAAGAGCGTGGTGAGCCAAGAAGTCCAATTTAAAAAGCAAATTTACCTGCTTCACTAGAAGCATCATCAAAATAATGAGCGTTCATTCTTGCAATAAAATCTTGTTGTCCAACAAGCAAATTTTTTACAGCAAATTTAGTCAGTTTTACCCTAGCCTCATCTAAAGCAATTAAAGTCATGCCAGTCATTTGCAGATACTAAAGAGGTCCCTCCATCCTACTTCCTGATTTATACTTAGTCTTATTCACAAAAGATAACTCCATCCTGATTGAGTTCATTTGGAATTCTTTAATGTCAAGTATAGCTTACTCGAACACAACTTCCTACTGTTTCCAGTGTCTCATGTGGCTAGGGAAATCTTTATATGATTAAGGGCATTCAATTTAACTCAAAATATAGACTCCGTATTAGTTTGAATTCTTCGATTAGGTAATAAGCTTCATTCTATTTTCAAAAACTTACTTTCTCGTAAGTCCTTGCTCCATGTCATCTTGGTGGAAAGAAGGAGCGTTAAGAGATGTGGTGTTCGAAGAATTGTTACTACTAACAAATGAGCTACTGTTAGCATCAGATTTATTATCATAATCTACATCTAGCAAGCCTCGGTCAATAAAACTATTTGCTAAGAAAATAGGGTGTTCTCCATTTAGAGTCTGTTTTTCATATTCTGAGAAGGAAGATATAAAAGAAAGCACGTTCATAAGGAATTCATCATCTAAGTTGACAGCAAGGTTCGCGATTTGTCCGTGGAACCGTTCTATAACAGTGAAATTTGACTCTTATTTGTGTTAGACTGCTGCATTAATTACTAAAAAGTCGCGATGATCGAATCTGCCATTAGGTTCATCAGTATTAGTTAATCTGGGATACAAGATAGTCTGGAACAAAGGATTCATTTTGCTCTAGTTATCAACTTGGAATGAGTGGATTGTTAAAGCAATTTCTTGCTTGTTTTCGAACAGTTCTTTGATTTATACTAGCTTGAGATCACTCATAGTCAACAAAGCTATTTCTGATCGTCTGAGATTAGGTTTGTATCTTTAGTTTGTGTTCAAATGTGTCTCAGTATCATACAAACTGATATCTCTATAGCCTATTAAAGAAACACAAAGTTGTTAAAAGTTGAATTCTAAGTGTTATTTCTGGAGCTAGGCAGCCACAGTTTATGTTTGATCTTCAATTTTCTGTTGCGTTTCGGAGCTGAAATCTTGAAAGTAAAGATCGTTTTGCTATCTGAAAGTAAGTGTTTTTGTCAAACCATTGCTGATCAATTCTGCGATCAAGGCATCATCCTGGCCATATTTATTCTTATATTCTATTTTTTTAGTCCAATCCCCATCTACATCAAGGTTAAGAGTCTCTTCCTTTTTTGTAGTGTTGATGAAAATATGGAATTGAAGTTCTTTGTTTTCGGCTAAGGGTGCCACGTGCGCATAGTTAGTTTCTTAGTCATATTGTAAGCAAGCAACATTTTACATAGGCTGGCCTTTCTAAAAGTATTCTAATCTTAAGTTCTAGCACTTGTTTCTGATCACATACATAGGCCTGTTCGGGTCCTCATCAGTAATAACTAGGAAATTTGTCGGCCCGATTTCTTTCTTCTGGATCACATATATTTTTTGCCTTTTGAGCCCAAAACCATCTTCAAATACAGAAATTGGGAAATTCAAAACATCATCTCGTTTGTTGACACTGATTGCAAAAGGCGTAGACCAGTTCCAAAACATAATCTTCTCTGAGTCTCTGCTCCTAACTCTTGCCTATTTTATTTCTTCTTTGTCGTTTACATAATTTGAGCCTCTGTACTACACTTTTCTTATCTGAATTTAGAGATTTTGGATCATGGGATCTGGCCAATACCACTCACGTTTCTCACCAGGGTAAAAAATTCGGTCATGACTTTTTTCTAGTGCATTTTCCTGTGCAATTTCCAAATAACCTCTTGTTAAATTACAAACTACATACTTAGGACTAAGTGTTATAACTTTAGTATAAACACTGTCCTCAGAGTTAGCGAGTGGCAAAGAGGTAGTGCACACAAAATCGAATTGTTCTTTGTTGAATATGTGCGGATTTTAGGTTGGAACTGAAGTAATGATTTTAACATCAGTAGATTTGTTTACTGAACTTTACAGCTACTTGTCGAATATCTGCCCGTTCTATTCAATGCCTACTATTATTTGCTGGCCTTTGTTGCATATTATGTAGTTTCTAATCTGAGCATCAGCTTCTGCGGCAAGTGGTATTCTATCACTGTTGCCTTAGAGCCAACTGTTTGATCCTTAATAAAATCTCATTCGATTCAGTATTCTATTAGTCTCAATAAGCAGTACTTAATGAGCAAAGAATATCAAAGAGTAGCCTGCCTTGGTGTACTTAAATTTGATGCCAATCTTGACAGTGAGATTAGATTAGTCACTTAGCTCCACATCCTTCTCTTACGGCAATTCATTTTCTTTCAAAACTATCGTGTTCCATAGCAAAGGGTCGAATCCCTCTACTCTAAATTTCACACTAATGAACTCAACATTATTCTTAGAGTCTACCTAAGTGACTATGTTGTAAAATGCTTTTTCTTAGGATTTGTCTATTAACAAGTTACTAGAAATCTAATCATCAGTAAGTAACTTAAGCTAGTCTACTGAAAGATTTCTTTGTTGTTTGAGCTCTATGAATGTAGGTAGCACATTTTTTACGACTAGGGGAGGCAAAAAAACAACATCAGAAGTGCCGTATAAAGAACCAGGCTATATCTTCAAACACACCGTCATTTATTTTTCATCAGTGCACATGACGCCGCTACCCTCCCCAACTGGCAAGCAAAGGATGTTTTTTATTTAGACTGGCTTAGAAAACCCTTAACTGTCAGCGTGGTACATTTCTTGCAAAATTTTGTTTTTAGCTGTAGGACTGTGCAAGTCTCTGAAGTTACCAATCACCTTAGTTTAAACAGTATGTCCTTGCCAATAGATTTAATCTAGTGGTCTAATCTCACCTGGTTTGATCATAAACCGTTCTTTTTCTTCACCATTTTCCATTTGAGTGATTTTAACAAGTATTTTGAGATTCGTTTTGTTATAGAAACAATATGGCGTTCTTACAACTAAAACCTTCTGCATGCTGTCAAGTAAGGTGCCGTAGAACAAAAAGTTGTAGAATTTTATAAACGGGAAATCACCCTAGGCACTTATCTAGCTGTTGATAAACTATTTAGACCTTATATTCTAGCCTATTTCCATAGACTAGGAAAGCAAAGGCTGCCTCAGCCCACTTTATACATTTGGCACCTCACTATCGCCTCCAAATGATTCTTTTAAAGGCTCATCTTAAGTGATTCTTTGAGCGTAAGGATTGTCTTCACAATTTTTGTTTAAGTCTATGTCGTCAGTAAAATCTACCTTGGACAACTGCATGCCTATTATTTCTCCCTGCCTTAACTTTAAATCTTTATCTTCAATCTTGTTATTCATTGCTATTTCGTTGTAAAATACTTCGTAAGGTATTCTTTGACCTGACTATATTGTATAGACCTATTGCAGTTTTTATTTGCCAATCGAGCTGTGCTCATTTTTAAGTTTTACACCCCCTCTGAACACTTTAATTTTGTCACAAGTACAATTAAAAATACTGAATGGTGTTACCAAGTCTGCTTGGTTTTCATCATCTTTAAAGTGTTCTTCCTCTTCATCTTCCTCAACAATAGTTTTCAAATTTTTCTGCGCAACTGAGTCTCTGAAGCTTTTGTGGTCATCTGAGTTTATTGAGTTGCTAAAACTTTTTACATTATCATCTTGTGCTTCTTTAAAAAACTCAGGAGTAGACATCCAACTTTTCTTAGTTTGCATCACATTGTGATACATTTGCTTTGAGTGATTGACACAAAATTGACCTTTTAAATTTACACTTATTGTTTTTTAGCTTAATGTCTACTGTATTTCTGCACTAATTAAAGATCTGTTTCGTTTATCGAAAAAGTCCTAAGCATTTTATTGTTATTTCTTTTTGTAACCATGAACTTCAAGAAGTGGCTCCCATTCACTCAATATCATGTTGAAGTAGTCAGCTTTCAAGCCATCAACCGTGTAAATTTGCCCGCTTTGTTTCCGATTTGGAACATCAAATGATGCTACATGAATATCTTCTGCTTGCAACTTCAAAACTGGACTGAACCCATTATTAAAATCGTTAATTGCTAGAAAGTGGATCTCCTCACAATTTATAGTAGACTGTGTTTTCAAAATATTTTCCAAAACTGATTTATGAACATTTACACTGCTCAGTTCTGATCTGCCCCAATTACCACTCTTGCGCATAAACGATTTTGATTTAGGTTATTCATCGTTTACAGGTCTTGCTACGTTGATATCTTCGTTGAAATTTTCTTATAATTCTTTTTCTGGAAATTTCCCCGTCTGTCTTCTTTGCTACTAACCCTATGAGTCGAGCAAAAAATTAATCAATTAGTCCTCAACAGCATCTTTATAGTCTTCTTCATCATCACTACTGCCTTTAGCTGACATGAATTATTCAGAGCCAGTTGGAGTCAGCAAACCTTCGCTTGAGTTAGGCGTCCTTTTGTTCGACGTCTTACCTTTACTTGAAAAAGATTTTTTGTTAAAATTAACTTTTTTTATTCCCATAGGAGAAGGTGTGGGCCTTAATTAGTTTTTGGGGGTATTCAAAAAGTCTTCAGTATTGACAACTTAGGTGTTACGAATCTTTTTCTTAAAAAAATGCTTGATTGACATAGAGCTTTGCCTTTCCTAAGACTTTGCCGGAGTCTGCGTGAAATCAATTTAATCTTTATCGTCTGGCTCATCTTGTGGATCTTACTAAAATAGATAGTCTTGATTAGGTTCAAGTTCTTCTTCAATCTATAAAATGTCTTTTCTGATAAAATCTAAAAAGTTTTCACGAGTTCTGTACTGCTACCCAGTGTAACCAACTGCAACTTACTTGAACCTAGCAATGGCTTGACTGAGCTTAGCCATGATCTCAACCCCTGAAGTCTGCTGCTGTTCTCCTTTATGAGTTATTTTGTCAATGTACTTGTCAAATGCTTTAATCTGCCTTTGAGACTTCATCAAATCGGACTCTTGTCCATCTTCTTCGAGATCTTGCTATATAAACTTTAGTTTTTTTACTGTTTCCTAAGCTATAGTCTCACTTTGAAAAGCAGCTATCTAGAAAAACAAGTGCAAATCAGTTATACTTAGTTTTAACTTTACTTTTCCGATTTCCATCTTTGACACATAAGCAACTCCAAAAGGATTTTGCGTCAACAATTAATTATCGATTTCGTCCATTTGCTTGAGATAGTAAGACATTGTAATGTCAAGATTTAATGGATTCAGAAGCTACCTTTTTTTAATTTGAGAAAAAGCCACATTGTCATCGTCTAGCTAGTTTAAAGAGCACACGAATGGAGCCAAGTCTTAAACACTTACTTTCATTTCATACACAATTCTTTCAGATTTTGTTTGTTCATCCTGAGAATCTGAATCCTCTTCTAAAAGTTTTGCCAGTCTGAAATCTTCTTGTTTTTTCTTGATTCGTTCCTTAATCATGTTAATTAAAAATTGTCCCTAAACAGCCACTGATTTATAGCCAGGACGGTTTTAAAGGCAGATAATGCAATCGCGTATGCTGTAAATGTAATGTGTTCTTGTGCAGTCATCAGGGTCATTACCATTAAACCACCAAGGTTTGTCTTTGTCAGTTTCCCTGTATACTGGGAAAGCATTCATAAAAAATTACTACAGCATGATGAATAATTGCATCTAGATGAATATCTTGACACTACTGATCTGGATTTCAGTTCGCTTGTCTCCATTTGGCAAGAAGTCCATCAATAGCGAAAGTTGCTTGTGATCAGAATTAGCGTTATCGTTAATAAGCTCATACATCTAGATCTCATTTTTACATTCTACAGGGCAAATCACAGACTAGTAAATGCCATTGTCTATGTCTCTGTGGTCAAGAATAAAAATGTTATTGCAGCTTATTAGCATTTTGCTTTTTGTATCCCAAAATCTTGTCTGTTCCAAGTAAAACTTTTTGAGTAAAAGTTCTGCAATAAAGTTTCCATCCGTGTGTTTTAATGTAAGGCTGAAGTTAGGGATTTCAACAGTAAGAGTTTACGAGACCACATTATTAAGATAGGTTTTGAAATGGTCCTCTATAGTCGTCCATTGCTAAAAGAAAAATTCAGCTTTCATTTAATCTGTAAAACCCAGATTCAAATCATTTGCTCGAAGAATAAAAGTATACACAGTTTACGGCAAAACAAACTAAACTGTCGTGAATCTGATCCTGATCTTCATAGACTTATCAATCGCATTGAATTCTGCTTTTTGTATCGTTTCGCTCCATGTAATATTGTCAATTTCGAGTTTAATGTTGAAGTTCTCTCTCAAAAGCATCAACCTATCTTTTTTATTGAACACATTTTAGTTTTAGATTCTTCCGTACCAGAAATTAACTTGGGCTAGGTCAATGTTCATTTGTGTGACTGCAACTTTCAAATGACGTTCATGATTGAGCAAATTGTCTTAGTACTTGAGGTGGTTATCTATTTTAATCAAAGGTGTTTCTATCAAGATATAATGCTTACTGTCTGCTCTGTCTTTGAGATAGATTTCAGTCTGTTCAATTTAGATGTCCATCAAGCCTATTTCTTTGGGCTGCTTCAAGTCGCACATAAGCAAGTCATTGGCAGTTAAATTTTACATTTTTTAGATCCTTTCAAACTCTTTCTTTGGGTTCTGATAAGGATCAGATTGAATAACAGCATTTAAAAATTACTACTAAAAGTAATCATTGAACCTAAGTATGGGCTCACTATAATAAAAAAGTCTTAATGGAGTAATACGCATAACCATCTTGCCGCTGTTGAACCTTGGTTTCTAAGGACAATTCGAAGAGTAATAAGAGTAATAGCAAAATGCAAATTTGTTTGAGCTCAGCAGTTCTTAGCCTTTTCCAAGTGAATCAAAAGTCGGCAGTCCACTTGTTAGACTCTCAAAGTGTCGTTTAGGGCTTCTTGTGAATGGCCAACCTGTCAAATCGTACAAACTCAAGTTACTCATATTAATTCCAAATGTTCCATGGTCATACCAATAGTCAGTAGAAATTTAGAACTAATCAGTGCTCATCCTGTACAGCTCCATGTAGTAATTAGGATGATGCATAGTCATTGAAAGCTTGTCAATCTTGACATTCATCTAGCTTATTTTATCAGGCTCATGTGTGCAATCAGACTCATAATCTTTCACTACTGTTTTTTTCTCATTATTCTGCTCATTTTGTTCGTCTTGAGATTCAGATTTAGTGAAAAGCTAAAGATCATACTCTTTTGAAACGTTAGGATTGTCAATAGGCTTTTAGTTTCTTTTAGTACTTCTGAAGAACTTTATAATTTCATTTATACTGTTGGGCATAAACTTGAGACTTGCATCAGCAACTTTAATGCTGGCTTGAGATTTGATTTGCTAATATAAAGGACTTCTGTTTTGAGTTGCTAATTTTTCGAATTAGAATTGGTTCAATAAGAAAGACAGCTCTGTGTCGCACATTTCGTAATTGGTGTTTCTCTTTCTTAAACTTATGTTATAGGGGGTGCAGTCGTCTCTCAAAAATATCTCTTAGATCTTCACAATAGTTTTTGAGTCAAATTTTCTGGATTCTTGTTACATTTGTAGACTAATAAACTGTAAAGCCATCCAGATTTCGAAATTTTAATCATCACTAGCTAGTTTGAGCAATTTCATTTAGAATTAAGGCATTTTAAGATCCATTTCAAATTTTACAACTTCAGCAGGATTTATCCCTTGATAGTAAGTTTCCATGTCTTGTCTGTCCCCAACATCTTTGTTCACTTAAGTTTTATCTTATTCGAGAAGAATTTCTATAGTTTTAGCTCTAATTGCTTTCGCCCAAGATTTTAAATCCAGAACTTTAATGACACGCTGATCATTTTGACCTTTAACAGTAATTTGGTATTTGGCTTCATCCTCAAAAACATCGGCCGATTTCAGATAGAAATAGTCATATGTTGTATTTTGGTCTTTATCTTTGTAGAAGTAAAGGTACTTTCCTGATAAAACACAATAACACCTTTCCCAACCTCCGTCGGATCCTTTCTTTTCAATAAAGCCTTCTATCATTGCATTACTAGAAACCGCTAGTCTCATAGCTGCATTTGTTTCTTTGAAATTTTTCTAATAAGCATTCATTTTGTCTTCACTAATTGTGAATATTTGACTTAAATTGCACAACAAGTTATAAAGGCAGTTGTTAAGGTTGATTTTGATAGCACTTGTATCCACAGACACAATAAATTAGCTGTCTATGGTCATAGCTTTTCTAGTACTCTTCTTAATCTTCAACTAACAAGTAATATCAAGGTCTTCTAGGATTGAAAATCTTTAAACTGATTAAGTTTAATCGTTTTATTACCGTAGTTCATTGGGAGTAGTATATTCTGACAAGCCGTCCCGTTTCTCATACAGGCGGTAGCTTTAGTAATAATTTAAGCTTATAGACTGTAGCTTTATACAAAACGCTTCATAAATCTCCCTTACAAAAGCAGGTAAACCATTTCCAAACATTGCGTCTTGCATGTATTTAGTTGTCAACGATTGGTTGAAAGATTTCAGTTTAGTTTAGTCATTACTGAGATTTTAGCTTAATACAATCATGTCTCCTGTCTTTAAAACCCAAACAGAAGAATTTTTTCCATCGTAAACACGGTTGATTGGTATAATTATAACAGGTGACAGAACCGAGATGGTGTAGTGATTCTTTTTTGAGTACAAAATCTCATTCAAGGTGTTTTGAGTCGATTTTGAAAGCTCTTCAAGTCTATCTAAGGCAGCAGTTTGTATAGACTCATCAACTTTAATCGAAGTAATTGCCTTCAATCTAACAAGTAAATCTTCGTAGTATTTGTACACTACAGAACCTATTTTCAAATTTATTTTATACTCTATCCCTGGTATGTTCACGTTGCCCCGAACGACTTCTAATTGTAGCTAAGGGATGTTAGTTTTTAACTGCTTGTTGACTTAAACGACTGACACCGCTTAGCTGTAAAGCTCAGTCTAAGGGTTGTAAGAGGTCAGGTTTACTCCAAAATCTTTAATCGTCATCACAACTACAAATTTTTCGAGTTTTTTGCTGGGACTGTTGAGATTCAGAAGCAAGTTTTAGTTTTGCATTTCTATGCCTTCAATTATTCCCTGTTAATTAAGTATTCCGATAAGCAGACTCATACGATTCACAGTGAATGTTAGTTAGAAAGATGTTTGCTCTTTCTATTCTTCAACTTTTTCGACATCATCGGTGGCATCAAAAAATTCATCATCATCGTCATCTGATTCTGGGGCTGGTTGCGCCTGCCAAGAAGGCAGCCAGGAGGTCGCATAACCCCAAAGTCCTTTATTTTAACTTTAATTTTTCCTTTTTTATACTTCTTAAGGTTCTACTACATCGTTAATCCACTTTTCAATCATTTCTATAGGAACACACGAAATCATTTACCAAAATTAAACTTTCTCATCTGCATACCAGTCCAAGTTAATTAATTTGTCCTAACTTTTGCTGTCTTTTGCTTAGTAATACTCCAAAAACAATCTTTTAAATTAAGTCTCATAAAATTTTAGCTGCTTGAATGGCATCAAAAAAGCCATTTTGTTGCCATTTCTTGTCCTGATGCTTCTTTTTATACATTCGACAGCAAAAAACCATCGTTGTCTTGCTCCCATATTAGGTTCTCTGAGAAACTTGTACTTACGAGTCTTTTCTTGCTCCCCATACCTTTTCGAATACTACTGCCTTAATTTCATAAAGCTTATAATAGACCTCATTTACTTATGCAGGAGCTGTACATTAAATTCGTCAAGGTTTATAGTCGCAACCATAGTTAAGGGCGACTTGGTTGTTTGTTCTATTAAAACATTTAGTAGAAAAGGTACCAAAATATAATTCATGCTCCTGTCCTTCTTATCAGGCTGGCACATTTGCAAAGAATAAGACTGAATCACACTGTTCATCAACTCTTCACCGTGCTCTTTGGATTTCATTTGTTTGTGAATCAGTATAGGGTCTGCTGGGTTCAAATATACTGCCAAACCCTCCATTCTAAGCAACTTAAAGAAATGAGAGTGTTCATCCCGGTTGTGGAAACTCTCATTACCTTGTTTGTCGACAGTATTTATTCTCAAAGAGTGCATAAGAATTCCAAAAGATGATTGTTTAGTCTCTTAAGAGCCCACTGTTTCTTCAATTCTGAAGTGTACTTTTGTTATGTTGATTTTTAAGTTGTCCATAACTTTAGACATCAGTTTCTAGAACTGAGTCTTTTCATCTTTAGACGCGCAACTGTCTATCGCATGCTGCATTTTTTTGTTCAAAATGCCTCTGAGGTAATCCTCTCCGAAAATATCAATAAATTCCCAGTCTTCTGCATTTTAGGGAATCACAAGAAGATCTAAGCCTTCTAGATCCACAACTACTGGGCTTGAACTTAGCTAAGTCCATTTAACGACGACCTATTATATATGAGAACTTCCACTTACCTTTAGTCTTTTGATTACACCATGTTTAATCTTAATAGGCAGCTTAAATTTGGTAAGAACATCTTCTTTGATCCTTACGTCTTTCAAATCAAGATTTATCTCTGTGCTCAAGCCAAAGTTCAGGGACTCGGGCAGTTCCAAATAGGTACCGAGAACTTATTGCAACAAATAGCTTGCGATCCTTGTTACCAT
>Ga0078894_10003542_pt1 | contig 11873 bp, 8 predicted proteins | sample LauGreSu1BDMLBSD_2_FD_67506 | JGI IMG/M metagenome (GOLD analysis project Ga0078894, IMG submission 67506) | Freshwater lake microbial communities from Lake Michigan, USA - Su13.BD.MLB.SD (version 4) (version 4) | ecosystem: Environmental > Aquatic > Freshwater > Lake | place: Lake Michigan, USA... | reverse complement strand
GTACTAACTGAACTAATAAATACAAATTTATTTAGATTGGATGATTCAAGTGCATTGAGGAGGTTCTCCGTTCCTTTTACATTTACAGCATAAAATTCGTCTCTCTCTTCTTTAGTTTTAGGTACTATATGTGCTTTTCCTGCAGCATGGATCACTAAATCGAATTCTAGATCAAAAAATGGAATATTTTTCTCTAAACTAATATTATAATCTGATAAGCTCCTACTAAGAGTTTTAACTTCAAAATTTTCTGATTTAAAAAAATCGACAATTTCCTTTCCTAAAAAACCAGTAGCACCTGTTATCAATACTTTTTCCATAAATACCTATCTATTTGATTTCAATTTAACAATCTCATTCAAATAATCCAAAGCGAGTTTGGCATAAGTTCTATTTTCATAAATCCATTTTCTACCTTTTAATCCGAGTTCTATAAGTTCTTGATCACTTAAGTTCACCATACTTAAAATAGCTGTTTTCATATCTTCAGTACTATTTGTGTTCACAAAAATACCGCAATCCGCCTCATTTATCATTGAAGGATAACCTGAGTATCTAGCTAGAATTGGTTTAGCGGCCAACATATACTCGACCACTTTATTCATCGACTGTCCATAATCCCATACTTTACTATCCTGAGTTGATAGAAATAAAATATCACACATAGCTAGGAAATACTTTACCTCAGATTGTTTAATTCTAGGCAAAAAGGTTACATTAGAACATTTTGATAATTTTTCTTCAAATTTTGCTTTAAAATCACCACTTCCAACCATCATGAAATGAATATTTGGATTTTCCTTGTCCATCAACTCTATGCATTCGATAAAAGATTCTAAAGCATTGGTTATGCCCATACTGCCCGCATAACCTATAATCTTTTTATCCCTAGGAAAAATCGAATCAAATGGATTCTCTTCAATTTCTAAATTCTCATAATCTTTGGGATAAAATCCAATAGGACAGCAATGTGATGGTCGCTCATAACCTAGTATTTCTTTCACATGATTGCCTAATTTAGGCATAGTACCTACGACTAAATCGGCATGTTTATAGCCAAATTTCTCAAACCATCCTATTAGAAGTACCATAGGGTGATACCATTTAAATCCCGCCTCTTCGGTCATAGTCAATGGCCATATATCTCGGATCTCAAATACTAGAAAGGCTTTATACTTCCATTTTAGGTAATAACCATAAACTATAGTGAAAATAGATAGCGATGAAATGACAACTACATCTGGCTTATCGATTTTTTCTTTATTATGTGTAAATAACTTCCATTCAAAATCTAACCAACTCAACACCCTTCCTATCGATGCCGTCTTTTTATATTTCTTAGTTTTATACCAAATGACTTTAGTATTATCTATTACTTCTTCATTGACTATTTTATTCGTCTTTGGAAAATTGGGACCATAATGATTGGCATCAGAGGTAAAAAGAATAGTATTGTGACCGAGTAATCCAAATTCTTTTGTGAGATAGAAAAATCTTAGACCAGTGCCATATCCAGGTGGACTAGCATATTTCGATATCATCCAAATATTCATCCTAACTTTCCTTGTATAGTTTTGGAATTTTATTTATCACCTTTACCACTTCAGTAAAATCCATATCTAAAGTGTCTAAATACCATCGAATATTCTGATATCGCGGACGGTTCTCATCGGCTACTAGTTTGAGAGCTTCTTCACGAGTGACTTGCCCCTCACGAATTTGATTACTTCTAAATGTATCGTGCTCTGTAAAACCTGCTACTGTGTAATAAATATAATTGTAGAATGCAGCTGTACCATCACCGATTCTCCAAGTGGTATTGGTATCTATTGCTTTTTCCCAACCATAAGATTCTAAGGTACTATCTACTACCTTTTCGTCCCACCTCCAATAATCGAAAATATGATAATAATCTTGCTTATCTGTAAAACTTCGATAATACTCTCCAGAAAGGGTATCCCAGAGAGATGAATTAAAATAGCCTAAACTTTCGGACATAGCTTTGAATCTGAGGTAGTGATATCTCAATTGCTTAGCTATACCATGGCTATAAACTTTTTCTTCTTCAAAATCTGGCTTTACTCCTAGAAAACCTGATTTGAAATGTGTAACTTCAAGCGGATTGACTCCCCAAAGATTGAGATTAACACCTGTCTGCTTTTTAATAGCTTCTACATATCTAAAGAAGTGTTTATCCCCGGCCGTAAAAATACTAATCATACCTAAATGAGGAGACTTTAACCAAGCTTTGAGATTCATTGCTATATTTCGCCTTTTCTGCGATATATCGGCAGCTACAATGATGTTTTCTACACCTAGTTCAGCACACATGTGGCTGATATTTCTTCTACCTAAATCAGTAACCATACCCCAATCATAAGTATAGGTTACAGGATTCATTCCGAGTTCCTTTACCACCAAATGAAGACCATAGCAGCTATCTCGACCGCCCGAAAAAGGCACAATACAATCGATTGCATCCTTTCTCCTGTATGGTTCTACGAGTTTGAATAATTCCTCTTTTGGTTTAGGGTTATTTCGTGGCTTATAGTTGTGACAATAATTACAAACACCTGCCTCATCGAATTTAATATAAGGCATCGTTTCTGGCAATATGCATTTTGTACATCGTTTTAAATTTAAGGTAGGATATACAAGTAGTTTCTCTTCATCTTGATTGAATTTAAACTCTGGTATGAGATTTTCTACTCTAGTATTGTAATCTACTACCTTGAAAGCCTCATTGGAAGAAGGTATATCTATAAGGTATGGTTCATCCTTGATTTGCTTCACCTCAGTACACCCAATTTGATTCAAAGCAAAGGATTCAGAAGCAAAATAAAAATCAGCTCCGATTTTACCTAAATATAAACTGCCATTATTTGAAAAAAGAAGAACCTTACCATATGAAGGAAGTACCAAGGCGCATGCCATAACTCCTTTACAGATACTATATAGTTTCTCAGGTACATTAATAATCTCTCCCCCTTCGTTCAAATGTTCTAATGCAATTGCAACGATAAGCTCAGAGTCGATAATCAGTTTTCTCTCGGATTTGATCTTAGTCCAAGCTTCTTTTTCGTTAATTATAATTCCATTGTGAATGACACATATATTATCTTTAATCACTGGCTGATTGTCTGCCAAACCATTGGTGATTAATCTACTATGTCCTAGAGCTACCCTAGACTGATAAGGCTTTACTTTGTTGAGTAATTTTTCCACATTGTAATCAGCTCTATTAATATGATAAGTGTCAACCTTAAGATAAACAAGACCACTAGAATCTTGGCCTCGTTGCTCAGAGTGTTTAACTAAACTGTCAAAGTTAAATTTGTTTATCGCACTGGTGGCTACTTGTCCAAAAATTCCGCACATATATTATTTATTTTTCTTTCTTTAAAAATTATTACATTAAATTGACAAAGATAATTCAACTAAATTAATACTTTATTAGTTCCTTAAGAATAAGTGTAGATGCACTTCCATCGCCATATAGATTTTTAGGAAACTCATCTGTTATTGACAAAGTGTTATAGGTTTCAACTATTTTCGATTTATCCGCCCCTACTAGAAAATTTACCTTGTTATCTACCAGCTCTACCCATTCCGTTTCATCTCGCAAAGTTATACAATGTTTAGAGAAAAAATAAGCTTCTTTCTGAAGACCACCACTATCCGTCAGTATAATTCTACAATTATCAATCAGCCAAACCATTTCTAAATATCCTACTGGATCAATAATAGTTAAATTATAAATGTCTATATTCAAAGATTCCACCATCTTCTTAGTTCGAGGATGTAGAGGAAGAATAACCTGAATTTTAGCTGAGATTTCGTCCAAAGCTTCAAAAATAGCTAAAAGATTTATTTTATCGTCCGTATTTTCAGCTCTATGTATTGTGCATAAAACAAAATCGTTTTGAATATTAATGTTCGGTTTTACTGCTAAATTTCTGTAAAAATTGGCGCCATCTAGCATGACATCTCCTGTTTTTATGATTTTACACTTAAAGTTTCCAAACCCTTCATTTTGTAGATTAGTAACCGCCGTGTCTGTAGGACAAAAAAGAATATTGCTCACTCTATCTGTTAAAATTCTATTGATTTCTTCAGGCATTTTCATATTAAAACTTCTCAATCCGGCTTCGATATGAGCTAGTTTTATGTGCAATTTACTAGCGACTATTGCTCCTGCTAAAGTAGAATTTGTATCTCCATAAACCATTATCCAATCTGGGTTTTCCTTCAATGCTACTTCTTCAATTTTTTCGATCATTTGCCCTGTCATAGATCCATGAGATTTTCCTCCAACACCTAAGTGATAACTTGGCTTAGGTATTTTCATTTCAGTGAAAAAAATATCACTCATATTCGTGTCATAATGCTGACCAGTATGCACGATAACTTCTTCTATATCCTTATTAAGAGCTATTTCTCTGCTTACGGAACTGGCTTTTATAAATTGGGGTCTTGCATCTAAAATGGTTAAAATTTTCATTTATTCTTTAGTTGTAAAATTTGCTAAGAATAAATAATCTCAGCTGTAAATTCTTATCCATCTCTATATCTTGAAATTGCGTATTTGCATTTAAATATTTATCCCTTTTTAAGAGTAGAATCATATCCTCTATTGTATCCGTAACTATTTTCTCTTGTAAAAGATTATTTTGTGGTACTTCATAACCAACTTTGTCCTTACGCCATGTAATTTTAGGATCTAGGTATTTTTCTGCTACCTTTCTTAGTACCCACTTGGTCCAAAACCCACGCAGTTTATAGTCATCTTGGAGTCTAAACGCCCTTTCTACCAGATCCTTACTTAAATAGGGTAGTCTTACTTCTACACCATGAGCCATCGAATTTCTGTCTGCAAATCTCAACAACTCTTCCAATGCGCCATTTAAAGCACTTTGATACAATGCAGTATTCAGATTCGTGGTAATTTTGTTTCGGACATAAGTTTCAAAATCTTTGTCAATAAAAGAATTAACTTGTAAATTACTTCTACTACTTAAAGAAGATAGCATTCCAAATTTATTCTGATTCCAAACAAACCAAAAATAGTTTAGAAAAGCATTGGGTTCTTTCAAAAAAGATTTTGAATTCAAAAAAGACTTAAAATAATAATAATAGCCCGCAAAAATTTCATCCGCCCCCTGCCCATCTAATAGCACTTTTGTATTGTTTTGTTTTGCTAGGCGAAAAACCTCATACTGAGCTAATATACTGGCTGTAGGAAATGGTTCATCCTGAAAATATGCTACATTGTCAATCTGACTTAAAAGATTTTCCGTGTCCGGATAAACAAAATAGCCTTTTGAAGATACCTGTTTCAACACTATATCTTGAAACTTTGATTCATCCCTCTTAAACCCGTTAAATCTAGCAGAAAAGGTATTCCTTACTATAGAGTTTTGTTTATCTAGCATATCTATAATACTTACGATCAAAGAGCTATCCAACCCCCCCGATAAGCTAGAACCTATAGAGACATCAGCACGCAGCCTTTCCGTTATGGATTTTACTAGTAAAAAATCAATCTCTTTTATACTAGTAGCTTCCTCCTCCATAGTTTGTTCGCCCAAATTAATCGTCCAGTACTTATGAAATTCTATTAAACTATTTGAATTTATGAAAAAATAGGTGCTTTTTTCAATTTTACATATGTTGGCGTAAAAAGATTTCGTTAGATCATTAGGATTAAACGTTATACCGCTCTTTAGAAAATTATAAACCAACTCAGGATTAAACCCTTTCATTACACCCAAACTCCAAAATTGTTTTATCTCAGAGGCAAAATAATACGTATGTGTATTCGCATCATAAAAATAGAAAAATGGCTTCTCTCCAAATCTATCACGGGCTCCAAAAACTTTGTCTTCAATCTTATCATATATGATAAAACTAAACATGCCATCCATGAAATCAAGACATTTTTCCCTAAATAAATGGTAATAATATAAAAGGATTTCTGTATCTGATGTAGATATGTAGCTAAAATTATACGATACTAATTTTTCCTTAAGTTCTAAATAATTATATATCTCACCATTAAACGTAATCACATATCGATCCAATATAGTCATGGGTTGGGAAGCACTTTGGCTCAAATCGATAATAGACAAGCGTCTATGCCCTAGACCCACACGACCTTTCTCACTCACCCAATGCCCCTCTCCATCTGGGCCTCTATGAGAGATGGCATCGGTCATTTTCTTTAATCGACAAGATATGTCTAATTCACTCTTAGTTACTATTGCTGCTATGCCGCACATTTACTTCCAGACTTTTTAAAATACGAAAAAAAGATAACAATTAAAACAACAACTATAGTTACACCTCTAGCTCTGCAGTACAAAGATTCAAAAATGAAATTAGAAAACAAAATTACTAAAAAAGGAAGAAACTTATAGAGTTTTAACCTAAGACACTCAATAACGACAAAAAAGTACTTCAGTATAAACAAAGCACAACCAAACCAGCCCAATTCAACTGCAATTTGTATCAATTGATTATGCGCATTGAATGATCTAACATAGTCACAATAATAACCTTCTCTAAAATTAAAACAGTTTTCAGCAATAAAGTTTCCATAATTTCCTATTCCTCTGCCAAAGAAAGATATATTGTCAACACTTAACATAAAAATGGCATAATTCGCAAGCCTAACTCCAACAGAATCTTGAGGATTTGCTATTTGTATATTCCGTATAGATTCTGTATCAAACAAATTCAAAAGCAAATAATGTAGATTATAAACTTTCATAATATCTGATAAGCGATTTTTTTCAAGAAACATAAAAGTACACAATCCACAGACACTTACACCAATTAAAACAAACACAGAATTTGATTTTACCCTTCTTAATCCTACTACTATGACAAAAAGAAATAAAATAGCTATCAATAAGCCTAAATTAATCTTACTTTGAACTAAGTAAACACTTAATGAAATCATAAAAATTGATAACGCACGAAGCAACCATACTCTAAAAATGTCATCTATAAAATAGACGAGTAAAATACTAAACAATCCTAGAATTGAATAATAGGTCGGGTGCATCAGATACCCAGCAAAGAATTTATAAAGAAATCCATTAAGCACCAAAATATCCAAGCATACGAAGAAAGATACAATTAAGTTTATAATGATGAAATAAGAAATAAAAACTTTTAAAATTGACTGCTTTAGTTTTAAAGAACCTACAATTAGAAAAGATAGGAGCATATATATCTGAATATTTAGCTCATTGTTATTAAGGATGTTTGAATTATTAACAACCGTAATTATTATACTCCCTATACAAAAAATGATAAATGGTATAACTGTTCTATGCATTCCAAATTCTATATTCTTAGTATACAAACCTCTGATTGTAAAAAGACCTGTAATAATTAATGCAATCGACTGAAAATTTTCAGGAAGGAAAATACTAATAGAAATAACTAATAATAAAAACTCTAGCTTTCTACTACTGAGTTGCCCTAGCATATATTTCATACATTCTATTTACATTCTCTTCCCAGTTGTAATAAAGTTCTACTTCTTGTCTACCATTTTCGCCTAATTGCTTTCTTAGCTCAGAATTATTATACAGGGTTTCCAGAGCTAGATAAGCCATTTGTGGGTTCTCTTTTTCAACAATTAGGCCTGTCTTCCCATCATCTACTATTTCCTTAAAACCATCTGCATTAGATACTACAACAGGCAATTGACAAGCCAATGCCTCAACTACTGAAACGCCAAAACTTTCACTCCTAGACAATGCAATGAAAACATCGAAAGTATTTAAAATTGCGGGAACTCTTGAGTTCTCGAAAAAGCCCATAAAAAATACTCTATCCATAACCCCCTCTTCTTGTGCTATTTTTTTAAGTGATTCAAATTCATCACCTATTCCGGCTATGTGAAACTCAATCCTTTTACTCGGATAATTTTTTACGAGTTTGCTAAAGGCCTTAATAGCAATATCAATACCGTATATTTTACTCAATCCTTTTACGGTTCCCACTACAAACGGACTATTGTCCATTCTTAGTGTTTGACTTTTTTTGAAAAAATTCAAATCAACTCCAAAAGGCGTAATTATCAATTTCTTTTCAGTATACTTAGCTGCTTCGATGCTCATAGACTTAGACGTCGATAAAACGATGTCTGCATTCCTCAAATTAAATTTTAATATCTTTTGAAAAAAGAAATTTTTTCTAGGGAAACTATATACGTCTGAGCCCCATATAGATAAAATTTTAGGATGAAATCTAATCAGTGCGTTCACAAGTCCATAACTGGAAGCATAGTGAGCATGAATGAGGTTTGGTCTATATTCCCTTATTAATCGTCGAATAATTAGAAAAGTATTAATGTATTTTAGTTTGTCAATAACGCTAACCCTTTGATTATAGTTATCCCATAAGTAAACCAATCTTACGTTCGGAAGATTATATACGTCTGAGGAAGATTTAAAAAAACTAAATAATACTATGAAATCAAGTTTTTTTGACAATGCACGCACCCACCTAATAGTGTGAACTGAATCCGCATCTGACAAAACAAGTAACCTCATAAAACTCGTTTTAATTTTCCTAAATCTTTTTCAACTTTGATGCACCTCTGTTCCCATGTATTCATTTTACTATATGAAATGATTGTATTTTTTTTCTCCAAATATTCGCTGAATGTTAAGTTTCTAAAAAAATCAACAATTGCTTCTTTCGTATTCTCAAGAACCCAACCAATATTTTCACGTTCTACTATTTCAGCAACAATTGTCCCCTTGCTTGCCAAAATGGGTTTCCCATAACCTACTGCTTCATAAAATTTGTATGGAATCGCAAAATCCCAATACTCTATATGATTTATTAACAAAATGAATATATCACTATCAGAATAGCATTCTGAGATTTTCTGTGGACTTTTAAATACTATTTTGGTATTATTGGAGATAGAAGACTCATAATGATATTTCTCTTTTTCCCATTCTTCACGACGAAAAGAAAAAACAGCATGGACATTGCTTAAGGAACTAAGAGATGTAAAAAAAGTCGTTAGATTATAGAAATAGCCTAACCCTCCAACATAGAGTAACTTCCATATATGTTTAGCATCTCCAATTGGAAATGAAGGTGTAAAATTTTCAGTATTAGAATGACCCGGAGGTAGATCATTTACCATAGTAAAAATTTTTAAATATTTTTGCATATTATGCGAAGGCAAGTACACTAAATCAACTACAGATTTCAAGTAAAGCAACTCTATCCTATGACACAAGTAAACTAAAAAATTTGACATTACAAATTTCCAATGTATATCCCTATAAAATACGGAAACTGGAATCTTATATATCTCTCGCAGATATGTAAAAAAATTATATTCTAATAGAAAATTGCGCGGAATATGATCCCTATCTGTGAGAAAAAACGGTATAGTAGCACTCTCCATATATAAAAACTCAACATCTTTTAGTATTTCATCAGTTAACGTTGAAATAATTGATTTTCTTGTTTTTGAATCTCCTGTAATTTCAATCACATCGTATCCTAAATTCTTAAACCCCTGAAGCATTTTAATTGGTCTAAGCTGAGAAGCAGATATTGGGGTCTCTTTAAGATCCAATACGTAATAAAATATCATTTTCTTCATGGCCGATTCAATCTAAGGCTTTTAGCAATTAGGATGATGGAAAAAGTAAAAATAGTAATCATGATGAAGTTAGGATTGTAAAAATAATCATTAAATCCACCATTTATACAACTCTTGTAAGAAAAGTATGTCAAATACCCCAAATAAATCGGAGTTTTGGGTAATCTAAGCATGGTCTTATATAGTAGCTGAATTATAAAACCTACATAGAGTGGAGCAATTAGAATGCCCCATATCCCAAAATTGGCAAAAGCCTCTCCGATAAACAAAGAGTTAATAACCCCTGCAGTGCCGTCTTCAATCCCAACTAAATCATAATTATAAACAAGAATTCTAGCAGCTCTATCAGAATATTCCGTATCAAAAAAGGTTGCTAAGATTTGCGAAAAACTACTAAATCCAATTTGATCTACGGAATTTTGGAAATATTCAAGCATAAGATAAAAACCAGCAGATTGTGATAAAAAAATTCGACCCAAAATACCATTATTGATATCTCCAAATAACTCATTATATGATGAACCAGATAAAACAATATAACCAAAAATCAGTAGTAAGAACGCAATTAAAAAAATTTTTAAGAACTTAAGGACATTTGTTTTTCCGTCAATGTATATCTTATTCATAAACAAGCCTATAACAAAAAATACAATAGGAGCCTTTGATAAATCATAAGTTAAGGATAGAAACGTAAAAACCAACATATAGTAAAACCAGAATTTATCTTGTTTACTACTTGTTTGTCTATAATATGAGTAAAAAATAAACGTAATAAAAACAGGCAAATCCTTCGCGAAGAAATTGAAAAACAATTGTGAACCATCATTTATCCGTGATATAGAAATTCTGTCCTGAGCCAATGCCTTGAAATTGGCTCCCATTATAGCTTTAAACAATGGCACGTCACCGAATTTTATAAACATTACAATTAGGCTTATGGATGATACAAGAGCGAAGCCATAAAGGACTATTTTCATACTACTATCTTTATGTGAAAGAACTGAAACTATTGGTTTTTTAACATACTGTCTATAAAGTGTATTGACCGATAACCTTCCAATTAAAATATTGGCTATCAACATACCTATAGGAAAGGATATAAGGCAATAGTTGATAGCCCAGTAGCCTAATACTTTTGTATCTTCAAACCTTATCTTATTAATCATGTAATGATTATGTAAATCATTTATAACTAGAACACTAGACACAAAAGTCGAAAGCAGAAAGTCATAATAAAAAATCCAATTAATCATATTTGGCTTAAGTGGATTCATTGTTCCAGCCGCTCTCTTAAAAAGTAGAAATGAAATTACAATGACAACACTAGATATAAAGTAGTACACTAATTAGATTTTTTGACTACGTACAAAATTAAGAATAAATATATTAAGTATAAAGCGAAATCGTTAATAATCACAGCAGTTAAAAGACAATTGAAACTGAAATTTGAAAAAATAACCAATACCGATATTGTAGTAACAAAATATAACGCTTGCCAAAGTGTACTATATTTCGTATTTCCTTTTAAAGTAAGTACTGTACTTAATGGACTTACTATAAATCTAAATGAAATAGGCAAAACTAGAAACCAAATCATATCAGCTGAGGCCTTCCATTTTTCTCCAAATATTAAGCCAAAGGCTGTTGGTCCTGTGATGGCAATTGTGATGGCAATACTCAAAACAATGAGCGATATTTTCTTTAATCTACTTATAACCACAGGATATAAGTCAGCACCATCTTTCTTTATTTCTGCAAAATTTTGGACTAGTATCTGAGATAATGCACCGATAATGAATGAAAACGGTATTAATAAAATTCGATTAGAAAATGAATAATAGCCAAGAACTTCTTGAGAATAATTTCTTGAGATAAAGAACAATGGCAGCTGAATTGAAATGGCATCCAGTAATGATCCAAAAATGAAAAATTTAGGATACTCTATGTATTTTCGCGCAACTTCTTTGGCTCCTGCTAAGCTAAATTTGGGATACTCAACTCTATTTTTACTTGTTCTTTCTACTAAATAAACTACACTGAGTAAAACGCCAACTAATTGACCTAAGATTAAACCACTTGACTTAAGAAAATAAATACTTCCAGATAGTATGCTAAAAGCAGATGAACTAATAGATCTAATAATACTAAATTTCGAAATTTCTTTATATTCTTTCCTATGATTAAACAAATAGATGAGACACTGACTCCACCCACCAAACAATAGTGAAAC
>Ga0078894_10003539_pt1 | contig 11876 bp, 12 predicted proteins | sample LauGreSu1BDMLBSD_2_FD_67506 | JGI IMG/M metagenome (GOLD analysis project Ga0078894, IMG submission 67506) | Freshwater lake microbial communities from Lake Michigan, USA - Su13.BD.MLB.SD (version 4) (version 4) | ecosystem: Environmental > Aquatic > Freshwater > Lake | place: Lake Michigan... | reverse complement strand
AGGAAACCCGCGAGCAGGAGCTGCGCAACTTCCTGGGCATGTTCAACTTCAGCGGCGACATGGTCAAGCAGGCGGTGGGCAGCATGAGCGGCGGCGAGAAAGCCCGCCTGGTGCTGTGCATGCTGGTCTGGCAGCGCCCCAACCTCTTGCTGCTTGACGAGCCGACCAACCACCTGGATCTGGCCACCCGCGAGGCCTTATCGGTCGCGCTCAATGAATTTGAAGGCACGGTCATGCTGGTCAGCCATGATCGCGCCCTGCTGCGTGCGGTCTGCGACGAATTCTGGCTGGTCTCGCGCGGCGGCGTCGCCCCCTTCGACGGCGACCTCGACGACTACCAGCGCTACCTGCTCGACGAAGCCAAACGCCAGCGCGAGCAGGCCCGCGCTGCAGGCGCTGCAAGTGCCGCCAGCGCCGCCAGCGCACAGGCCGCGCCAGTCTCCGCTGCCCCAGCGCCCAGCCCAGCCAGCGCCCCGGCCAAGCTGGATAAGCAGGCGCAGCAGCAGCAACAGGCGCTGCTGCGCCCCTTAAAAAAGGAACTGCAGCAGATCGAGGCTGAGATCAACGCGCAGCAGAGCGAGCAAACCCAGTTGCATGAGCAGCTGGCCGCCAGCGCCGACCCGGCGGTCCTGGCCCAGGCGGGCAAGCGATTGAAAGCCGTGGAGCAGGCCTTGCAAGAGCTGGAAGAGCGCTGGCTGCAACTGAGCGAACAGATCGAGCAGGCCACAGCCGCCTGAAGCCCTTGGGGCATACCCCCAGCCCCCTGCCGTAAAAAGCCTTGCTATATTCGGTCCCTAAGGATCAGGCCCGCTCGCGGCCCGCTCGCACACACAGGACCGCACCATGCCCCTAGCCCAGATCGGCGACATCCGGATGAACTACACCGTGCAGGGCACGGGCGACTGGCTGGTCATGGTCGGCGGCTATGCCAGCGGCAACTACAGCGCCTGGGGCGCTCAGCTTGAGCGGGCGGCGCAGGACTTTCGGGTGCTGGCTTTCGACAACCGCGGCATAGGCGCGACCGACGCACCCGATCACCCCTACAGCACCGCCATGCTGGCGGCCGACGCCCTGGGCTTGATGACCCACCTGGGCATAGAGCGGGCCCATGTGTTGGGAAAATCCCTGGGCGGCGCGATCGCACAGGAGATGACCCTGCAGCAGCCGCAGCGGGTGCGCAGCCTGGCCATGACATCTACCTTCGGCAAGCTGGGTCAGCGCGGGCAAGACATGGTGCGCTGGTGGATGGGTTCGGCCCAGGCCATGGGCATCAACCGCTGCTTCTTAGCCGGCCTGCTCACCTATTTCTACACCGAGAGCTACTACGAGAGCCAGAGGGCGAAGATCGACGCTGGCATCGAGACGCTGCTGCAGGTCCACCGCCCGCTGCACGGCTACCTGAACACCGGCCAGGCCCTGCTCGGCCACGACGTCATGGACCGCCTGCACCAGATCAGCTGCCCGACGCAGATCCTGATTGGCCGCGACGATCTGATCACCACCGTCGAACACAGCCAGGCCCTGGCCGCGGCCATTCCTCAGTCGCAATTGCTCATCTACGACAACACCCTGCACGGCTTCATGAGCGAGCGGCCTGAAGCCTTCGAGACCATGCTGCAATTCTTCAAGCAGCACTGATGGATAGACGAGAAAACCCCAAGGAGACAAAGCCATGAGCCACTTTTTTTCACGCCGTCTGTTTCACCGCACGCTGGGCCTGCTGGGCGCCAGCGTCCTGACCGGCTCCGCTTGGGCGCAAGCCTGGCCGACCAAGCCGATCAAGATCATCCTGCCCTTTGCCGCCGGCGGCGGCGGCGACACCGTGATGCGCCCGATCTCGCAAAAGCTGGGCGAAGCCCTGGGCCAGCAGGTGGTGCTGGAGAACATTCCCGGCGCCGGCGGCGCTTTGGGCATGCGTGCGGCCATCCGGGTGCCGACCGACGGCCATACCTTTGTGATGATCTCCAACACCCACGCCATCATCGAGACGCTGCAGCCCAACCTGGGCTACAGCACCTTGAAAGACTTCGTGCCGGTGACCTATATGGCCTCGCTGCCGCTGGTGCTGGTGGTCAATCCCAATCTGCCCTTCAAGACCACGCAGGAATTGCTGGCCCACGACAAGCAAAACCCCGGCAAGCTCAACTACGCATCCTCGGGCAGCGGCACGGTTTATCACCTGGTGACCGAGCAGTTCAAATTCCTGGCGGGCAGCCAGATGACCCATGTGCCCTACAAGTCCAGCGCAGTGGCCCGCACAGACGTGATCAGCGGGCAGGTCGATCTGATGATTGACGGCGTGGCCACCATGAAGCCCTTCATCGAGTCGGGCCGCGTGCGCGCCCTCGGCGTCGGTGGCACCAGCCGCCACCCGCATCTGCCCAATGTGCCGCCCATTGCAGATGCGGTGCCCGGCTTCAATGAAGACGCCTGGGTTGGCATGATGGCTCCGGCCGGCACACCCCGGGTGGCGGTCGAGCGCTTCGGCATGGAAATCAGCAAGCTGCTGGCCAGCCCCGAGTGGCGCAAGGTCTACGCCGACCAAGGCATGATGGTCCAAGGCAGCTCGCCAGCGGCCTTTGGGACCATCATCAAGAACGACATCGACAAGTGGGCCAACATCATCCGCACCGCCAAGGTCAAACCCGACTGAGCGCCTGCCAGGACAGGCTCAACGCGGCGGCAGGAATTTGAGCGGATCGACCGGCTTGCCCTGACGCCGAATTTCAAAGTGCAGCTTGACGCGGTCGGCGTCGGTGCTGCCCATCTCGGCGATCTTTTGGCCCTGGCGCACCTGCTGGTCTTCCTTGACCAGCAGGTTCTGGTTGTGGGCGTAGGCCGTCAAAAACGTGTTGTTGTGCTTGAGGATGATGAGCTTGCCGTAGCCGCGCAGGCCCGAATCCGCGTACACCACCCGGCCGTCGGCGGCGGCCAGCACCGCATCGCCGGCCTTGCCCGCAATGTCTATGCCCTTGTTCTTGGCCTCGTCAAACAGGCCCACCGTCTGACCCTGCGCCGGCCAGGCCCAGGGCAGATCGTCGGCCGAAGCGGCCGCCGGCGGGTTGAGCGCAGCAGGCGTAGATGCTGCAGCAGTCGGTGGCGTCACCACCGCAGCGCTCGGTCCGGCAGGCCGCCCGATGGGCGGCAAGGCTTGGCCCTGCACCGAACCGGGGACCATCGGCCGCGCCACCACCGCCTCACCGGGTGGCGACACCCGCAAGACCTCGCCCACCTCAATCAGATTCGGGTTGTCGATCTGGTTCCAACGCGCCAGATCGCGCCAGTTCTGCCCATGGTCCAGGGCAATGCGTACCAGCGTGTCGCCGCGCTGAACCGAGTAGTACCCCGGCTTACCGGCGTTCTCCAGGCCGCGCAGGGGTTTGCCCAGCTCGGCCGTAGGCGCGGGGCGCACAACCCCCGGTGCCTGCACCGCCGCAGGTGGGCTTGCAGCCGCCGAAGGGCCGGCCGCCGGCATGGGCACCGTCGCCGAGCGCGGGCTGCGATCTTCCACAGGTGCGCGCTGCAAGGAGCGCGATGAGCAGGCCGCCAACGCGAGCACAGCCAGCAGCAAAAGCAGACGTGATGACTTGTTCAAACCCAGTTCCTCGGCATCAATCGACGCCGGATTTTAGGGGGACGAAGTGCACAGCCTCGAGCACAATTTGTCGCAATCCGTCGGCCTGTTTATCGATCACAAGCAGGGCCTGCGTACCGGCTGCGGTGACCACCGGCGCGACCAGCCGACCGCCGACCGCCAGCTGATCCGTCCAGGCCACAGGCACCGCCTGTCCACCGGCAGCGGCAATGATGGCCGAATACGGCGCGCCCTTGGGATAGCCCAGCATGCCGTCACCCAGGAGCAGATGCAAATTGGGCAAACGCAGTTGCCGCAGATTCTCGCGCGCCTTCTCGTGCAGGCCCCGCAAGCGCTCCATGCTGTAGACCTCGTTGGCCAATTGCGCCAGCACCGCCGCCTGATAGCCACAGCCGGTACCGATCTCCAGCACCCGGCCGGCCAGTTGCGTGCGGCCCTGCATCAGCAGATCGAGCATGCGCGCCACCACGCTGGGCTTGGAAATAGTCTGCTCCAAACCGATGGGCAAGGCCGTGTCTTCATAAGCCTGGCCGGCCAAGGCTGAATCAACGAAACGGTGGCGCTCCACCTGCCCCATCGCCGCCAGCACCTGCGGGTGACTGATGCCCTGCGCGGCCAGCTTGCGCACCATGGACGCGCGCACTGCTTGCGAATCCATGCCCAGGCCGGCAGTCGGAGATGTTGTTTTGACGGCCCGCGCCGGGCTGAGCGGCTTGGGCTGCGGCGTTGCCGTCTGAAGACGCGCCGGAAAACCCGGCCGCACCGGCGGCTTACCGTCAACCGGCCCACCGCCGGGCTTGGCAGATCGCGTCATGCGCCGGTCCGCTGCTGCCACCAACTCAGGCGCTCATGCTCCGTCAGATCCACCTGCAAGGGGGTGAGTGAAACATGGCCATGGCGCGTGGCATAAAAGTCTGTGCCCTTCCCTTCGTCTTTGGCCGGGCCAGCGCTGCCTATCCAGTACATGGTCTCGCCGCGCGGGCTGGTCTGGGTGATCACCCGCTCGGCCGCATGTCTGCGCCCCAGTCGCACCACCTGCAAGCCTTTGATCTGATCGGCCGGCAGGGTTGGAATGTTCACATTGAGCAACCAGGGCACCTGGGTCCGGGCCACGGTGTCCACATCGGCTCGCAGATGCTCGACCAAGGCGCGCGCCTGAGCAGCGGCCACGTCCAGATGGGCCCAGCCCTTTTCCGTTTGCGAAAACGCAATCGCCGGAATGCCGAACAGATAGGCCTCCATCGCGGCGCCCACTGTGCCTGAATAAATCGTATCGTCGCCCATATTGGCGCCGTTGTTGATGCCCGAGACCACCAGATCAGGCCGGTACCCCAGCAAGCCGGTCAGAGCGATGTGTACGCAGTCGGCGGGCGTGCCGTTGACATAGCGAAAGCCATTGGCGGCGGTGTTCACGTACAGGGGCGAATGCAGGGTCAGCGCATTGGACTTGGCGCTGTTGTTGTGCTCGGGCGCCACCACATCCACATCGGCAATCTGGCTCAGCGCCTGATGCAGGGCCACGATGCCCGGGGCCTGATAGCCATCGTCATTGCTGATGAGAATTTTCATGGGGCGATTCTAGAGCGCCAGCCCCATGCATGGCCTAGTGGCCGCGAGTAGCTAGGCTCACAGCAGTTCAAATCGGTCCTGCGCGCCCGCTCCGGAGGGCGGTGCCGTCGCATCAGGCAAGGCCTGCGCCCCTGCTGCTTTAGGGTCCGAATCGGCCTGGGTAATCGGGAGATCGTCACCGATCAGATGCTTTCGAATGTCATCCGCCATATCGGCCCGCATTTTTTTGCGGTCGTCGGCGGTAAAGCTTCTCTCAATATCACCCAAGGACTCGCCGTCGATCATGCGGCGGGTAAATTCATGGGTGAACACACCACAATCATTAGAGCCCTGTTGCTTGGGAATGGTCAGACTCAGCAGGCCGGTCTGCGCCTTCCAATGCTCCCCAAAAAGTTTGTTACCGAGGGCCTTGACGGTAGTCTCCAGATCGCCATTCACATTCCCATAATTCTTGCCCGCATCGGTCATCGAATCGGCTTTGGCGTCAAAGTAGGTGATCTGCTTGCGCATTGGGTCTATGGTCAGCAGAACCGAATGCGGTTCGTGACCTAGGTTACCCTCAGTCAGCTGCAAGGGGACCGCCAGCAGTACATGCTTACCCGAACCCTCATGACCTTGAATAGCAAGCCATGGCTCTGACTTCGGCAAGTCATTCAAACTATTGCAGATGTTGTTGGAAATGTCATGACTTCTAAAAACAACGTCCTTCTGCTGAGCGTATTTAGTCAGCGCTTTCTGACCGTGTTCAATGGCGTAGGAGCTGATCTGCCGCCCCGGCTTGAGCACGGACAGCATGGAGTCTGCAGGCCCCCGAACTTTGGTTTCAGCTGGCTTGTTGTTTACAGCCCTCTGAGCATACTCACGCAGGTCGGCTTCCCGCTGGTTCAGGCTGCGCAGGTTTTGCTTCATCGTTCGCCAGGCACGCGCGACCACATTGGTCTTGGCATCCAACATCTCTGGAACCCTTTCTTTGGGCACCGCACCATTTCGTTTGCTTTGGATCTCCGCCAACACATTGCTTTGGATCTCCGCCAACACATTTTGCGCCCGGGCCTGAGTCAGCCGCTTGCCGTCATATTGGGCCATCGCCCGTTCAATCAGTGATTTGGTATGAGTAGTCGCCAGCTCACCCACGCCAAAGTCGTCTTCGAGATTCTGAAGTGCCCCGCTAAGCGCAATGCGCTTGAACTCAGCCCACTCCTGGCGATTTTGATTCTTGGTGTACCAGCCCAGGGTAAAGAAATTGGCCACCGAGCGACCAAAGCGCTCACCCAAGCTGGGTCGCCGCAGCTGCAGGACCGCTTGCACATCTCCGTCAGCGCCGGGCTCGATCGCATGGCTGCCGCTGCGACTGACCAACAGGCGCTGGTTCGCAGAGGGGTTACCTATGACATTCAGAGAGGTGGCCATGTTGGGACTCCTCAAACGGTCTGCGCGTATACGGGAGCCGCAAGCGGCTCATCGGCTTTGCCAACCGTCTCTATGACTTGAATCCAACGCTCTGCCTCCTGGGCGAAATCTTTGACCAACTCCTCGAGCGCTCTTAGGTCCAGGCTGTCGGCCAAGGCCCGCTGCTGCAAAACCACGCTACGACTGAATCGTTCGAAAGCCAGGGTGGCCGCGCCGGTGCCCTGCCAGAACAAATTGGCGTCAAACAACTGCTCCAGCAGTTCAGTCTGCTCTGCCCCCAGTACCCCCAGGCGGCTGTAAACCGTCAACCAAGGTTCCTCGGCTGAAATAAAGACCAACAAGTCTTCGCCGAAGTCGATTCCTACGACAGCCTCTCCCTCTTCTGGGGCAGGGGGTGCTTGCAGTTTCAGGTGCGCACAAAGATCGCTGAGCAATTGGTGGGCGGTGTGCATGGGTCTCTCCAAAAATTAAGTGTTATGGGCGCCAGCTAGGCACGCTGCCCGCTCAGCGCCACCAATCGCCCGTCTTGGGCAGCGTCTTGCGCAAACCCATGGAATGAACGACGTGGTCCTCAATGTGCTGGGCCGGAACGGTGAACTCCATCACGATGTTGGGCGGCGCACCCGGTATGCCCTGCACCGCATGCGGCCATGCAGGCGGGTCGCCCTTGTACAGATAGCCGGTGATCACATGGCCCAGCATGCTCTGCGCTGGCCACAGGCCCGCATATTTGCGCAGCAAGGAGAAGGTGCGCAGGGTGTAGCTCAAAAAACCACGGCCGCTGGTGTAGCGGGCGTCCTGGGGTGACAGCAGGTCTGGGTTCAGGCCGTCCATGCCTTGGACCTGCTCACCGACCTTGACGATAAAGCCCCCGCCTTGCTCGGCCAAGGTGCGCTCATAGGCCAGCAGCGCCAGCGCATCGCTGGCAAAGCGCTCACGCCAGACCACCGAGGCGCCCAACGAACTGACGGCGCGCAAGCACCAGCCTGAAGCGTCGAAGCGATAGATCCAGATCCAGATCTGCTGACCGTCGACCATGTCGCGCCTTTGCAAGGGCGAAAACTCCGCCACCGGTCGACTCGGCTTGGGAGACGTTGCGGGCAAAGCGGGGGGCATGGCTAGGGGGCTGATCGAAAAAACAGGCGGAGTTTCAATATTGTTATCCATATGTTACAAAACTATGGATAGATTGATAAAATAAGTTAAAAATGCACAAGATTGTGAATTTAAGCTTCATCGGAGACGCGACTCAGAAGCAGGACGCAAGCCTGCGCATGGGGCTGCGCGTTCGTGCGCTTTTATTCATCTCTATCTTTCTCGCGCTGGCCATCGGTATCACGGTGGTGGCCATGTCCTGGAATGCACGCACCATCGTGATCGAACAGGTCGAGCGCGACGTGGAGGTGCTCTCGCGGGTGCTCTCTCAGTCCATCTCGATCTCCCAACAACTGCCCGATCAGGTGGAAGAGGTGCTGGGGCAGGGCATGCAAGCCACAGCCACCGCCTTGTCGCACTTTGTCGCCGCCGCAGAAAAGGCCGGACGCAGTCCGGACCAGATCAAGGCCTCGCTCAAACGGGTGATCGCCAGCTCCATGATCGCCGAGATCTGGATCACCGACTCCAAGGGCCGCGCCTATCTGAACGCGCCGCTCGAGGGCATCGACTTCACCTTCAATCCCGACCCCAAGGTGCAGGCCCAGGCCTCGGCCTTTTGGCCCCTGCTCGATGGCCAGACCAGCGTGATCAATCAGCCGATGATGCGGCGCGAAATTGACAACAAGCACTTCAAGTATGTGGGTGTGCCCGGCGTGGACAAGCCTCGCATCGTGCAGGTCGGCACGCCCGGGCAGTCTCTGCAAGCCTTGCGGGACGACGTGGGCGTGCAAAAGCTGGTGCGGGTGCTGGTCGCCAGTGGCGCGCTCAAAGCCATCCATGTCGTTCAAAAAGACATGGCCGAGCTGGCTTCGGAAGTGGCCGGCAGCGACAACCGTGCAAGCCTGGATAACAAGCAAAAGGAAGTGCTGCGCGACGTCATAGCCACCGGCAAGAGCCGCACCGAGATCAAGGCCAAGCACATCGAGGTTTTTCAAAGCATACGCGACGAATTTGACACGTCCATCGGCGCATTCGTCGTGCAGTTGCCCCGTCAGGGCCTCGATGACCTGCTCACCGAGCAAGCCCTGGCCGCCCTGGCCATCGGCATCGTGATTTTCCTGATCGGCGGCATGGTCAGCCTGTCATTTGCCGACCGGATCGCCAAACCGATTGGCACCGTGACCCAGGTAGCAGGCCGGGTCGGTCAAGGTGATTTCGGCCGCCTTGAGCAGCTTGAGCGTACCAGCGAGCGCACCGACGAAATCGGCGAACTGGCGCGGGTGTTCAAGACCATGGCCAACGATGTGCGCAACCGCGAGCGGGTGCTCGATGAACTGGTGGGCCAGCGCACCCGCGAACTGGCCGACAAGAACCTGGCCCTGTCCGATGCGCAGGCGCTGATCACCAAGGAACTGGATCTGGCACGGCGCCTGCAGCTGGCCATCCTGCCCGAACATTTCCCGGCCACAGCGCGCTGCAGCGGCTATGCCCGCATGCTGCCAGCCACCCAAATGGGCGGCGATTTTTACGACTTCGTCGCCCTGCCCGATGGGCGCGTGGCGATGGTCATGGCTGACGTCTCTGGCAAGGGGGTGACCGCGGCCTTCTTCATGGCCGTGGCACGCACCAGCATCAACAGCCTGGTGCGCCAAAGCGCCAGCGTGGGCCAGTGCCTGGCGCTGGCCAACGACGAGTTGTGCCGGCAAAACCCGCTGGACCTGTTCGTCACCGTTTTCCTGGCCATCTTTGATCCGGTGACCGGCCGTCTGGACTATGCCAACGGGGGACACAACCCGCCCCTGATTCGCCACGCCGACGGGCGCACAGGCTGGCTCGATCCGACCGGTGATATGGCACTGGGCGTCATGCCCGACATGCCCTTTAGCAGCGCCAGCGTACAGCTGGAGCCCGGCGACCTGTTCCTGGCCTACACCGACGGCGTGACCGAGGCCTTTGACGCGCAACTGGAGGCCTACGGCGAGCAGCGCCTGCTGGACCTGCTGCGCCTGGCCAAAGACCCGGCCCCTGCGACGGTGGTCGAACAACTTTTCAGCGAGGTGGCGGGCTTTGCAGACGGCGCGCCGCAGTCGGACGACATCACTGTGGCTGCTTTATTTTGGGAAGGGCAAGCATCATGACTACTGAGCAAACTCTCAAAGAGGTCAAAAAATCCCCAGGCCGTGCCCGCAAGGTAGGCCTGCCAGCAACCGCTGAGGTGGCGCCGACCGTACCGCTGATCCCGCTGCCCGGCGATGCCCAGGCCTATGGCGCTTACTTGAGTTTTCTGGCGCTGGTGGCCCGCAGCGCAGCGAGCAAGCCCGGCGCGCTCGACGAGATTGACCCCAATGAGACCGCGCTGCTGGAGATCGTGATCCTGCGCTGGGCCAAAGGCGCGCCCATGACGGTGCGCCAGACGATTGCCATGGCCCATCTGGGTTCACCAGCGACCCTGCACAAGCGCCTGATGCGCCTGCGCGCCGGTAACTTCCTGCAGCTGCAAGACGTCGCCGGTGACCGCCGTGTCAAACAACTGGTGGCGGGTTCCCGCGGCATCGAATACATCGAATCCATGGGTCGCCACCTGCTCAAGGCCAAGCGCAGCCCGGCTGGCCGCAGCAGCACAGAATCAAGCTGAAAGCCGCCAGCCGGCGCGAAGCGATTGCGGCGTCAATCAGGGCTGGGGCTGGGTCCGGCCGGAGCTGCCCTGATCGATGGCAAAAGCCAGTGCGGCCTGCGCTTGTACCCGGCCGGCCGGTTGAGCGCTGCCGCTGTGGTGCAAGAGGCCCAGCGCCGGCAGAGCCACAGACTGGCCCCGCGGGCTCAGATACCGCTGCAGACTGACCCGCAATGGCGCGTCGGCCTCAGGGTCGGCGCTGCCTACCCAAGCCATGATCTGAGCGACCTCGTGGTCGAACTTGCTAGAGTCCAGTGAGCCCACCGAGCCTGGGCGTGAGTTCATGCGACTGCTATTGCCCTGCGACAGCGCCCGGCTGCGGGTATGCAACACGCCATCGAGGCGTGCACCATCGCCAGCGGCAAATTGCACAGCCCATTGCCGCTCACTCGTGCGCTGCTCCGGCCCACCAGCGGCTTGCTGGATCGGCGTTGGCTGAACAGGACGCTGACCTGTGATTCCTAAACCTGACATTAAAAATCCCCTCACAAACGGCCCCTGACCCACTCTGGGTGCGAGGCTCCGCCGAACACCAGCCTCACACCAATGGGTGGGACGACAGCAGCCCCTCTGCCTCGGTCTGCCCCTGCGCCGCCCGACCGGCCCGCACGATCAGCTCGCGCAAATGGGTCCAGGCCGCACGCAAGTCGGTAGCGGCATCGAGCACCTGCGCCAGGGTGTGCTTCAAGCCTTCACCACTGAGGCCCTCTACAGCCACCTCCCGCGAGAGCATCAGCGTGTTGTCCACACTTACGAAGGCGGTCGCGCCGTGGGTAAACCGGGTGATGCTGTTGAGCTGGTGCAAGAGCAGCAAGCGCTCGCGCTGGGCCGGGTCAGGGCTGGCGTCCTGCAGCTTGAAAATTTCCACATCGATCACCGCCTTGTCTTCCAGTGGATGCAAAAAGATGAAGGCAAACAGGCCGTCATGCTCAAAACTGACCTCGGCACCCTCATCGAAGCCGCTGGCATCCGCCCCAAGCGCCTGCACGAAGTCCCGCACGGCCTGCAAATAGGCTTGTTCAGTGCTCATGTCGCGTCCAGATGGCATCCCCCGTCGGCCCACACCAAGACCAGGGAAGTACCAAGAAATGTAATTTAAAGTAAACCAATCTTACACGGACCGCCAGCCGCTGCGCGGTCTGGCGCATCAGGTCCACCGGCAGGCCCGGCCTACCCCGCAGCGAAGCTGCAAAGGCAGGCACCGACCCGTTCAAGCTTCTTCCAAAAATTTTTACATTTTGATACGATTCGGGGGTCTAAAAAGTCACTCGAATACCATGCGCAATCCTGCCGCTTCCAAGCCCAATTTCGCAGCCCAGCTCAAGCTCGCAGATGGTGCGCAGCCTGGCCACAGTGAGTCCACCGATACCGCAGCTCAACGGCCTGCCTTTGAAGCAGCCACCGGCGCACGTCCCAGGCGTCGCCATCCAGCGCAGGACTTGCAAGCCCCTGAGGCAGCCGCGGCGCTGCAAGCGCAGCCGCCCAGCCCTCAGGATCCGAGCTCGGAAGAAGGCTCTTCTGAAGCCCGCCCCG
>Ga0078894_10003538_pt1 | contig 11877 bp, 6 predicted proteins | sample LauGreSu1BDMLBSD_2_FD_67506 | JGI IMG/M metagenome (GOLD analysis project Ga0078894, IMG submission 67506) | Freshwater lake microbial communities from Lake Michigan, USA - Su13.BD.MLB.SD (version 4) (version 4) | ecosystem: Environmental > Aquatic > Freshwater > Lake | place: Lake Michigan, USA... | reverse complement strand
TGAAGCGGCCAGCGAGCCGAATCAACCCTCCCCGGATGGACTGGAATCCCCAGAAAGCGTCCCCCGAAAAACCTCCCCCGTTCACTAGGGAAACTTACCAATCACATCGGCATGGGGACAAGACCCGGCCCAGAAATCGTTCGGCGACCATCGGCTGGTCAGGGCGTCGCCGCGCGGTTGAGCCACACGCGGATGGCCGGTGCCGGAACGCCGCTCGACTCCGCCAGCCAGACACCGGCGACGATGTCGATCCGCCCGTCGCCGTCGGCGTCGGCAAGCGTGAACGCCGCGTAACGGCAGTCGTCGCGCTCGATGCTGTGGGGGATCCACAGGCCGCCGGGCCCCTGTTCGACCCAGATCACCGCATCGAACGTCCCAGGAGGCTCTGCAGCAGCCCCGGGATGGACGGCCGAGGCGACCACATCGAGGTCGCCGTCACCATCGAGATCGGCGGCCCGGACCTGGGAAACCCCCGGCATACGGGCGATTTCCACGATCCGAAAGCCCGCCGCCCCGTCGTTGAGCAGGGCCCGGATGCCGTGCGTCGGACGGGCGAGACCGCTGTCCATGGTGTCACCGTTGGCATGGAGGATGTCGAGGTCGCCGTCGCTGTCGAGATCGGCGATGTCGATCCCGCTCGAGCCCCAGGAAGGATCGGGAAACCGGGCGATTTCCCGGTGTTCGTAGGTGCCTTTCCCCCGGGAAAACCACGCTTCAACGCTCTCGTGTTCCTGTGCAAATGCCGCCACCACGTCGTCCTGACCGTCGCCGTCGAGATCGACGACGCGGAGGTCGAGGACACCGTGCCTGGCATCGATGACCACGTCCGCACCACCGCCCACGGCCCCCGGCTCCGCCCCCCCGGGAATCATCCGTAATGCCCCGCCCGCCCGCCAACCGAACTCCGCCACGAGCAGGTCGCGTCGTCCGTCTTGATCCCAGTCGAACGGGACCGCCTCGATCACCCTGCCGAGCCCACGCCGGATCGGCACAGGCTCCCCCGCTCGCGCTCCTCCGGGAATGAAAAACACCCCTCCCTCCGCATGATCTTCGGGAAGGAACGACCCCAGGTCTCCCACGAACCACCCGTCCTCCCCGGCAGGGGTGTCGGTGCCGACCGTGCGGGGCGTTGCGGCGATCAGCCGGCAGGGGTGGGACAGTCGGGCGACAACCTCCCCTCGCGCAGACTCCCCGGAGAGTTCCCAGGAGCGAATCTCCCCTGATCGCATGTCGGTCGACAGCAGCCGCAAGGGTGTCGTCCCGGCGCCGGTTCGCGGCAGGGCCACCACCTGCGCCACGGCCGGATCAGGGGTGTCTGCCCCCGTCAGGCCTGTGACTGGCTGAAACACGATCGGAGGCGGGGATTCGGGGCGGTCGGCCGCCCGGGGCACGGAGAGCCGATCGGGGGCGGTGGCCTGGAAATAGCGGATGGCATCCCCCTCCGGGGGCCGGGGGAGATCGGTCCGCAGCGATGCCAGGTAGAAGTCGAACCCCTGCCGGACTTCCTTCGGCCACCGATCGCGGGGAAAGCTCTCAGGCGCCGGGAGCGGGTGGCAATCGCCACAGAATCGCTCCACTTTTGACTGCGCCAGGGCCGAGAGGGATCCGCCAGCGGGCGCCTCTGCGGTGCCCGCCAGCGATTCGGTCGCTGGTCGCAGCCGGCCGGCCCGACCTTCCGACACGCTCTCGCCCCCCCTCCGACCGTCCGACCGCATCCGGCGAGGGCCACGGCGGTTGCCATGATCAACCCAGCGCTGCAGGAGAACCGGGATCTGCGCGACGCGTTCACGGCCAAAGGCCCACCCGCGACCTCGCGACACCTTCCACGAAGGATCGAAGCGCGCTTGGCCGACGATGACGGCATGGCGCCAGTTCGCGCGGATGCGAGGCGCACTCGGTCACTCCTTGAGGAGATCCTTGAACACCTTGCGGACCTTGGCCACCTTCGGCGACACGGCCGCCTGGCAGTAGGGCTGGAAGGGGTTGTTCTCGAAGTAATCCTGGTGGTAGTCCTCGGCGGGGTAGAACTTCGACGCTTCCGTCACCTCGGTGACGATCCGCTGGGGAAAGACCCGAGCCGCGTCGAGTTTTTCGATCACTTCCTCGGCGATCCGCTTCTGCTCGTCGTCGTGATAGAAGACCCCCGAGCGGTATTGCGTGCCGACATCGGCCCCCTGCCGGTTGAGCGTCGTCGGGTCGTGCGTGGCGAAGAACACCTCGAGCAGTTTCTCGTACGGCACCAGATCGGGGTCGTACTCGATCTCGACCGCCTCGGCATGGCCCGTCAGCCCGGTGCAGACCTGCTTGTAGGTCGGGTTGGGAACCTTGCCGCCGATGTAGCCGCTGGTCACCTCCTTGACCCCCTTGATCTCCTTGTAGACAGCCTCGGTGCACCAAAAGCACCCTCCGGCGAACGTGGCCTTCGCCGTCGGTGTGTCGGTGTCATCGGCGGCGCGGGTGGGGCTGACTGGCATCATGGTCGCTCCGAAAAGAACACCGATCGACAGCCACGCCGCGGCGCGGCGCCGCGCGGGGGAAAAAGGCCTGGGACAACGAGCGGGGGTGGGGAGCATCATCGCCTCCTGACGGGCTGGGTCGGCCGGGCCAAGCCGAAAGGGTCGACCCCGGCCCGGTCCATTCTAGGAAGTCGGCCGGCGTCGACGACAAACCGGAGCGGTTTTGCCGCCCACAGGCCGGCGTAGTCGACGCCGATCCGCGGCGTGCGTTCGATCCACCGGGCCGGGAGGGGCCAGCGGGCCCCGCCAGCGGGCTTCGCAATCCACAGCCCCGTCTCCGGTGTCGCTGGCCGGCCGTCGAAGCCGCCGTCGATCTCCAGCCCCTTCGTGACCCGCCCCGGCCCGACGATCTCCGCGACGCCGCGGACGAGGACCGCGGCCGGTTGGCCCACATCCCCGGTGACGATGTTGAGCATCCAGTGGATCCCGTAGCAAAGGTAGACGTACCACACCCCGGCCTGACCGAACATCGTGGCATTGCGCTTCGTCGGCCCCGTCCGGCCGTGGCAGGCGAGGTCGTGGGCCCCCAGATAGGCCTCGACCTCGACGAGCGACAGCCGGCGGATCCCCCCGTCGCGTCCGCGGACGACGAGATCGGCCCCGAGGAGGTCGCGGGCGACCCGGTCCGCCGGGCGGCCGAAGAACGCCGCCGGGAGCGGATCGCCGCCGGGGCCAAAGGGGCGGGTCGGGGCCTTTGTCATGGGGCTGTTCCTGACTCCACTGGGAGCGGCGCGGACGATCGTGCATGATGCTCGTCTTCGCACCGAACGGCAATCGAGCCACGGTCGTCCGGTCATCGTACCGCTCCCCCTTCACCTTCCCTGTCCCCAGGATCCTTTCCGCACCCATGGAAGCAGGCATCGTCGGTCTCCCCAACGTCGGCAAAAGCACGCTCTTCAACGCCCTGACGATGTCGAAGGCGGCGCAGAGCGCCAACTACCCCTTCTGCACGATCGAGCCGAACGAAGGCATGGTGAGCGTGCCCGACAATCGCTTGAGCAGGATCACGCATTTCATCCCGCCGCAGAAGGTGATCCCCGCCGCGCTCAAGCTCGTCGATATCGCCGGGATCGTGAAGGGAGCGAGCGAAGGCCAGGGCCTCGGCAACAAGTTCCTCTCCCATATCCGCGAGGTCGACGCCATCCTTCAGGTGGTCCGCTGCTTCGAGGATCCCGACGTGATCCACGTCGCGGGGAAGGTCGATCCGGTCTCCGACATGGAGACGATCGAGCTCGAGCTCGAGCTCGCCGACATCCAGCACCTCGAAAACCTCCTCCCCAAGGCGGAGCGGGCCGCGAAGGGGGCCGACAAGGATGCCAAGTTCAAGGTCGACGTGATGAAGAAGTGCCTCGCCCATCTCGGCCAGGAGCAGCCGGTGCGCACCCTCTCCCTCGACCCGGGTGAGAAGGCGGCGGTGCGGGAGATCGGGCTGCTCTCCGCCAAGCCGATCCTCTACGTCGCCAATGTCGACGAGACCGATCTCGCCGGTTCGGGCGAACTCGTCACGAAGGTCAAGGCGGCGGCCGCGAAGGCGGGGGCGGAAGTGGTGCCTGTGTGTGCGAAGCTCGAGGCGGAGATCGCCGAACTCGACGAGGCCGACCGGGGGGAGATGCTCGCCGGTGCCGGTCTCGAGGAGCCGTCGCTTGCGGCCCTCGCTCGCGCCGCCTACCGAACGCTCGGCCTGCAGAGCTATTTCACGGCCGGCGAAAAGGAGGTGCGTGCCTGGACGATCCCGATCGGGGCCACGGCGCCCCAGGCGGCCGGCGTGATCCACTCCGACTTCGAGAAGGGCTTCATCCGCGCCGAGATCTATTCACTCCCCGACCTCGAGCACTACAAGACCGAGAAGGAGATCCGCGCCGCCGGGAAGCTCCGCGTCGAGGGGAAGGAATACGTCATGCAGGACGGCGACATCTGCCACTTCCTCTTCAATCGGTGATCATGGCGACGGATGCCCGTGCGGGCATCCGCCTCGCCACTCAGTCGCTTGTGTCGGCGGCGTCCACGGCCGGCTCGCACTCCGCCTCGAGTTCGAAGCAGGGAGCCGTTTCGGTGGGTAGATGGCGGAGGAACTGTGCCACGCTGTAGTCCGACCGTTTCCACGGTCCTTCGGCCAGGAGTCGCACCCGCAGCCAGAGGGACCGGCTGCCGCAGGCGTCGTCCGGCAGCAAGCCATCGACAAGTATGCCGACGCCATAGACCCGCGGCTCGAGGTAATTCGTGAGAGGCCGCCACTCCCGGCCATCTTTCGAATACTCGAGTGCACAGGCTCCGTTGCCGATGATGCCATCCTCGAGCGACTGCGCCCGACAGGAGAGGTCGGCCTTGAGGTAGATCCGCCGGCTCAGGCTCGGGAAGTCGTAGCGGAAGACGAGCCGCCCCTCGACGCCGAAAGCGTCCGGTCCCCAGTAGAAGAACCGCCGTCCGAACTCCTCGTGCCACTTCCGCATCCCGGTCGACTCGATGAGATAACGCTCGGCCTCCGGGTCGTCGACGTGGCGCACGGCATGCCGGAAGTCGGCCTTCACGATCGGTGAGTTGCGAAAGAGCGGCAGTTCCGACGGCGGCGCTGCTGTGATCGACTCGATCGGGCTCGGGGGCCGCTCCCGGTCGACCGCCGGTTCGCCCGTCCGATGGAGGGTGATCCAGGGTCCGGCGACCAGCGACATTCCCACCACGCCGAGCGCTGGCACGAGCCACCGGCTGTGCCGCGGTCGCGCCGCTGAAAGCGGCACATGCCCTCCCCCTCCCCAGCCGGAATCCTCCTCTGGGAACCTCGCCAGCAGCGCCGACAACTCCCCAGCCACGGCCGCTGCGTCAGCGTGCCGATCGGCTGCCGCGGGGGCGAGTGCCTTGTCGACCACGCCGCCGAGGGCCCGGCCCACCCGAGACGCCGCCCGCGCGGCGAGCGCCGGGCGGTGGGAGCGGATCCGCTCGAGCGTCACCACGATCGATCCCTCCTCGAGCCGGAAGGGGCTCGAACCGGTGAGCAACTCGTGGAGGACGACTCCGAGCGACCAGACATCGGTCCGGGGGCTCTCCTCCGGCGGGTGGGCATCGAGGAGCTCCGGGGCGATCGACTCGATCGTCCCCACGAGATGTCCGGACCGCGTCAGGCGGGTGGCATGGCGATCGCCGCGGAAGGCGGTAGCGACCCCGAAGTCGATCACCTTCGGCCGGCCGTCTGCCCCGACGAGAATGTTTCCCGCCTTGATGTCGCGGTGGACCACGCCGGCGGCGTGGGCCGCCGCCACGCCGGTGCACACGTCGCGAAACAGTTCCACCCGACGGCGAAGTGGCAGCGTGTGGACCTCGGCGAAGCGGTTGATCGGCAGGGCGTCGGCGACGAACTCCATCACGAACCAAGGCAGCCGCTCGCCTCCGCAGGGGAGGAAGCCGGCGTTGTAGACGCGGCATAGCGCCGGGTGGGAGAGGCTCCCGAGGATCTCGAGCTCGCGGAGGAATCGCTTCGTGCTCTCGGGCTCGAGCCGGCCGGGCCGCTGGAGCTTCACCGCCACCGTCCGCGACGGCTGCTCCTGGATCCCCTCATAGACCCGTCCCATCCCCCCCTCACCGACGACACGCACGAGCCGCACGCCGCCGACGCTTGTGCCGACGAACGGATCGGCGGCCGCGTCGGGCAGGGCCTCCTCGACGAGCTGCCACAGCGGCTCGAGGTCGAATCGGCCTTCAGCCGCGCCTTCGGAGGCGGGCCGCGCGGAGGAGTCGATTCCCTCTCCCGTGGGATCACTCGCATCGCGACCGCGGTCATTCATGGGTAAGGGCCCCAGCGACGCTCACCCGGAGCAGGGCGCATCGGCACCGAGGGCGTCACGCAGCGTCTGCTTGATCGAGTCCCAGCGGCGTTTCACGGTGCGCACCGAGCACCCCAGGTGCTCCGCCACCTCGACCTGCTCTGCCCCGAGGAACCAGGCCAATTCGAACACCTCCCGCTCGCCGGCGGGAAGCGCTGCGGCGGCCTGGTGGAACGCGGCCCAGCGGTCGATCCCCGGCTCGGGGAAGAACGGATCGGGGGCGTAGCTGACGCGCATCACGACGTCACTGTCGACGACGGTCGAATTGCTCTCGTGGTTGGCGGCATACGACTCCGGTCCGCGGTGTTTGCGGGCCAGGTCGACGAGTTCCCGGCGGATCTGCAGGGTGGCGAGGTTGACGAGGTGCTCGGGGGTCTCGAGGGGAGTCGCCTCGAGGGCGCGGATGAAGCGAATGGCGGCGTTTTGGACGACGTCGTCGGTGTCGTCCCAACGGCGGACGGTGCGGAACGACCGGAGCATCCGGTGGGTCACCTCCCGCATCCGCCCGACGACGACCCCGACGACCTCCTCGCGCGCGGGCCCCTCACCGGCCTGGAGTGCCGGAAAAAGCTCATGGAGCCGGCGGAGAGGGTGGGGTGTCGACATCGCAGCCGAGAGATCCTGAACGGGCGGGAAGCATCATAACCGTGCGGGGTTAAACCCTCCATGCCGGGGACGGGCCATCGCACGCAGGGCACCGTGCCCTCCCCCGCCCGCTGACCGCCCTTCTCCACCGTTAAAAACTGCGGTCTGTGGGACTCCCTCGAGCCGGGTGGCACCTGAAGGGCACTGCTCACGTTTAAACCAAAATATCTACTCAGCCCAACGCTAGGCACTTTCCCTAAACCCGCAACGGAGAGCACCCCCTTTGCCGATACACGTCACCTGCACTTGCGGACAACATTACGCCGTTAAGGAACGGCACGCTGGTAAAACAGCGACTTGCAGGGCATGCGGCGCAAGCGTGCGGTTACCCAGTCCAACCACTGCTTCCAACACACCACCGCCCCTCCCGGCGCGGTCTGCACATGTCACGACACAGCACAAAAAATCACACAACTTCCTGACTGCAACCTCACCGAAGGCCAGCCACTCTGGTCCTGGTACGCCGTGGGCGCCTGGCTTTCCAAGCATGACATGATCCGCCCCGAGACCCTTCGGGACACCGAGATCGTGGCCGCCATCAACACGGCCCTCGATCGCTCGCACCAAATCGAGCGTGACCCGGCACTCGTCGATGAGGTTTCCCGCGCGGTCGCGTCAACCGAACGGCGGAATGCCGCGGGGTCACGAACGCCCCCGGCCACCCGTCGATCACCGGTCCCCGCTCGGTCTGACGAAGGAGGCCCTCCCCCTCACAGCCCGCCGCGCAGGTACGCAAGCAGATCACGCATCTGCTCGATGGTCACCGTCTCCTCCACCCCCTCCGGCATGAAGGAGCGGTTAGAGGTCACGAGTTCTTCGATCTCGGCTCTCGCGATCTGCCGCACGGTGCCGTCGGCGAGTTTCATCGTCACGCTTCCGCCGGTCTCCGCGGCGATCAGCCCGGCCACCACCTCGCCACTTTCGAGTACGCACGTCGAGGCCTGATAGCCCGGCTGGATGTCGGCATTCGGGTCGAGGATGTTCGTGAGGAGGCGCTCCGGCGCATGCTCGATCACGGTGGCGAGATTCGGCCCGACGTCGTGGCCGTACGCCCCCCGACGATGGCAGGCGGCACAGACCCGCAAGTAGGTGTCGCGGCCACGGGCGGCGTCGCCATCGCTTTCGAGGGCTTCTCGATACCGGGCGACGACATCCTTCCGGGCGGCGTTCCCGCCGCCGGCGAGGAGAGTCTTTGCCCGGGCGGCAAGCGCGCCGTCGGGTGAGCCGAGAAGCCGGTCGCGCTGCTGGAGCGAGAGGCTCCCCGGAGCGAGGAGCCCGCTCTCGACCCGATCGAGGAGATCGGCCATCCACTCGGGCCGCGACAGCCAGGCATCGACGGCGAGTGTGCGCGACGCCGGCCCGAGCGCGGGCCATGCCTCGGCAAACGCCCCCGGCACCCCGGCCGCCCCCGACCGGGCGAGCGCCCCGATCGCCACTCCCTGCACGTCCGGATCGACCTGCGGAACGAGCCAGCCGGCGAGGAGCGAAACGGCATGATCTCGCGTCTTGTCAGTGCGGGAAAGGAGCCGAGCGGCTGCGAGACGATGCTCCGTTGCCTCCGCGGCATCGGAGGCCACCGCCGCGGCCCGCTCGAGTTCTCGATCGAGCACCGCAAGCGTCCCCGCCGAGACGCTCATCCCCCACGGGTCGACGCCAACCCTCTGCATGTCGGCGAGGAGCGGATCGAGACGGTCGATGCGAACAGCCTGCGGAGCCTCGAGGGCTCCTTCGAGCAGCGTCGCGACCGTCGCCGCGTCGCCGCGGCCGACGGCCATACGGAGAATCGATTCGCGGTAGACCGCGGCCACGTCGGGCGCCGCCGAAGCGATGGCCCGCGAGAGGGTCTCCGCGTGCGGCAGCGCCGATGTCATCACCGCCGAACGGAACAGTGGATCGGCGTGATCAGCGACGGCGATCACCGCGAGGGCCGCACCCGCTTCAGGGTCTGGCCATTCGCCGCAGAGGAGCGCTACCTGGAGGCGGACCTTCGCATCCGGATCGGCGGCAAGGGCGCAGACACGCTCCCGCACCTTCGGCGACTGGCTCTCCCCCGCGACCATCACCGCTGCCTCGCGGACGCGGCTGTGCGGGTCGGCAAGCGTCAAAAGGAAGAGCTCCTGCGGGAGCTTGTCCATGCAGACGAGCGTTGCGATCGCCTGCACACGTGCCTCCGGCCGGGGCGAAGATCGCACGACGTCGACGAGGATTGCTGCGACTGCCTTCTGAAACGCCGCGTCGGACTCATGGAGGATGCGACGCATCGCATGGTCGCGCTGCCAGCTGTTGCCACGCTCCACGAGCGCGACGAGATCGGCCGGCGTCCGAGCCGCGACCACGGCCGCGGGAAAGCGGGCAGGAGGAGCATCCGCGCGGACGACGCGCCAGATCCGGCCGCGGTCGTCGCCGAGCCGGTATTTCGGGAGCATCTCCGCTCGCCCCTCCGGAGGGAGCCAGTCGGGATGCTCGATCATGGCGCGATACATGTCGGCGACATAGAGCGCGCCGTCAGGCCCGATCCGCGACATCACCGGGCGGCACCAGCGGTCGTCGCTGGCGAAGAAATCGGTCGGGCCCTCCTCGTCGGGCCAGCGTGCCGAAAAGCTCGCGCCGTCGTCGATGAGCTCGTTGTGTTGGACGAGGTTGTGGAACGGCTCACAGGTAAAGGCGTGGAGGGTGTCGCTCCCATGCTCGAAGAGCACGCCGCTCCCGTCGATCGTGCTCCCGCAGGCCGAGGTGTATCGCCCTGACTGCTCGAACGAATGGAACCGCTTCTCCGGAGTGCTCGCCGGGCGCACGGGCGGGCTGTTGGCGCCGACGACGTGCCGGATCGTCTGCTCCGGGGCGACGAACGGATTGCGGGCCGCGGCGGCCTCGGGGATCACCCATTGCCAGAGGGGGTTGGCGTTTTGGGTGCCGAACCAGTGGCCGAAGGGGTCGCGGTTGCGGCCGAATTGCGACGGCCCCGACTCGACCCACACCGAGCCCGAGTCAGGATCGAAGCGGAAGTCGTGGCTGCCGAGGGTGTACTGCCGACCGCTGCGGTGCGAGGTGATCACCGTCTGCGTGCCGTGCCCCGGATGGTGGCCGCCGCTGGCACACCACAGCAGCCCGTCGAGGCCGAGACGAAGACCGTTGACGCGGAGCTGCTGATTGCCCTCCATGAATCCGTCGATGAGGACTTCCTCCTCGTCGCACGCCCCGTCGCCGTCGGTATCTCGCAAGAACAGAATCTTGGGCGCGGCGGTGACGATCACGCCGTCGCCCCACACCGCGATCCCGTTTGGAAACGAAAGCCCCTCGGCGAACAGCCGACTCGTCTCATGGCGGCCATCGCCGTCGGTGTCCTCGAGGACGCGGACACGGCCACCGGGAGCGCCGTTGCCATCCATGCCGGAGGGATAGTCGGCCATCTCCACCACCCACAGGCGACCGTGCGAGTCCCAATCAAAGGCGACCGGATCGAGGACCTCAGGCTCGCTTGCGACCAGTTCGACCCTGTATCCCGGGGGCACCCGGATTCCGAGGCGGGTCTCCTCCGGGCTCCGCGGTCCTTCGTCCTCGACGGGCGCAGGGACCGGCTCACCGGGCTTCTGCCCACTCGAGGCAAACAGCGTCAGTGCCTCCGTCGCCTCGAGCGCCCGATCGAACAGCGCCACCTCCGCGAGCCGCCCGGCGAGCGGGGCGAAGTCGTCATTGCGGCTGCCGAGGAAAAACTCCCGCGCGTCGGCTGCCGTCACCTCGAGCGTGCCGTCGAACTCCGGCTCCTCTTGCCCATTGAGCCACACCGTCGCCTCCTCCCCGCGGCGGACGAGGACGACGTGATTCCAGGTGGCCGGGGGGATGGCCGTGCGCCCCACGAGGAGCCCGTTGCGGTCGTTACCGTCGAAGAGGATCAGCTTCCCCGCGCCTCCCGGGACGGCACTGCCACCGATGCCGAGGTGGTCGCCTGGGGCACCGACGGCGCCGGCGGGCCCACGGGAAAAGAGATACGCAGCCACCGGGCGCGACTCGGGAGGGATATCGCTTCGGAACCAGAACGCGACGCTCCAGTCGGCGTCGAGGGCATCGTCACGTCCGGCAAGTCGGCCGCCACGGAAGGCCGCGCGGGCCTGCGGATGGAAGGTGACCGCTCCACCGGGGACGAGATCCGTTGGCGCCTCGGCGAGCGTCCAATGACGGACCGGTCGCAGCACCGCGATTCGCGCCGCATGGTCGGGAGGAAACGCAGGAACGCCGGCAAGGCGAGTCTCACGCGCCTCCACGGCCCGCTGTCGCTCGGCCGCGGCGGCCCGCTCGGCGCCCACGCCCGATGCCTCCCAGAGCGCGGCGATCGCCGCTCCATCGAGCGCCCGATCGAACAGCGCCACCTCGTCGAGCTTCCCTTGGAGCCCTTCGCCGAGAACGATCGCCGAATCCCCTTGGCCGCTCCGTCCGGTGAGCTGTGGCTCGGGGCTTCCGTCGACATGCACAGCGACGGCGGCCCCGCGGCGAACGATCGCCAGTTGGTGCCATGCATCGGCACGGAGATGCACGTCGGTCCGCTGGGCGCCGAGGGCGAAGCCGAGGACATGCTGCTGGTCCTGCCGGGCGACGATCGGCTCGGTGGCAAGGCCGGTGCAGACCGTCCCCTGGCGGTCACTTGCGCCACTGCGCTCGCCGAGCCACACCCAGGCGACGAGCGTCGCGTCACCCGCGTGAGCCTTTCCCGGGAGCACGAGGCTGCCTCCGGCGAGGTGGGTAGCCCGGTTGATAACTTCTCGCGAGAACGCCGAAGGCACGAGCGCCTCGCCGGTGCCGCAGCCGGTTCCCGCACCGACCCCGGGGAGATACCAGGCAAAGCCTGGGGTGAGTGTCGCCGGGCTGCCGCCGGCGATCGCGTTCCGCGGCGCGGTGCCATCCTC
>Ga0078894_10003537_pt1 | contig 11880 bp, 15 predicted proteins | sample LauGreSu1BDMLBSD_2_FD_67506 | JGI IMG/M metagenome (GOLD analysis project Ga0078894, IMG submission 67506) | Freshwater lake microbial communities from Lake Michigan, USA - Su13.BD.MLB.SD (version 4) (version 4) | ecosystem: Environmental > Aquatic > Freshwater > Lake | place: Lake Michigan... | reverse complement strand
GTTGAGCAGCAGCACGGTCCGCCGCACAAATGTGAACGGTCTTCCAGTTGCCTATGCTGTGGCGCGCGCGACGACAAATTCCGGCTGGGTCGATGTGACCGTCTATGCCTATGAATTTGGACCGAAAACGGCGTATCATATTTTGTCCATGACGCCCGTGGGGTCTTCAGTTTTTAGTCCGTTGTTTGATAGTGTTCGAAAGCTTTCAGATACGGAAGCGGCTGCTATTCGTCCTCGTCAGATCGATATCATGACTGTTGGGGCCAAAGATACGATCCAGAGCTTATCCGCCCGGATGGCCTATGCAGATTACCAGCAAGAAAGATTTCGAGTGTTGAATGGTCTGGCTGAAAATGAACCTCTGCGTGTTGGGCAGAAGGTGAAGGTCGTCACACTGGCCCGCGCCAAAACAGGGTGACGCTTGCTCGGTGCTCGGCAAGTGCCTATCGCGGATTGGTGACAAATATTGAACAGATGACACGCCAACGCAGGCTGATTGTAGCGGCAGCCTTGGTGCGCCCAGACCAGAAAATCCTTATCCAAAAGCGGCCAGAGGGAAAGCCGATGGCAGGTCTGTGGGAATTTCCCGGCGGCAAGATTGAGGCAGACGAAGGACTTGCGGCTGGGCTGGTGCGGGAATTGGAAGAGGAATTGGGCATCAACGTTCTAGAGACAGACCTTGAGCCCTTTGCATTCACGAGCGTTGCTGGCGAAAGCGACGACCTTATCCTGATGCTCTATTTGATCCGCCAATGGTCGGGGGAGCCGCAGGCGTTGATTGCAGACGAGCTTTGCTGGTGTTCTGTCGACCAGTTGACCGAATTTGATATGCCACCGGCGGACGTGCCGCTGGTTAAAAGGCTCCGCCAAGTCCTTTGACGGGGCCTGCGGGCTTTACCTCCCCGGTATCGGGTGCCCATCCGGTCAAGAAAATTGGTGCAAAAACTTCTGTATGTCCTGTGTCAACCTCGGCACGTGCTTTGCTGTAAAGTTCGCGCGACATTGGTTGGCGTGAATTGAGAGCATTTCCAGCCCCTGCGCCAAGGATATCGTTACGCAGCGCCCGAAAGGAGCCATAAGCGACGCTGATCACATCCTGATCCGCGACAGGCGTTGAAAAGCCCGCTCGAAACAAAAGGTCGCCGGCAGATCGGACATCAATTTGGGGGTGAAATCGCACCGCAGATTGAGACCCGCTAACTGCTTCAACCGTCTGAATAACAGTCTTCAGGCCTGAAAGGGTGCCAGCCCCCAGCATGGCGCCCAAAAACAAGCCGCCAGGCCGCAAAGCGCGCCGCATCAGGATGAGGGCACCCGGCAGATCGTCCACGCTGTCCAGCATGCCGCAGGCGACGACCAGATCCACGCTTGCATCGGCAATGGGCAGCCTGTCTTCATCGGCAACAAGGTGCACATTTGGCGCAGGCGCAAGATCGCATTGGAGGAGGGTGGCCTCCGCCCCAAGGGTGCCCGCCAATTGGCGCGCGCCATGGCCGATCAGCAACGCATTGGCGACGTTCAGCGTCATGAATGACAAGCGATCGGCAAGGTCCTCGGCCATTCGGTCAAGCAGCCAGCGCGAGTCGGCGGGTGCGCGCATCACCCGTGCACGGTTCAAGCGCCTGCGCTTATTGGAGAATATTGGATCGACCATTGGCCGCTTGTGCCGATGCGATGCGCGCGCGACAAGTGGCAATGGGTTGGTTTGATCGATGGGCGTCTGCGCCGCTGGATTTTGCCCTGCCGCGTCGCTGCGCTGGGTGTGGAGATATCCTCGAACGTCAGGGCTTTTTCTGTGCATCATGCTGGCAGCAACTGCACCATTTGCCCGATACAGGGTGCACTCTCTGCACCACGCCAATGGATCTGCCCGGCTTGATCTGCGCTCCTTGTCTCGCGGCTCCGCCAGAGCATGATAGGGTGCTTGCAGCTGTAGCCTATGGAGATGTGACGCGCGACCTTGCCCTGCGGTTGAAATATGGACGCAAATTGGGTTTTGCGCGCGTCATGGCGCAACTCATGGCGTCCCGAGCCGCAGCCTTTCCAGAAGCGCTGCTGGTGCCAGTTCCCTTGCATCGTTGGCGACTTTGGTCGCGGGGCTTTAATCAAGCCTTGCTCATAGCACGCGCCGTTGGGACGCAGAGTGGTCAGGGCGTTGCGGCCGATATGCTTAGGCGCAAGAAAAGGACCGCACCCTTGGGACATTTGACGCCGAACGCGCGACGAAAAGAAGTTGCGGGCGCATTCGCTTTGGCCGCTGGTGCTCAACAGCAGCTTTCGGGTCGTCATGTTCTTCTTGTTGACGATGTCTATACGACCGGTACAACGGCCAATGGCTGTGCCCGTGTGCTGAAAAAGGCTGGCGCGGCGTCCGTGCGGGTGCTGTGCTGGGCCAGAGTTTTGCGCGATGATGCCTGACGTTGACATTTGCCGTTGCTGGACCCACCTCGGTCAGCAGGAAAGACGGTGAACATGGCCAGAGTCGAAATCTATACCAAAGTATTTTGCCCCTATTGCTCACGGGCATTGGCGTTGCTGGGCGGCAAAGGCGTCGAAATGGAAGAATATGACATCACGATGGATTCCGCCAAACGCAGCGAAATGATTGAGCGTTCGAGCGGTCGGATGACCGTGCCGCAGGTTTTCATCAATGGTCAGCATATTGGTGGCTCTGATGATCTTGCGGCTCTGGAGTCTAAAGGCGGGCTGGACCCTTTGCTTGCCGCCTAATCCATGAAGATTGCGCTTTTTCAAATGACCGCCGGGATTGATCCGGCGCAGAACGTAGATGCGCTTGTTCAGGCGATCGAAGCGGCAGCAGCAGCAGGCGCCGCGATGATTTTTACGCCGGAAATGTCCGGCCTATTGGACTCAAACCGACACAGGGCGCGTGCACATATTTGCACGGAGGAGGAAGACCCCGTGCTTGGCGCAGTCCGCGCGGCCGCACGAAAGTTTGGCATCTGGGTGCATCTCGGATCTTTGGCGCTGCAAGGTGCAGAGAGACTCGTCAATCGCGGGTTTGTGATTGATGATCAGGGCGCGATCAAAGCCCGGTATGACAAGCAGCATTTGTTCGATGTCGATCTGCCGACGGGTGAAAGCTGGCGCGAATCCTCGGCCTATAGCGCAGGTCAAAGGTCGGTTATTGCCACGACGCCTCTTGGTGCGCTCGGGTTGTCCATCTGTTACGACATTCGCTTCGGGGCACTCTATCAAGCCTTGTCCAATGTCGGGGCAGAGATACTCTCCATTCCGGCGGCCTTTACGGTGCCGACGGGGGAGGCGCATTGGCATGTTCTTTTGCGGGCGAGAGCTATCGAAAATGCCTGCTGGGTAGTTGCCGCTGCACAGACCGGGCAGCATGAAGATGGCCGCCAAACCTTTGGTCATTCAATGGTCGTTGATCCTTGGGGAGAAATTGTCCTCGATATGGGAAAACACCCCGGCTTGGGGTTTGCCGACATCTCGCTCTCTCGCGTTCAAGAGGTGCGGGGCCGCATTCCCGTTATCGCGCACAGGCGTCCAATTCCGCCCGTTGAGATCGCGTCATGATTGTCTTTGATCTCAAATGTTTAAATGGCCATGTCTTTGAAGCGTGGTTTGGCAGTTCTGCTGCCTTTTCTGACCAGAAAGCGGCGGGGTTGCTTGCCTGTCCGATCTGCGGATCTGCGGAGGTGGACAAAGCGGTTATGGCGCCAAATATTCCTGCCAAAGGCAATCAGCGGCTGGACACACCCGCTCTCGCCGTTGGCAAGGCCGAACCCGCGCCACAGGAAGTAAAAGCGTTTATAGAGCAACTGGCAAAGGCGCAGGCCGCGCTCTTGGCGAAATCTGAATGGGTCGGCTCAGACTTTGCGACCAAGGCCCGTGCGATGGATGCTGGCGAGATTGATCAGACACTCATTCATGGTCAGACAACGCCCGATGAGGCGCAATCTCTGATAGAAGACGGCATTGCTGTCCTGCCATTACCATTGCCCGTCATTCCGCCAGACAAGCAGAATTGACCCCATGGCCGGGCACGCCTAGTCAGCGTCCGGATGCACCCGTAGCTCAGCAGGATAGAGCATCAGATTCCTAATCTGGGGGCCACTGGTTCGAATCCAGTCGGGTGCACCAATTTTGTTAAAGGCTCAGACCTGCGCCTTCTGGCAAACCAGCCATCAAATTCAGCGACTGAACGGCCGCACCTCCAGCGCCTTTGCCGAGATTATCGAGAGCAGCGACGAGGCGTATCTGGCTGCCATCGGTTCGGGCAAAGACGAACAGGTCAAGCCGGTCGGTGTTGGCACAGCGCTCAATCGTCAGATTGGCATCTTCAAAGTTGGTCATGACGCGGACGACTGGGGAGCCTTCATAGGTTGCAGCAAGGCAATCCTGAAGTGCGGCGGGTGAGGGGGGCGATGCCATTGCCCCCACTATCAGCGGAACATCGACAATCATGCCGCGATGCGTTGCCGCCACGGAGGGCGCGAATAGGGGCGCGTGGGCAAGCCCGCAATGCGCCTGCATTTCGGGCACATGCTTGTGCGTAAGGCCAAGGGCATAGGTGCGCCAAGCCGTTGGGGCGGGACCATTTTCAAATTCTGCGATCATGTCCTTGCCGCCGCCGGAATAGCCAGACACGGCATTGCAGACATAAGGCCAGTCCGCCGGAAGAAGGCCGGCCTTCACAAGCGGAGCGATAAGCGCGATGAAACCTGTTGAATAGCAACCGGGGTTTGACACCCTGCGTGCCTCGGCAATCTGATCCCGTCCGACAAGCTCTGGAAAGCCATAGAGCCATTTGGGGTGGGTACGGTGGGCCGTTGAGGCATCAATCACGCGGGTTGTGTCATTGGTGATTAGCGATACAGATTCCCGTGCGGCATCATCGGGCAGGCACAGGATGACAATATCGGCGTCGTTCAGCGCTTCTCGCCGCGCCGCCACATCGCGCCGCGCGCTCTGGTTCAGCGTGATGAGGGAAAGCTCTGTGCGTCCGGAGAGCCGTACAGCAATTTCGAGGCCGGTGGTGCCGTGCCCGCCGTCAATAAAGACGCTGGTCACTGGGCCGGGGTCAGCGCGCTTGCCGGAACATAGCCGACAAGATGGCTGTCTTTGGCAAAACCCCACGCCCAGCCGCCGGAAAAATCTACGACCATGAAGGCATCGCCCTTTGCCAAAGTGGCGGCAATGCCGCTCTGATCATCGGCTTCACTATGGACATTGGTCGCATCTGCTGCTGCATGAAATTCCATGGGGCGCGCATAATGCGGCACAAACAGCTTCCCGGCTAAGGCCAGATCAGCAAGATCTCCACGCGCAGCATGGATCGTTGCGTCGAGCGTCATCGACGGACCATTCAAAGCAAAGTTTGGGCGCGAGCTTTTAGTCATGGGGCCGCGCCATAGACGACGAACGGCATGCTAGGCAATGGCGAGGAGGGGCATTGTCGCATTAGGCCCTTGCATAACGCCGCTTCAAAAGCTCAAAACTGGCGCGAAGACCAAGGGCTTCTCCGCCCTTTGGGCGGCCTGCGCTGGAGCTTGGACGCCATGCAAAGGTGTCAAAATGGATCCAAGACGTTCCTTCGGTGATAAAGCGTCGCAGGAAAAGGGCCGCAGTGACACACCCCGCCATGCCGCCCTCTGCCGAGTTGACCATATCTGCAATGTCGGACTTGAGCATGTCGTCATAGCCATCCCACAGGGGCATGCGCCAAATTGGGTCTTCGACCTGAGAGGCGGCGTCTGCAATGTCGGCTGCAAGGGCATCGTCATTGACAAAAAGGGCCGGCAAATCGGGTCCAAGGGCGACGCGGGCGGCCCCCGTCAGGGTTGCAAAATCGATCATCAGTTCGGGATTTGATTCTGCGGCCTTGGTTAGGGCATCGCCCAGGATCAAGCGGCCTTCGGCATCGGTATTATCAATTTCAACGCTGATTCCCTTGCGGCTGCGCAGGATGTCCCCCGGGCGCAGGGCATTGGCGGCAATTGCATTTTCAACAGCTGGAACAAGCAGATGAAGCCGAACGGGAAGGCGGGCTTCCATCACCAATCGCGCCAGCGCGATGGCGTGGGCGGCACCGCCCATGTCCTTCTTCATCAGGCGCATGAAGGAGCCTGTCTTGATATTGAGGCCGCCGGAATCAAAAACAACGCCCTTGCCGATAATGGCGAGACGCGGTTGGGCAGGGTTGCCCCATTCCAGCTCAATGAGCCGGGGCGCGCGGCTTCTTTCAGCGGCCTGACCAACGGCGTGGATCATGGGATAACCGGTCTCCAGATCATCCCCGCGGGTGATGGTGACGGGCGCATCAAATTCTTTGCCAAGGGCTTCAACATGGGCCTGTAACTCTGCCGGGCCAAGGTCAGCGGCGGGCATATTGACCATATCGCGCACAAGCGCGGTCGCCTCGGCCAGTTGAGCTTGTTCAGAGATGAGGGCGGGTTCGGTCGTGAGCAAAATGCGCTCCCCTGGGACGTCGGCCGCAGACAGAAAGCGATCAAAACGATAATGCGCCAGCATCCAGCCTAGACCGCTCATCCCCGGTGTCGCGTTGCTGAGGCGATAGGTGCCTTCCGGCAGTTTTTGGGCCACAGATGCCAGATCCCAAGCTGTTCGGCGCTTGCCTATGCCCAGCACTGCTGCCCAGTCGTCGGGCTTGTCTCCGGGTAGAATGGCGATTTCACTGGGATTGGCCGCAAATCGTGCAATTTGCAACGCGACGCGCGCGCGCTCTGGCAAGGTGCCGACCCAGTCGACAAGTTCATGCTTTGCGATCAGATGAATGTCGCGCGCCTCTTGCCCCTGATCTGGCTGGATAAGATGGCTGAAACGGTTCATTGCATGTCTCCTGCCGCGCACAGAGTAGACGCGGTCTTGTCAGTGCGCTGAGGGCGCACTCAGTCCTGTGGGCACGCCATAGAGGTCGTGTTCATCTGCATCCTCGATCATAACGGACACAATGTCGCCGGGCGACAATTGGCCGGCGTCGCGCAAAAAGACATGGCCATCAATTTCCGGTGCGTCAGCTTTCGAACGCGCATTGGCGCCGCCATCTTCATCAACATCGTCTATGATAACGTCGAGCGTCCGGCCAATTTTGGCTTCGAGCTTTGCGGCAGAGATGGCCGCCGTCTTTTCCATGATGCGGGCGTAGCGTTCTTCCTTCACCTCTCCGGGAACAGCGCCCGGAAGATCATTGGCCGCGGCCCCTTCAACGGGTTCAAATCGGAACGCACCAACACGATCCAATTGCGCTTCATCAAGCCAATCGAGAAGATATTGGAAGTCTGCTTCTGTCTCGCCCGGAAAGCCAACGACAAAGCTAGAGCGGATTGCAATGTCGGGCACGATGGTGCGCCAAGAGCGGATGCGCTCCAGCACTTTCGCTTCATTGGCCGGGCGGCGCATGGATTTGAGGACAGAGGGCGCGGCGTGTTGAAAGGGGATGTCGAGATAAGGGAGCACAAGACCATCGGCCATCAGCGGAATGACCTGATCCACATGCGGATAGGGGTAAACATAGTGAAGGCGTGCCCACGCCCCAAGCTTGCCCAATTCACGCGCCAAATCAGTCATATGAGCGCGAACTTCGCCGCCCTTCCAAGGTTTTGCCTCGTGCCGAATGTCGACACCATAAGCCGATGTATCTTGGCTGATGACCAGCAATTCCTTTGTGCCAGCAGCAATCAGCTTTTCAGCCTCGCGCAAAATGGCGTCGGGTCTGCGGGACGCAAGGTCCCCTCGGATGGATGGTATGATGCAGAAGCTGCAGCGATGATTGCAGCCCTCAGAGATCTTAAGATAGCTGTAATGACGTGGCGTGAGCTTTAGACCTGCTTCGGGCACCAGATCGACAAAGGCATGCGGGACGGGCGGGGCCGCTTCATGCACTGCTTCCACAACCGCTTCATATTGATGCGGGCCTGAAATGGCGAGGACTTCGGGGAAGCGCGCCCGGATGACGTCGGCTTCATTCCCCATGCAGCCTGTCACAATAACGCGGCCATTTTCGGCAATGGCTTCGCCAATGGCTTCAAGGCTTTCTTCCTTGGCACTATCCAGAAAGCCGCAGGTGTTAACCAGAACAACATCGGCGCCCGCATAATCAGGCGATAGGCCATAGCCATCAGCCCGCAACTTTGTGAGGATCCGCTCACTATCCACCAATGCCTTTGGGCAACCGAGCGAGACCATGCCGACTTTCGGCTGAGTAGGAAGAGAAGTGCGTGTCATTATGGTCAGGCGCGTTACGGGATCAGCACGGTAAAGTCACGCAAAAGCGGGCCGCCTCCTATTGGTCAAAATCAGGGCCGCAACACATCTGTGCCACCGAGATAAGGGCGAAGCACGTCTGGCACGGTGATGCTGCCATCTTCTTGCTGATAATTTTCCAATATGGCGACAAGCGTGCGCCCGACCGCAAGCCCCGACCCGTTGAGCGTATGCAGAAAACGCGTGCCCTTTTCGCCTTCGGGGCGATAACGGGCGTTCATCCGTCGGGCTTGAAAATCGCCGCAATTGGAGCAGCTGGAGATTTCACGATAGGCTTTTTGACCCGGCAACCAAACCTCAAGATCATATGTTTTGCGCGCGGTGAAGCCCATGTCACCCGCGCACAACAACATGCGACGGAAATGCAGGCCGAGTTTCTTGAGGACTGTCTCTGCCGCTTCGGTCATGCGTTCATGCTCTGCATCGGACATGTCCGGCGGAGTAATGGAAACGAGCTCTACCTTTTCAAACTGATGCTGGCGAATAAATCCGCGTGTATCGCGGCCCGCCGAGCCCGCTTCCGATCGAAAGCATTGGGTGAGTGCAGTAAAGCGTAAGGGGAGTTCGCCTTCGCTCAGAATTTTTTCCCGCACCATATTGGTTAGGGACACTTCGGCCGTTGGAATTAACCAGCGGCCATCGCTTGTCTTGAACAGATCATCTGCAAATTTGGGCAGCTGGCCTGTGCCAAAAACGGCTTCGTCGCGGACCATGAGTGGCGGGGCCACTTCCTCATACCCAAAATCCCGCGTGTGTAGGTCAAGCATGAACTGACCAAGCGCGCGATTAAGACGGGCAACGCCACCGCGCAGATAGGCAAAGCGCGCGCCAGACACTTCCGCTGCGGTTTCAAAGTCTAGACCAAGTCCCGCATCAAGGCGGTCATGCTCCTTCGCCTCAAAGGAAAGGTTGGGTTTGTCACCAAAGTCTGAGACAAACACATTGCCCTGTTCATCCAGACCATGCGGAACATCTGCCGCAGGGAGATTTGGCAGGGCTGAGAGTGTATCGCGCAAGGCAGCGGAAAGGTCGCGCACCTCTGCATCGCGTTGCGGCAGATCTGTCTTCAAACCCGCCACTTCGGCTTTCAAGCGCTCTGCTTCGTCGCGATCTCCACGACCCATTGCAGCGCCAATAGCCTTGGCTGAAGCATTTGCCTTTGCTTGGATGTCTTCCGCAGTTTTGATCGCAGCCCGAACTTGCTCATCTAGGGATAGGAGTGCAGCGGCCTGAGGCGCGACGCCGCGCCGGGCAAGGCCGTCATCAAAGCTTTGCGGATTTTCTCGGATCAGTCGAATATCGTGCATGAGCGGCCTATGCCGTGGAGAAGCCAGCTTGCCAAGCATTGAAAGGTAACGGCTAATCTCTGTGCGGCGGCAAACTGGCGTTTGGTTCGTGTAAACCTGTTATTTGTTTTGCATCAATTTGGGCGCTTGTGCGTCCGAAACGGCATCACTATAGGCCCAGCCAGCGGGGACAACATCGCCGTTCGCTTACGGCGAAAATGGAGAGACCATCATGTCGATTGCACAGAGTGGTGATATAGACACAAAAGGCGCGACAGACGCCGAAGACCTTGAATATCGCCCCAGTGACGACGAACCGTTCATGAGCCCACGCCAGCTTGCTTATTTCAAGCGCAAGCTGATTGGTTGGAAAGACTCCATCCATCGCGAAGCGCAGGATACGCTGACCACGCTCCAGAACGAACCTTTGCGGGAACCCGATCTGGCAGATCGCGCGTCGAGCGAGACGGATTGGTCAATTGAACTGCGCACCCGGGATCGTCAAAGGAAGTTAATTTCCAAAATCGATGCCGCCCTTCGCCGGATCGAAGACGGTGAATATGGATATTGCGAAGTGACAGGAGAGCCAATTTCGCTTGGTCGATTGGAAGCCCGTCCAATAGCGACAATGACCGTCGAAGCGCAGGCCGCACATGAACGCAACGAGAAAATCTCGCGCGACGATTGATCCTGTTTTTCCGGTTGGCTTAGGCCTCAGCAGTGGCTGAGCTCTTCTTTGATGCGCAATTTCTGTTTCTTGAGTTGGTTGATAAGCGACTGATCTGGCATGGGCCGCAGCCCCTCTTGTCTGATCTTTTGATCAAGCTTTGCATGCTTGGTTTCAAGTGAGGCCATATGGTTTACGTCCATGAGCGACTCTCCTTATGTCATTCGCGTTACAAATAGAGCATCATTGATTGGAATTGTCTCGCCCCAATTTCATCTGAAACGGTTGTTTCGCCGCAACTTGTGAAGTGGGCCTGTCCTCGCTAGCATCTACCAGGGGAGGCGTCATGGATCCAAAGCTTTTGAATGCGCGATTAGAAGTGTTGCGCACCGAACATCGGGATTTGGACGCTGCTATTGAGGTGCTCGCAAATAGTGGTGCTTCAGACCAGCTTAGGCTTGCACGGATGAAGAAGCGTAAACTTGCCCTGAAGGATGAAATTGCGATCCTTGAATCCGATTTAATACCAGACATTATTGCCTAAAGGCCGTGTTGGGCGGTTTCGCGCTGTTGCACTCTGGGTAAAGTCTGCGCAAAGTTGTCGCATGGTTCGACAGTTTGAGGGCATTATCTGCGCGGTGCGGCACCATGGCGAAAATGGCGCCATCGTTCGACTGTTGACCCCCGATTACGGCCTTGTCTCCGGCTATGTCCGGGGTGCGCGATCCCGCATTCACAGACCCATCCTCATCTGCGGCAATGGCGTTGCCGCAGAGATGCGGCAGAGAGCGCCAGGGCAGCTGGCCGGCATGACGATTGAACTGGTGACGTCACGGGCGCCTTTGCTGGGAGAGCCTTTGGCATCAGCTGCCATTGACTGGTCGACGGCGCTGGTCGCTGCAACCTTGCCAGAAGATCAACCGCATGCAGAGGTTTATTCAGCCCTAAGCGGATTGTTGATGGCGGTTGACGCAGCACCAAGCGCGCGACGTTGGGCAGGCGCTGTGATCGGCTTTGAACGATTGATGCTCTTCGCACTTGGCTATGGCGGCGAAGCCACTGAGAATGCTGAGGATTGGCCCGACGTTCTGGTTGGCCTCAATGACAATGGAATCAGGTTGGGCCGCTATCTGCTCTCTGATCGGCGGGCCGCGCTTCTTCCCACGCGGGAGCGTCTAGTTGTTCGGTTGAAAAGGGCAGTTGCCTAATCGGCGCGTTCAAGCCATTGCGCGCTGCCATTGGAGAAGAAAAGATGCATGTAGCTATTTTAGCGGGGGATGGTGTTGGGCCCGAAGTTGTTGCCGAAGCGCGACGCGTTTTGGAGGCCCTTCATCTCCCGCAAATGCAGTTTGAAGACGGCCTTGTTGGCGGTGCTGCGTATAAGGCAAGCGGCCATCCCTTGCCCGAAGAGACGTTGCAGCTTGCTAGGCGCGCCGACGCAATCTTATTTGGCGCGGTTGGGGACCCGGATTGCGATAATTTGGAGCGGCATCTCCGTCCTGAGCAGGCCATTCTCGGGCTTCGTAGCGCCTTAAAGCTTTTCGCAAATCTAAGGCCGGCAAAACTGTTTCCAGAACTGGCGGATGCGTCTGCGTTGCGGCCCGAAATTGCCAAGGAAATTGACCTTGTCATCATTCGCGAACTTAATGGCGATGTCTATTT
>Ga0078894_10003533_pt1 | contig 11885 bp, 10 predicted proteins | sample LauGreSu1BDMLBSD_2_FD_67506 | JGI IMG/M metagenome (GOLD analysis project Ga0078894, IMG submission 67506) | Freshwater lake microbial communities from Lake Michigan, USA - Su13.BD.MLB.SD (version 4) (version 4) | ecosystem: Environmental > Aquatic > Freshwater > Lake | place: Lake Michigan... | reverse complement strand
TATAAATATTTTTTCGAATATATTCTATTTTATCTATATCTAAATTTAGCTTTATATAATGCTGTTCATACTGATGACGTGCAAGCAAAAATGTTCGATTTTCAAAATATTCTGCTATAAAATCCCATGATGGATTTTTAAAACGAGCCATAATGGATTTACTATCAATTTTTTCATATTGATAATCTAATGATTGTCCTTTTTTAGAAATCACTAGAATTTCAAAAGGATTTTTCAATTCTTCCATTGCTATTGAAGAAAAACACAACTTAAGATCCATTTATCAAAGGATTTTATATTAAAAAAGACACGCCAATTTATTGACGTGTCTTTGATTTGATTTTTAAATATTAAATTTATTTTTTGATAGAAATATCTACCCTTCTATTTTTTGATCTTCCCGCTTCTGTATTATTATCGGCAATTGGATATCGCAATCCATATCCTTCAGATATCAAATTGGATGGATCTACACCTTTGGATACGAGATAATTCAATACTGAATTAGCTCTATCTCGAGACAATTTCAAATTATATGCTTCACCTCCTTGATTAGAAGTATGCCCCTCTATATAGAAGATAGACCCTGGTGCGGACATTATAATATTAGCTATTTCATTTAATTGTGCATGCGATTTTGACAAAATTCTAGCATTACCATTTTGGAAGAAAATAGATTTTGCATGAAAGGCTATTTGTTCATTAATATTCTCAATTTGTGAATCAGCAATTGTATCTTCTGGACAACCTTCTTTTGAAATTATTCCAAAGACATCAGGACATTTATCCAGATGATCAGGAATACTATCACTATCCCTATCAGGACAACCATCAAAAATTTTCATTCCTTTTTCTTGTGGACATTTATCCAGATGATCAGGAATACTATCTAAATCAAAATCTGGACAACCTTTATATTCTAAAGTTCCTGGTTTTTCAGGACATTCGTCTACCTTATCTGCTATACCATCACTATCTTTATCAGGGCACCCTTTTGTTGTCAATGGGCCTACTTCTTTTGGACAATCATCGTTTTTATCTGGAATACCATCACCATCAGTATCAGGACATCCATTAAATTCTTTCAAACCTTTTTCATCCGGACATTCGTCAATTTTATCTGTAACTCCATCTGAATCTTTATCGGGACAGCCTCCCAATTCTTTCAAACCTTTTTCATTCGGACAATTATCATACTTATCTTTAACCCCATCACCATCTGTATCTTTCAATCCCCAACGATAATTCAACGTAATGGAATGATTGAAATAATCTTCTTTATTGTATTGAACATCAGGTACTACACTATACAACTGTTGAATTTGAAGTCCAAAATTCTTTTCTTTTGTAAACCAAATAGCAAATCCACCTCCAAAGGAAATCGTTTTAAAAAACTTATCCCCATATTGATTTTTAAAAGTAATCCCAGCGCCACCTTTAAAAAATGGTTCTAAAAATGAATTTACTCCCAGCAAATATCCATTTGCAAATGAATATTTAAGGTGTAAAATCCCATTAATCAATAATGTTTTATTAATTTCTATTGATGGATCATACGCTACATTGGCTGTACTGAAATGCAACTCAGGTGAAAAACCTGCAGCCAAATGACGAGACAAACTGATTTGACTCAATGGCCATCCCCAATTTACTTTATCTATTTTTTGAATATTTTCTGTAATATCAATTGGATAACGGTATAACACACCGTTCATACCTGTATTAACTTGCCATTTGCGGTCTTTGTTTTGAGAATTTCCCACAATAAAACAAAAAGAACAAATAAAAATAAATATTATTTTTTTCATAGATCCAACAGGGTTAAGTAGCAAAAATAAACATTATCAATCAATTTCTTCTATTTTTTTTCCAATTTGATGCTTTTGGCTGAACATTGTGAGATGTTTTGACTATATCATTTGATTCAAAAAAAGAATGAACCGCTCCAAAAGCTTCTAAAATTTGAACTTCATTGTTGGTTAAGTTCACATTTAAATACTCAGGCTTGTAGTGTTTCTCTACAAAATGTGTATCAAAATCACCTGATATAAAATTTGGATGATTCATCACAAAAGTTCCAAAAGGTAGTGTTGTTTTTACACCTTTGATTTTGAACTCATTAATTGCACGTTTCATTCTATCTATGGCCTCCTCTCTATTTTTTCCATACGTAATCAATTTGGCAATCATAGGATCATAAAAAATAGGAATATCCATACCTTCTCTAAATCCATCATCGATACGAATTCCAGCACCTTCAGGCTTTTTGTACTCTTCCAATCTTCCAATATCAGGTAAAAAATTGTTCATAGGGTCTTCTGCATAGACTCTCAATTCCATAGCGTGTCCCAAAATTTTCAAATCTTCTTGTTTTAATGAAATGGCTTCGCCACGTGCTATTTTGATTTGTTCTTTTACCAAATCCAATCCTGAAATTAATTCAGAAACGGGATGCTCAACCTGCAAACGTGTATTCATTTCCAAAAAATAAAAATTCAAATTTTCATCCAGGATAAATTCCACAGTTCCCGCATTGGTATAATTACATGATTTAGCAGCATTTATAGCCGCTTCACCTATTTTTGTTCTAATTTCATTAGTTAAAATTGGAGAGGGTGCTTCTTCTACTACTTTCTGGTGTCTTCGCTGAATACTACATTCTCTTTCAAATACATAGATATAATTTCCATAATGATCTCCCAATACTTGAACTTCAATATGACGCGGTGAGCCCACATATTTTTCAATAAAACAACTGTCATCGCCAAAAGAATTTTTTGCCTCGCTCTGAGCGCGTTGCATTTGTTCTTCAAATTCTCCTTCGTGCTGTACAATACGCATTCCCTTTCCACCACCACCTGCACTGGCTTTAATGAGGATTGGATAACCAATTTCACTAGAAATTTTCTTAGCTACTGCCAAGTCCGAAATAGGCTCCTCAGTACCAGGAACCAAAGGCGTGTTATATTTTTTTACGGCATTCTTAGCTGAAAGCTTACTGCCCATTATCTCAATTGCCTCATGGCCTGGACCTATAAATATGATCCCATTTTCTTTTACTTTTTTGGCAAAATCTGCATTTTCACTCAAAAATCCATAACCAGGATGAATACCATCCACATGCAATTCCTTGCATATCTGAATAATTTTATCACCAAGAAGATAGGATTGATTTGAAGGAGCAGGGCCTACACATACTGCTTCATCAGCATAGATTACATGCGGGCTATTTCTATCTACTTCCGAAAAAATGGCAACTGTTTTTATTCCCATTTCTTTACATGAACGCATCACGCGCAGTGCTATCTCTCCTCTATTTGCTATTAATATCTTTTGCATGAAAATATTTTTTGCAAAATTAATATTTTCTTGTCATTTCTTCATAAAATCCTACTTTTGTTGGATAATTTAACAAATTATGAATAAAAAACAATTAGTACGCGCCATACAATCTCAAAAATCATTCCTTTCTATAGGTTTAGACCCTGACTTGGATAAATTGCCTGCGCATTTACCTAAAAATTCAGAGGGAGTTGCTACTTTTTGTAAATCTATAATTGAAAAGACGCATCCTTATTGCGTAAGTTATAAACTCAATACCGCTTTTTTTGAGGTTCTTGGAGTTGAAGGTATGCGCGTATTTGACGAAGTGGTGCGCCATATTCCTAGAACTCATTTTATCATAGCTGATGCCAAAAGAGGCGATATAGGTAATACATCTAGAATGTATGCTCAAGCATTTTTAGAAACCTTCGATTGTAGTGCCATTACAGTATCGCCCTATATGGGAAAAGATAGTGTATCCCCGTTTTTGGAATTCAAGGATAAATATACAATAGTGCTGGGATTGACATCAAATGAAGGTGCTCAAGATTTCGAAATGTTATCTTTTGAAAATGTATTTTTGTATGAAAAAGTGATGTCAAAAGTAGCTACCTGGGGTAGTGAAGACAATCTCATGTTTGTAATAGGCGCCACACAAGACGAAAGTCAAAGCCAGATAAGAACGCAATTCCCTCATCATTTCTTTTTGGTACCAGGTATTGGGGCACAAGGCGGTTCTCTAGAAACTACCTGTCAAAATTTATTAAATGATGAAATAGGCATATTGATAGCCTCATCTAGAGATATAATTTATGCCGATAATTCAGAGAATTTTGCTGCAGTATCAGGAGTAAAAGCAAAATTACTTTCATCAAAAATGTGGGAACTTTTTGAAATGAAAAAATAAAATTTACAAATGAAAACAACAAAAACCATTATCTATGCAAGAAAAATTTATACACTTTGTATGGCAATACAGACTTTTTGATACCAAAAACCTAATTTCTACAATCGGAGAATCGATTGAAATCATCAAAACAGGGCTATTGAATACCAATCAAGGTCCTGATTTTTTTAATGCTCAATTGAAAATTAATGGACAAACGCTAATTGGAAATATTGAAATTCATCTGAGAAATGAAGATTGGTACAAGCATCAGCATCAAAAAGATGAAAGATATAATAATACCATTCTTCATGTGGTATACAATCCCACCAATGAAATTTATACCTTGACAAAAAACAATCAAAAGATATCGATTCTGGCACTTAAACAATATCTTCAAGAGGATAAAATTACCTATTATGAACACCTATTTTCAAACAAAGAGCCCATTCCTTGCCAAAAAATTTACAAATTGCCGCAAAAAATAAAAATCAATCATTTTTATGAAAAACTGGCAATTGAAAGACTGGAGCGAAAATCGGAATGGATTTACGAATTACTCAAAAAAAATCAAAACGATTTTGAAACAACCTTTTATCTTATATTGCTCTATAGCTTTGGGTTAAAAATAAATGCGTCTTTTTTTCTACAAATAGCCGAAAGTTTGCCTCAAAAAGTATTGGCAAGGCATATAGACGACTTATTTCAATTGGAAGCCTTGCTGCTAGGCCAAGCCAATCTATTGACATCAAACCAAGAATACGCTCAAAAACTCAAAACAGAATATAAATATCTTAGCACCAAGTATCAATTAAAACCCATTCCTTCGCCGCCCCTATTTTCAAAACTCTATCCTGCTTCTTTTCCTACGCTTCGACTAGCACAATTTGCGGCTTTTATTCATAACAAATCGGGGCTTTATACCAAATTAACGACATCAAGTACGGACAAGGAATTATTGCAAATTTTCAATATAGAAATTACAGATTTTTGGAAAAAACACTATCATTTTGAATCGGAAACCAAAAAAACCCAATGGAAAATAGCCCCCAGTTTTATACAAAAAATATGTATTAATGTATTGATTCCCTTTATGTATTTGAGAGCAAAAATTGAACATAAAAGTCCTTTAAAATCAATAGAATGGCTGGAAAAGTTGAGTCCCGAAAACAACAAAATTACTCGAACCATGACAGACAACCTTTTGCTAGAAAATCAAAATGCATTTCATAGTCAAGCCCTTATCGAATGGCAACAGTCGTATTGCCAACGAAAAAATTGTCTTTCTTGCTGTATAGGACATGAAATTTTTCGTTAGGAGACTTTCTAATTTATATAAATCAAATATGTTAGTTCTGAAAACTAGAGCTATAATTGACTATATTTATTACATTTGAATAAGTAATAATCTATCAAAATATGTTTTTTGATCGTAACTAAGGGGTAGCCTTTATGCTCGATTTTTTTGCGTTTGGTTATGAGTTTGGGTAGATTTTTATAAAAATCGATATGCGCAAAAAATATAGATTTTAGTACCACAAGTTTTTTGGTTACCATTACCGAATGTATAGCTGCTATACCATCCAATGTGAGTCGCATAGGCAAGACTATCAATAATTGTATGGCGTTAAGATTTTTGAAAAGATTGTAGAGCGAATTTCTAAAATTCAAAAAAGATTTGAAATAACTTCCATACGGCAAACTACCGCCACCATAGTGATAAACCGTGGATTGGGGCAGGCTGAGAATGGTATATCCATAGTTATTGACACGCCAGCATAGGTCTATTTCTTCTTGATGCGCAAAATAATCGCCGTCAAAGCCGCCTACTTCTCTAAAAATAGCTTTACGGATAAAAAAACAACAACCACTTGCCCAAAAAATGGGTTTTATATCGTCGTATTGCCCGTTATCTTCTTCTACGTGATCAAAATAGCGTCCTCTACATACAGCATAGCCTAATCGGTCATAAAAACCACCACTGCCACCCGCATATTCAAACCGTTTTTTATTTCTTAAATCTAAAATTTTGGGTTGTGCTGCGCCAATTTTGGATTGATTCTCAAATTGTTCCAAAATAGGTTCGAGCCAATTATTGGTAACTTCTATATCCGAATTCATCAAACAATACAAAGGCTCTTCAATTTGGGTCAATCCCTGATTGTAGCCTTCGGCAAATCCATAATTTTTTGAATTTTGCACCCATTTTATCTGAGGAAAATTGACTGCTACATACGCTTTTGATTGGTCTGTTGAGTCATTGTCTACAATATAAATTTGTGCGAGTGCATCGGGCGTTTTGGACACCAATGTAGGTAAGTAATCTCTTAGAAATTGCTCGCCGTTCCAGTTTAAAATTACAATGGCACAAGGTTTCATCTAATCATTTTTGGATTTTGGTGGCTCCCAAAGTTCAATATTATTACTATTTACATCTTTTAAATTAAAAAAAACGCTTCCAAATCCTATAATTTTTGACATTATAAAGGATTAATGCGACAAATATCGTTCTGCCTCCAAAGCCGCCATACATCCTGTTCCTGCTGCGGTTATCGCTTGACGGTAATTTCTATCCATTACATCGCCACAAGCAAAAACACCTTCTATATTTGTAACAGTTGTACCAGGTTTTACTACAATATATCCATCAGCATCAGTTGTAATGTACTCCTTAAAAATTTGAGATTGTGGCGTATGTCCTATAGCTACAAAAAATCCTGTAATTGGTATTTCTTGCATACTGCCATCTTTTTTATTTTTTATACGAACGGCTTCAACACCAAATTTTCCTAGAATTTCATCGGTTTCGGTATTCCAATATACTTTGATATTAGCGGTATTCAAAACTCGTTGTTGCATAATTTTGCTGGCACGCATTTCATCTTTTCGGATAAGCATGTGAACCGTAGTGCACAATTTTGAAAGATAAATAGCCTCTTCACAAGCGCTATCTCCTGCTCCTACTATGGCTACTTCTTGGCCTTTGTAGAAAAAGCCATCGCATACGGCACAAGCCGAAACACCACTTCCGTTCAATCGTTTTTCGCTATCAATACCCAACCATTTTGCAGTAGCGCCTGTAGCAATGATAACGGTTTTGGCCATAATTTCCTCACCTTTATCCGAAATACAAAGGTATGGTGGTTTTTGGCTACTAAAATCTACTTTTGTAATCATTCCAAATCGAATATCTGCATCAAATCGAGCTGCTTGCGCTTTCAAATCCTCCATCATTTGTGGCCCATTGATACCATTGGGGTAACCAGGGAAATTTTCCACATCGTTTGTAGTCATCAATTGACCTCCCGCTTCCATTCCTTGATATAAAATAGGACTAAGATTAGCTCTTGATGCATAAATTGCAGCGGTATAGCCTGCAGGTCCTGACCCAATGATAAGACATTCCGTCTCGATTCTATTTGACATAATTTTTATAATAATTTATGGTAAAGATAATAAGTTGCAAATCTAACTTAAATTTTACAATTTTTAATATAGAATTGATTTCTATCCTAAAAAAAATGTATGTTATTTTTTAATAAAAAAAGTTTATACGTTGGTTTCAAATTCCATATTCAAAAAATCGCTATCTCGTTTCTTGATATAATTCTTCTTTTTTAGATAAAACAAATCTACATAAGTAATCAAAAACAATATAGCATAGGCAATTCCTGAAGAAATAGCCGCTACTTTAATTCCATAGATAGGCATATATATCAAATTAACCAATACATTGACTATTAAGGCTATAAAAACGGCGATGATATTTGTTTTTTTGATACGAATAGCCAATGAAAGGGTACTAATTATTGCAAATAATGACCAAAAAATAAATGCAATTAATAATAAGCGTAACGTTTCTATAGAAACAGGATTCTGATTTTTGAAATACAACTGAATAATCAATGGTGAAGTTATATAAACGCTTGTAGCAATAAATATACTGAGTCCAAGCACTAGTATTAAAATTTTATTTGTTTTTTTGAGCAAAACATCAAAGCGTTTTTCTTCCAGAAAACGAGGTAAATACATTGTAGCAATCAATGCGGAAACGATTCCCATCTGCTCAATAATTGATGCGCAAGTGCTATATATCCCTACATGAAAATTTCCCAACATTTTTTTGATAATATACTGGTCGCTTCGAAGCAATAATGCTACAAGGAGCGAATACAAAAATGCTTTGGCATTGAAGGAAAAAAGGCTTTTGAGAAAAACGAAGTCAAAGGATAAAGGCCAAATCTTGAAATTTAATTTCTTAAAAGCAATCATTCCATACATCAAATTTTCAAAAAATAAAAATAGAAGCACATTGAATACTGTCAGTTCTTTCAATAGATAAAGCACTACCACATATACTAAAAAAAAGAATCGCAATACAAAATCTAATTTGTTGGAAAAAAGCAGAAAATCTTTCCCCGCCAAAAAAGAACGAAAAATGAGACTTATCGAATAGCTAAAATAGGTAGCACTAAACAAATATACAATTCTAATATCTTGAAATGGAAAATGCTGCGAAAACATAATAATAGCTATCCAAACAAGAAGTGATGAAATTAGCGATAAAACCAGATTGGACGATAAAAAGGAATTGAGTTTTTCGGGATTTTTTTTAGAATAATAGAGCGCACTGGCATTAAAACCTAGATTCAACGCAACATTGAACAAATACAACGATGTAATAAAAAGTCCATAAATACCTCTATTAGCTTCAAGTAAGGTTCTTGAAATAATCAATCCCGACAGAAGATTTATAGCAATATGTCCAAAACGAAACATGACATTTATAGATAAATTTTTTAGAAAAAATCTATATGTTTCCAAATTTGTTTTAATGATATGAATCAATTCTATTTACATTTAATTTCGACAAATATACTATAAATGTCTTGAATCCAAAATCAAAACAAGCGTAATCGTTTTTTTTCTTTATTTTTGAGATTATTTTCAGCCAAGTCTATGAGATTACAATCTTTTTTTGCAGTACTCTTTCTTTTTATTTCCAATATTTTTTATGGGCAAAAGCTAAGTTCTTCTTTTGTTTCAGTGCCTTTTGAAGTTCAAACGAAAGAAATTGAAGCCAAGCTCAATCAATCGTTCAATGGATTGATTTTTGAAGATACAAGTTTTGAAAACAATGAATTGGATTTGCTCAAAATGAAAGTATGGAAAAAAAGCGATATTAAATTAACCACAAAAAATGACACATTACTATTCAAAGTTCCGCTAAAAATATGGATAAACAAAGCCTACGAAATGATGTATTTGCGCTCGCATCATCAGTCGGATTTTGAATTGATGTTTTATATCGGCACAAAAATTCAGTTAAACGCCAACTATACTATTTCTACCAAAAGTTTTGTAGAACGCTACGAATGGCTCAAAGAACCTACTCTCAAAGTAGCAGGTGTGGATTGGAACATTACCAAATGGGTGAAAGACGCACTAGATAAACAATTGACTACTATTAGCACAATAATTGACCAGCAGGCAAAAGAACAGTTAAATTTCAAACCCATGGCTACTGACCTCTGGAATGAATACTCAAAACCCAGCCTAATTTCGAAAGAATACAAGGCTTGGATGCTAAACCTTCCTCAGAAAATATATGCTACTCCTTTATCGATTCAAAACAATAAAATTTATGGGAAATTAGGATTCGATATACTCAGTCATGTATTTGTAGTCGATAGTATGATGCCCAATTCCCCTATAAATCAAATCCCAAATCTTACATTTTTATCCAAAATAAAAGATACGTTTTCGCTCAAAACACAAACCTATATTCCTTATAATCAAGCTACCACAATAGCTCGCAGACTTTTTATAGATTCTACTTTTTCATTCGAAGAGGGTCAATATCAAGTAAAAGTGAAGGATATAGAAATGTATTATGAAGAGGGTAAAATGGTTTTTAAAAATACACTTACGGGCTCGTTTAATGGGATTGTATACATACAAGGCATTCCATACTTCGATAGCATTTCTCAAAAAATAAAACTCCAAAACATTGATTTTCAAATAAAAACTAAAAACCTACTTCAAAAAACCGTCGCATGGCTTTTTGAAGGAAAAATTGAACGAAAAATTGAATCTAATTTTGAGATGGAAATGAAGCCTTATATCGAAAAAAGCAAAAAAGAAACGCTCTATGCGCTAAACAAAGAATACCAAAAAGGTTTTTTCATAAAAGGATATGTTATTGAAATGAAAATGACTTATTTTGAAGCCAAACCCGACTTTATGGAGACTTCTATAGAAACAAAAGCGGCTATCAAAGCCATCGTTGACGGTATGTATAGCCGATAAAAACAAATAAGTTTATCCATATTCCCACAAACAATCCCACTGCTATTTTATTCAATTCCATTGCAAGATTCCAATTACCTTTGACTATTTCATAAAAAGCCGACGTACTACCACAAAGCAAACAAGGCTTTCCTTGATATTGAATAGACATACATACTGGTACATGTTTCTTTACAGTATCTTTATCATCAAAAAACACGAGTAACACTAGCACTATAGATGCCAAAGTTCCTAGCATCCAAAGCCTCTTCAACGCTATTTTTAAGGATATGCTTTCTTGAAACGGCACTACTTTTTCCAGTTTGATATCAAATCTAAAATCTTAGTAGAATAGCCCATTTCATTATCATACCATGCAACCAATTTCACAAAATTTGGATTGAGCATAATGCCCGCCGAAGCATCAAAAATACACGTTTCTTTATATCCTACAAAATCACTCGAAACTACTTCATCCTCGGTGTAAGCTACAATTCCTTTAAAGTCATTTATCGAAGCATTTTTCATCACCTCTTTTATCACATCGTAGGAGGTAGGATTTGTCAGCCGAACCGTCAAATCCACCACACTCACATTCAACGTAGGCACACGAAATGCCATACCCGTAATTTTTCCGTTCAACTCGGGGATAACCATAGCCACAGCTTTCGCTGCTCCCGTAGTAGCTGGGATAATATTGGTAAGCCCTGCTCTACCCGCTCGCCAATCTTTTGCAGATGGGCCATCTACAATTTTTTGAGTAGCCGTAACCGAGTGCACTGTAGTCATTAAGGCCTCTTCTATCCCAAAATTTGTATGAATAATCTTAGCCAAAGGCGCCAAACAATTGGTGGTACAGCTGGCATTAGAAATGATTTTATGCGATGCATTCAGCGTCTGATGATTTACTCCCATCACAAACATAGGCGTGCCATCTTTGGGAGGTCCTGTCATCAAAACTCGCTTGGCACCCGCTTGTATATGCAATTGTGCCTGCTCCGATGTCAAAAAAATTCCCGTAGCCTCCACTACTATATCCACATTCTCTGCATCCCAGCGTGTTTTCAATGGATCTTTTTCATTCGTTACCCGTATCCTATTTCCATTCACGATCAAAAAATCGGCTTCTACAGCTATTTCGCCATCAAAAGTACCGTGCGTGCTGTCATAGCGGAGCATATAAGCAAGATAGTCTATGTCAACCAAATCATTAATTGCTACCACCTTGATATCATTGCGCTTCAACGATTCTTTCAAAACCAATTTTCCAATTCTACCAAATCCATTAATAGCTATATTAATCATACTTTTTGTTTTTTTAATTAATCTTTAAATGATAAACACCATTTTCACCAAAAATATTGCACTAAAAAATATTTTAAACTAT
>Ga0078894_10003531_pt1 | contig 11893 bp, 8 predicted proteins | sample LauGreSu1BDMLBSD_2_FD_67506 | JGI IMG/M metagenome (GOLD analysis project Ga0078894, IMG submission 67506) | Freshwater lake microbial communities from Lake Michigan, USA - Su13.BD.MLB.SD (version 4) (version 4) | ecosystem: Environmental > Aquatic > Freshwater > Lake | place: Lake Michigan, USA... | reverse complement strand
GACGCGGGCGAGTTCGAGGCGCTAGCCAGGCACCAGAAGACCACCAGCCCGATGCTCGACCGGCTCTTCTCCTGGATGCCGTCCTGGCGCGTCGGCGGCGACGCACGGCCGTCCTGATGCAGCTGACCCGCGTTGCAGGCTGACCCGCAGGTCCACTGGCACGGCATCGCGCAGCTGCTCGGCGGCGTCGGGCTGTTCCTCCTGGGGATGACGCTCCTCACCGAGGGCCTGAAGTCGCTGGCCGGCCCGGGCCTGCGCCGATCGCTGCAGCGCGTCACCGCGCGGCCCGCGCGCGGGTTCGGGGCGGGCGTCGCGATGACCGTCGCCACGCAGGCCTCGAGCGCCACGGTGCTCGCCACCATCGGCTTCGTGACCGCGGGCATGCTGACCACGGCCTCGGCGGTGCCGGTGGTCGCCGGCGCGACGGTCGGCACCTCGAGCACCACATGGATCGTGGCGACCGTCGGCCTGAGCCGAGATGCATCGAGCGTGCTGATGCCGCTGGTGGCGGTGGGTGCCCTGCTGCGCGCGCTCGGGCGCGGCCCGTGGCGCCATGCCGGGACCGCCATCGCCGGCGCCGCGGTGCTGCTCCTTGCAATCGCCGTGGTGCGCGAAGGCGTCGGCGACGTGGCGGCGCTGCTCGACCTCGGGTCGCGCGAGGCAACGTCGGTCGCGGGGCGGCTCGGCACCGTTGCCATCGGCATCCTCCTCGGCGTGGCGATGCAGTCGAGCGCGGCGCCGATCGCGCTGGCGATCGTCGGGCTGCAGGGCGGCGCGATCGCGTGGGACGTGGCCGCGCACCTTGCCGTCGGCGCCAGCGTCGGCACCACCAGCACCGGCCTGCTCGCCACGCTCGGCACGCGCGCAAGCGCCCGGCGCATCGCCGCGGCGTGGGCCACGTGCGCCTCGGTGCAGGCCGCGATCGCCATGCTTGCGTTCGCGCCGCTCGCGTGGTTCGCGCACGCGGTCGGCGCCGCCGCGGGCAGCATGCTCGGCGCACCGGAGGGCCCCGTGGCGATCGCCGCCTTCCACACCGCGTTCACGGGCCTTGGCCTGGTGCCGCTGGTGGCCGCGCCCCGCGCGTGGGCACGCGCGATCGCCTTCTTCGTGCCGGACACGTCGGGCATCCCGCCCGTGGTGCAGTACGACCGCAGCGCGCTCGAGGTGCCCGGCGTCGCGGCCGCCACCGCGCGTCGCGGGCTCCTGCAGGCCGCCGCGGCCGTGACCGACCTCGGCCTTGCCGCGCTCCGGGGCCGCGACGGCGCGCTCGAGGACCGCATCGACAACGCCTCGCTCAGCCTCGAGGCCACGCGCGAGTTCCTCGGGGAGATCGCGGTGCCGGAGGGCGACCGGGGCACGGTGGATCTGCAGCGCGGGTCGGTGGGTGCGCTCGACCACCTCGCGCGCCTCGTCGGCGACGTCCGCAACCTCCGGCGCATCGGGCACGCACCCGCGACGGCACCGGAGGTCGACGAGTACCTCGCGGAAGCGGCTGCCGCGCTCGAGGCATTCCGGTCGTGGCTTGCGGATCCATCGTCGCCGCTGCCGCTCGCGTCGCTCAAGGCCGCGTCATCGGCACTCGGCGCGCGGCGGAAGGCCGAGCGCACCGCGGCGCTCAACCGCACGGCCACCGGCGCGCTCGACCCGGAGCGCGCCATCCGCGGGCTCGATGCCATGCGCTACGCGGACCGCATGGCCCACCACGCGGCCAAGGCCGCGAGCTACCTCGCGGGCAACGGGGCAACGCGCGCACCGGGCACGGCCGGAGCGCAGGAGCAGGACGAGCCCGCGTGAATTGATCGGTGGCGAACTGACCAGTAGCGAACTGACCAGTAGCGAACTGATCAGTGGCGAACTGATCAGTGGCGAACTGATCAGTAGCGGCCGGTGGTGTTCACCGTGTCGTACGGCGTGCCACCCGGGCGTTCCATCAGCCAGAAGCGGCTCCACTCGTCGGCGAGGGAGCGGAGGTTCTGGTTGTAGACCATCGAGTCGTTCTGCCGGCGGCGGTCCCAGCTCTCGAACTGGCCGTTGAGGTCGGGGGTTGGGTTCGTCGCGATGGCGTCGAACGACACCAGGTACGCGCCGTTGCAGGTCTCGTCGAGGTCGGCGATCTTCTTGGAGAGCTCCGTCGAGACGGCGCCCTTGTCGGCCATCTCGGCTGCCACTTCCTGGCGCTGCTGCGTGACGGCGTTCTGGAGGGCCGCGGGCAGGACCTTGATGCGCGAGTCACCGGCCTCGAGCGCGTACCAGTGGGTCTCAGGCAGGTTCTCCGACCGGTACAACGTGGTCGGCTGCGGGGTGTAGCACCCCTGCAGGGCGGAGACGGCGAGGACGAACGGGACGGCGAGGCGGGACGGCTTCATCTGGAATCCTGTCTACGTTTCGGGGACGGCCGGGAAGGATAACCGATCCCGGAGGCCACCTGCGGACCGGGACCATACGCACCGGCATCGGCAGCGGATTCGCAAATGGCCGGGTGCCGGGGCAAGCGCGGAAAACCGGCGAAAACGCCGCGAAATCGCGCGCCCGGCGGCTAGCGCAATTCGACGCTCGCAAACCGTCCCGGGCGCTCCACGGAGCACCCGTGGCGTGCCGCAAGCAGGTCCGCGAGCGCCGCCCGCTGCCGGTCCTCGCCGTGCGTGAGCACCACCCGCCGGGCGGCAGGCGAACCGCCCGGCGCCAACCATGACTCCAGCCCGCCCTGCCCGGCATGGGCGCTCAGGCCGTTGACGGTGCGGACGTCGGCACGCACCACGACGTCCTCCCGGAAGATGCGGACCGACTTGGCGCCGTCCACGAGCCTTCGGCCGAGCGACCCTTCCGCCATGAAGCTCGTGAGCAGCACCTGGACGCCGCGCTTCCAGAGATTGTGCCGCAGGTGGTGCAGGATGCGGCCGCCCTCGCACATGCCGCCGCCGGCGATGACCACCGCCGGGTCCCAGCGGTCGTTCAGCTCGCGGCTCTGCTGCGGCGTGACGCACATGGTGACGCTCGCCAGCTCGCGCCGCGTCTGGCCGCTTCGGGCGCGGCCGATCGACTCCGCGTCGAACTCCTCCGGGTACTTCATGTAGATCTCGGTGGCGCGGATGGCCATGGGGCTGTCGAGGTAGACGGGCACCTGCGGCGCCGTCCCCTCGCGTGCGATCTCCGCCAGGACGTGCAGCAGGAGCTGAGCGCGGCCCACCGCAAAGCTCGGCACCAGCACCTTCTTCTTCTGCCACGCGCTCTGCTCGAGGATGCCGCGCAGCTCGGCGAGCGTCTGCTCGGCGGGACGGTGGTTTCGGTCGCCGTAGGTGGACTCCAGGAACACCAGGTCCGCCTGCGGGCACGGGACCGGGTCCTTCAGGATGGGCATGCAGCTCTGGCCGATGTCGCCGGAGAAGACCACCGTGCGCGTGGTGCCGCCCTCTGTCACCCGCATCTCGACGCTCGCGGAGCCCAGGATGTGGCCCGCGTCCTGGAAGCGAACCGAGACGCCGTCGGCCACCTCGACGGCCTCGCCGTAGCCGTGTCCCCTGAACCGCTCGCACACGCGCTCCACCTCCTTCACGCCGTAAAGGGGGACTGCGTCAGGTTCCTGGCCGGTGCGCTCCTTCCAGCGGTTCTCGCGCTCGGCATCGCCCGCCTGGATGGACGCGGAGTCGCGCAGCAGGAGCTCGGCCAGCTCGCACGTGGCGCGCGTCGCGTGCACGGGGCAGCGCAGCCCGTCGAGGAGCGGCAGCCGCCCGACGTGGTCGATGTGCGCGTGCGTCAGCACCACGGCGTCGAGGCGCGAGGGCTCCACGGGGCCAAGCTCGCGGTTCTTGCCGTTGCCCGAGCCGCGCCCCTGGAACAGGCCGAAGTCGACGAGCACCCGCGACTTCGCGGTCTCCACCAGGTAGCCGCTGCCGGTCACCTCGCCGGCGGCGCCGAGGATCGTGATGCGCATGCGCGCAGCCTACGCGCCGGGCCAGCGCGCGGCCGGGATCACGGACGCACCTGCCGCCGCGTGAACGCGCCGCCACGCGGGCCGGCGGCCGAGCCGGCGCGCCGCGCCTGCTGCGATGCGGTCTCCGACGCCCGGCTGCGCGGCATCGGCGAGCACGATCACGCTGCCGCCGAAGCCCGCGCCCGTCATGCGCGCGCCGAAGACGCCGCCCCCTGAGCCCACGGCGCGCGCCTCATCGACGATGGCGTCGAGCTCGCGCGTGCTCACGGCGAAGTCGTCGCGCAGCGACTGGTGCCCCTGCGCCATGAAGAGCCCGAAGACGTCGAGGTCGCCGCGGCGGAGCGCGTTGGCGCCCAGCTGCACGCGCTGCATCTCGCGCACCACGTGGCGCGCGCGGCGCTCGAGGAGCTCCGGCAGGCGCGCCGTCCGCAGCGCCGCCTCGTCGACGTCCCGCAGCGACGTCGCGCGCAGGGCGCGCGTGGCCTCCTCCACCTCGCCGCGCCGCTGCGCGTACCGGCCGTCCTCCAGCGAGCGGTGCACGCCGCTGTCGAACACCAGGAGCTGCGCGCGCGACTCGGGCGGGAACGGCACGAAGCGGACATCGAGCGTCCGGCAGTCGATGAGGAGCGCATGGCCCTCGCGCGCGAGCGCGCACGTGACCGGGTCCATCATGCCGCACGGCACGCCTCGGAACGCGCCCTCGGCCTCCTGGCAGAGCCGCGCGAGCGGCAGGCCGAAGAGCGGCGCCGAGAGCGCCTCGGCCACTGCCGTGCCGAGCGAGACCGCGAACGCCGCGCTCGAGCTCAGGCCCGCGCCGATGGGGACGTCGCTCGCGAAGGCCATCTCGAGCGGCGGAACCTTGACCCCCTCGCGGGAAAAGCCGGCCAGCACCCCGAGCGCGAGGTTCGACCATGCCGCATCGCCGACGGCGAGCGGCCGCGGGTCGGCTGGCGCGGGCAGCTCGGCAAGCGATGCCAGGTCCTCGCTCCACGCCCGCCAGCGACCGTCGGACGCCACCCGCACCGCGGCCACGCAATCGAGGTCGATGCCGATCGGCAGCACGCACCCATCTGCATAGTCGACGTGCTCGCCCACCAGGTTGACGCGGCCGGGGGCCCGGGCGAGCGCCGCGGGCCGGCCGCCGAAGCGGCGCGCGAACGCGGCGATCGCGCGTTCGGCGGCGGGGGCTGGCGCTGCGTCGGGCACGGGGCGAGGATAGCCCCGCGGCCCGGGCCGGGGCTAAACTGCCCGACCCATGAACGACCTCATCGTGGCAAAGGGACTCCGGAAGTCGTTCGGCTCGTTCGAGGCGGTCCGCGGCGTCGACCTCACGGTCCCCGCGGGGCAGGTGCTCGGCTTCCTCGGCCCCAACGGCGCCGGCAAGAGCACCACCATGCGCATGCTGACCGGCTTCCTCGAGCCGACCGAGGGCACCGTGACGCTCAACGGCATCTCGCTCGCCGACGACCCGATCGCGGCCAAGCGTACCTTCGGCTACCTGCCGGAGGGCGCGCCCGCCTACGGGGACATGCGCGTCGAGGAATTCCTGCTGTTCGCCGCGCGCTCGCGCGGCTACGACGAAGCCGAGGCGCGCCGCCGCGTCGATGCCTCGATCGACCGGCTCCACCTGGGGCCCTACCGCAAGCAGCTGGTGGAGACGCTCTCCAAGGGCTACAAGCGCCGGACGGGCCTGGCCCAGGCGATCCTCCACGACCCGCCGATCCTGGTGCTCGACGAGCCGACCGACGGGCTCGACCCGAACCAGAAGCACGAGGTGCGCGAGCTGATCCGCCGGCTCGGCGGCGAGCGCGCGATCGTGCTGAGCACGCACATCCTCGAGGAGGTGGAGGCCGTGTGCACGCGCGCCGTCATCATCAACGAGGGACGGATCGTCTTCGACGGCACGCCCGGGCAGCTCGACGCGAAGGCGTCCCCGGACGTGACCCGCAACCGACTCGACCACGTGTTCCGCATGCTCACCACCAGCGACGTCGCGCGCCGCGCAGGAGCAGCCCGATGACCGCCACGCAACGCATCGCAAGCGTCTTCCGGCGCGAGTTCACCGCGTACTTCTCCAGCCCGCTCGCCGGGATCTTCCTGGTGATCTACCTGTTCATGTCGGGCATCTTCACCTTCCAGCTCGGCGGGCTCTACGAGCGGGGGCAGGCCGACCTGCGCCCGTTCTTCCAGGGCCAGCCCTGGCTCAACCTGTTCCTGGTGCCGGCGCTCAGCATGCGACTCTGGGCCGAGGACCGGCGCACGGGCACCATCGAGCTCCTCCTCACGCTGCCGTACTCGGTGTGGGACCTGGTGCTCGGCAAGTTCCTCGCGGCGTGGGCGTTCGCGTGCGTCGCGCTCGCGCTGACGGTGCCGCTCTGGGTCACCGTCGGCTGGCTCGGCAGCCCCGACCACGGCGCCATCCTGGTGGGCTACCTGGCGTGCGCGCTGCTCTCCGCGGGCTTCCTCGCGGTGGGCGCGTTCCTGTCGGCCTTCACCAAGAACCAGGTGATCGCCTTCGTCCTGTGCGGCGTCGCCAGCTTCCTGCTCCTCGTCACCGGGTTCCCGGTGGTGCTCGACTTCGTGAGCGGCTGGCTGCCGCGCGCGGCGGTCGAGGCGATCAGCGCGATGAGCGCGCTGACGCACTTCGAGAGCATGATGCGCGGCGTCCTCGACGGCCGCGACGTCCTGTACTTCGGCTCGATCACCGCGGCCTTCCTGTTCCTCAACGGGGTGGTCGTCGAATGGAAGAAGGCGGAGTGAACCCATGGCAGCACGAACCGAGACCCGACGCAACGCGATCCTGACCATCGCCGCCGTCCTGGTGGGCGTGGTCGCCCTCAACACCGTCATCGACGTGGTGGTGCCCTGGCTGCGCGCCGACCTCACGCAGGACCGCCTCTACAGCACGAGCCGCGGCGTCGACCGCGTGCTGGCCACGCTCGACGAGCCGGTGCGCATCGACTACTTCTGGACGCAGGAGGGGTCGAAGGACCAGCCGCTGATCCGCGCGCACGGGCAGCGCGTGCGCGAGTACCTCGAGGAGCTCGAGCGCCGCGCCGGCGGCAACCTCGAGGTGCGCTTCATCGACCCCGAGCCCTTCAGCGAGGCCGAGGACGAGGCGCGCGCCGCCGGCCTGCCGGCGCTTGCCGTCGACGGCAGCGGCCGCACGCTGACCCTGGGCCTGGTGATCCGCGGGCCGACCGACCGCAAGGAGGTCATCCCGTACCTGTCCCCCGACAACGAGCCGCTCCTGGAGTACGAGCTGCTGCGGGCGATCAGCTCGGTGGGCCGCCCGACGAAGCCGAAGGTCGGCCTCCTCAGCACGCTGCCGCTCGAGGGAGGCATGGACCCGCGCAACCCGATGGCGATGCGCGGCGCGCCGACCGTGGTCGAGCAGCTGCGCGAGCAGGCCGACGTGGTGACGGTGGAGCCCACCGCCGACGCGCTCCCCGAGGGCATCGCGGCGCTGGTGCTCCTGCAGCCGCGCAAGCTCTCCGACGGAATGCTGCGCGCGATCGACGCGTGGGCAGTCGCGGGCAAGCCGCTCATCGTGTTTGCCGACCCGTACGCGGAGACGGACACGGGCCCCGACGCCGGCGCGATGGGCGCCAAGCGCGGAGGCACCACCTACGACCTCGGGCCGCTCCTGGGTGCCTGGGGCGTGGACATCCCGAAGGACAACGTCGTGGGCGACCTCGCGCACGCCACGCGCATCCGTGCACCCGCCCGCAACGGCGGCGTGCGCGAGCTCGACTACCCGGCGTGGCTCTCGATGACGCCCGAGACGTTCACGAGGAGCGACCCGCTCGTGGGAGGTCTGCAGGCCCTGAACTTCATGAGCGCCGGCAGCATCGAGAAGGTCAAGGACGCACGGAGCGTCCTCGAGCCGCTCGTGACCACGAGCGACCGCTCGCAGCTGATCCAGACGCTGAAGCTCGGGTTCTTCGGCGACCCCGAGCAGCTCCTCAAGGACTTCAAGGCAGACGGCATCCGGCGCTTCGTCGCCGCGCGCATCACGGGCGACATCGCCTCGGCGTTCCCCGGCGCCGACGGCGCCGCCGCCGCGGGCAAGGCCAACATCCTGCTCTTCGCCGACGCCGACCTCGTCAGCGACGACACCTGGGTGATCGACGACCGCGTGGGCGGGATGAGCGTCGGCAAGCGCGCCATCGCCGACAACGGCCCGCTGGTGCTGAACGCGGTGGAGCTGGCCGCCGGCAACCCCGCGCTCGCGGAGATCCGCGCACGCGGCCAGTTCCGGCGCCCCTTCACGGTGGTGGAGGACATGCGCAAGGATGCCGAGACCCGGTTCATCGCGCGCGAGAAGGAGCTGCAGGACGAGATCCAGCGCACGGAGCTGCAGATCGGCGAACTGCAGCGCGAGCGCACCGCGGACGGGATGCAGCAGATCGTGCTCACGCCGGAGCAGGCGCAGCGGATCCAGGAGCTGCAGCAGCGCATGGTGGCGGCCCGCAAGGAGCTGCGCCAGGTGCAGCATGACCTGCGCAAGGACGTCGAGGGCCTCGGCACGAGGCTCCTCGTCGTGAACTCGGTGATCTGGCCGCTGGCGGTGGCCGCCGCGGCGCTGGCGTGGTACGTGGTGCGCGGCCGCTCGAGCCGCCGGGAGGCGACGTCGTGAAGCGCGAATTGGCGGTGAAGGTGGCGGTGGCGGCGCTGGTCCTGGTGGGTGCCGCGTGGTTCCTGTCCTCCAGGCGCGCGGCCAGCCCCGAGCGCGAGCGCGGCCAGCCGATGCTCCCGGGGCTGGAGGCGCGCGCCGCCGACGTGGGCGCCGTCGAGGTGCTCCGGGGCAACGCGACGGTGCGCCTCGAGCGGCAGCCCGACGGATCGTGGGCGATCGCCACCAACGACAGCTACCCCGCGCGCGGCGAGCTGGTGCGCGCGATGCTGGTGAGCCTGGCGGGGCTGACCGTGGACGACCGCATGACCGCAAAGAAGGAGCGCCACGGCGAGCTGGGCCTGTCGTGGCCGGACGAGTCGGGGAAGGCGCGCGTGGTGCGCTTCCTCTCGTCCAAGCCCGATGCCGAGCCGGTGGCCGAGCTGGTGGTGGGCGAGGAGCGCTTCTCGCCGGACGCGGTCTTCGCGCGGCTGCCGTCGCAGGACCAGACGTGGCGCACGCTCGGGCGCGTGCAGGTCCCGGCCGATGCGATGGCGTGGATGGAACGCAGCATGCTCAGCCTGCCCGTGGGCGAGACCACGGGCGCGACCTTCGACGGGCTCACCGCGACCGCGCCCGCGCAGGCCGATGCCGCGCCCGCCGGCCCGCGCCCCGCGTGGGTGCCGACGGTCACGGATGCCGCCAAGGCCGCGTGGAGCGATGCGCAGATCGACCAGGCGAAGACCGCCCTGCCCTCGTTCCTGGAGCGGCTCGAGTTCGATGGCGTGCGCCGCGCGCGCGCGGGCGATGCCGACGCGAAGTGGTCGGCGACCTTCGAGGCGAAGACCGCGACCGTCACGCTGCGCGGACGCGAGGAATCGGACGGCGTGTGGTTCACCCTGTCGGCGCTCGCCCGGCCGGGCTTCACCGCGCCGGAACCGCCGAAGTACCCGGGCGACCCGCACGTGCCCGACTGGGCCGCGCTCGATGCGCGCTTCGCGGGGTGGGAGTTCAAGCTCCCGTCGTGGAAGGCGGACACCCTCCGGAGGCTTCGTGCCCCGGACGCGCCGAAGGCCGAGGGCGACCCGATGGACGCCCTGCCCGCGTTCGCGCCCCAGGGCTGACGAAGGGCGGCGTTTCCGGACGCTGAGCAGGGAGGATTCTCCTGAATCCGCCGCCCGCGTCGCGTTCTGGCCCGATCCCGGCGCATCGGCTTGACCCATGCCCCGCAACTCCCGATGGTCCCGGGAGCGCCTGTGAGCGGCACGACGATCGTCGTGCCCTGCGGGGGCGGAGGAGGGCGAGGGATGCGGCAACCGTGGTCGCGCGGCATTCGGAGCGCCCTCCTGGGGATGGCTGCCGTCGTCGGCGTCGGTGCCGCGATCGCCTGGGCCGTCACGGATCTCCGCCGCCCGTCCGGAACCGATGATCGCGAGCCGGGCAACACGACCGCGGGAGCGGTGGCGACGCCGCACGACCCGGCGGCCACCGCCGGACTCTGCGAGGCGGTGGCCCGCGCAACCGCGGAGGCCGCGATCCACGCACGGACCGGACTGCGCCATGCGAACCGGATCGCGACGCGCGCCGCGGTCGCGTCGGCGCTTGCGCGGGCCGACCAATCGACCCTCGACCGCCTCGCCGAGCGCGAGTGCGGCGCGGTGTCGGGCGCGGATGCCGTGGTCTTCGTCGATCGCGCGGGGCGGATCGTCGGGGTCGGCGCCAGCCTCGGGCCGGCGACGGCGCGTGCGCCGGATGCGCGGATCGACATCGAGCTTCGCGGCGCGCCTGCGCCGGGCGTCACCCTGCTGACGGATGCCGAGCGGGCCGCGGTGCTTCCGGGGAGCGGCGGCGCGATGGCCTGCGTGCAGCCGGTGGCTGCGGCGGATGGAACGGCCTGCGGCGCGGTGGTGGTGTGCATCGACATCGAACGCGTCGACGCCGCGCTGCGGACGCACGCGACCCGCGGCGTCGCGCTCATGCTCGCGGACGGTCGCGGAGGCGGCGACCCGCGCATGCACGCGCTCGCGGCCGTGCTCGACCGACCGGGCGCGCACGCGGCGAGCCTGGATGCCGACGGCGGCGTCGCGCACGCACGCCCGGCGCCGTGGAACGGCGTCGCCGGCCGACCGCAGGCGTTCGTCGCGGGCTTCGCCGATGCCGGTGCACTCGCCACGCAGCTCGGTCATGCGCGGATGGTGGGCGCGGCCACCGTGGCCTCGATCGGCGCACTCGGGCTCCTCGCGGTCGGCCTCCTCGTGCAGTCGCGTTCGCAGCGGCGGGCGCAGGTGGCGCTGGTGTCCGCGCGCAACGAGGCCGACGCGGCCAGCCGCTCCAAGACCGAGTTCCTGGCAAACATGAGCCACGAGATCCGCACGCCGATGACGGCCATCCTCGGCTACGTGGATCTCCTCGCCGACCACGGCGACCTCCAGCCCGGCGCGCCTTCGCGGGAGGAGGCGGTCGACACCATCCGCCGCAACGCGCGGCACCTGCTTGCCCTCATCAATGACATCCTGGACCTCTCCAAGATCGAGGCGGGCCAGATGTCGGTCGACCGCCAGCGCGTGCGCGTCATGGACCTCGTGCAGGACGCGCTGCGGCTGATGGACGACCGCGCGCGGCAGAAGGGGATCGCGCTTCGCCTCTCGATCGAGGGCGAGGTGCCGGACACGATCAGCTGCGATCCCACCCGCCTGCGCCAGGTGCTCATCAACCTCCTCGGGAACGCGGTGAAGTTCACGGAGCAGGGATCGGTCACGCTCACGCTGCGCCGCCCCGACCCGCTGACCGCGCGCATGACGTTCGAGATCGAGGACACCGGCATCGGCATGACCCCGGAACAGCTCTCCCGGCTCTACCAGCCGTTCGTGCAGGCCGACAGCTCCACCACGCGCCGCTACGGCGGCACCGGGCTGGGCCTGGCCATCACGCGCCGGTGCGTGGACCTCCTCGGCGGCACCATCGCCGTCAGGAGCGTGCCCGGGACGGGCACCTCGTTCGCGGTCACCGTCGAGACGGGCGACGTGTCGGGGGTGCAGCCCATCCGGCTGCGCGCCCCCGCGTCGCAGCCTGCGGAGGGGGCGCTGCGGCTCCCGTCGGCGGTGCGCCAGCCGCTCTCGGGGATCCGCGTGCTGCTGGCCGAGGACGGCTTGGACAACCAGCGGCTGATCCGATTCCACCTCGAGCGCGCGGGTGCGCGCGTGGACGTGGCGGAGAACGGGGCCAAGGCGCTCGAGCGCATCCGCGAGTGCTCGCGACTGGACCGGTTCGACGTGGTCCTCATGGACATGCAGATGCCGGTGATGGACGGCTACGAGGCCGTGCGCCGCCTGGTGGCCACCGGCGAG
>Ga0078894_10003529_pt1 | contig 11898 bp, 8 predicted proteins | sample LauGreSu1BDMLBSD_2_FD_67506 | JGI IMG/M metagenome (GOLD analysis project Ga0078894, IMG submission 67506) | Freshwater lake microbial communities from Lake Michigan, USA - Su13.BD.MLB.SD (version 4) (version 4) | ecosystem: Environmental > Aquatic > Freshwater > Lake | place: Lake Michigan, USA... | reverse complement strand
CACGGCGACTGTTTAGCGCCCCAGCGTCCAAGACATCTGAAGGCAAAACCATTAGGCTTTAGGGCGTTGCCGACCTGGCGCAATTGGTAGCGCACCGCACTTGTAATGCGGGGGCTTGGGAGTCCAGTGGTCGTCTCTTAGTCACTAATGGCGCAGAATCTGCCTATTGCAATGCACCAAAAAGCTAAGGAATTGGTAGCACGTGGTAGCACGAGCCATCAAAAAGCCCAAATTGTAGGGGCGTTTTAGGGATAGCCCGAAAGTGCAAATCCTCCTTATCAAAGGAGCAGCATGGCACCGACAAGAAGACAGGCAAGCGTTTTTCCGTATAGGGGAAAATGGCGGGTTCAGTACCTAGATACCTTTGGGCGCTCACGGACTCTCACTGCAGAATCTAGGCAAGATGCCTACTTGAAACTATCCGAGATAGAAGGCCAGATTCGGCAGGGGTTTGTAAAACCACAAAGTAAAGAGATGCCATCATTTGGGGTCTGGCTGGACTACTGGTTAGCCAAGCGAAAAGCCGAATTAAACCCCACAACCTACTTGGGTTATGAATCAACTATCCGCATCTGGATAAAGCCCGCTATGGGGCACCTGAGGCTGGATACGGTCACTGCAAGACAGCTTCAGGATTTCTATCACTTCCTGCAGGAATCCCACGGACTGGCAAACGGCACGATTCGCAGAACGCACTCATTGTTATCTGGTTGTTTTAGCTTTGCGCTCAAACAGGGTCTTTTGACTCACTCTCCAATTACTGGCGTGGTGAAGCCCAGATTGGAGCGCAAGCCGATTGAAGTATTCACTAGGGGTGAGGTTACAGAGCTACTTCAAATAGCCAAGCAAAAGGGCCCAAAGGCAGAGCTTCGTTGGATTTTGGCCCTGAGATACGGAATGCGCCAGGGGGAGGTGCTGGGACTCAAGTTCTCAGATTTCGATGTCCTAAATCGCACCCTAAAGATTGAGCGCACGGTGAACTCACTACCTGGCAAAGGGGTAGTTGAGCTTCCGACAAAAAGTAAGCATTCAAAACGACTGCTGCCGATAGATAGCCATCTGATTCAGCTCTATAGCCAACTGCAGAATAGCCAAGACTGGGTATTCAAGGGCGAGGCTGGAATGCCGATTGAGGCAACCACTGACCAAAGGCATTGGAGGGCGCTGTTGTTATCTGCAGGGGTGAGGTATTTGCCACTTCATTCAGCAAGGCACACTGTGGCAACGCTGCTGATGCAAGAGGGTGTAAATCCCAGAGCGCTACAGATACTGCTTGGGCATTCTTCCCCTGCCTATACCTTGGCAACCTATGTCCATCCAGATTTGAATCAACTCAGACCGCTAATAGCTGACAACAGTCAAAGAGGCGAGTTGGGTTTTAGTGGAACTTGGGAAATCGGACCTACTAACAGCTGAGCAAAGTCTGGAAGTTGAGATGGGCTTGGGGTGCCCGTTAATCGCAGAATTCCAGGGCTGTGAGTTGGTGTTAGTCGCAGTTAGTGGATAGAAACTCAGGCAGTAGCCCAAATCGCTACAGGCGAACAGGAGCAGGTGTTTTTGGGTGTGTCACGCGACTTTATGGTTGGCAAAACGTTCGAAAATGAAGCGTCCTTTCTCAAGGCTTGACCAATTTGGTGACTACCAGCGAGGGGGAGTGACGTTGAAGCTCACAGTTGCCAGCTGTGGATAGGCGTGCAAAGTCGGCCTAGTGAATCTGGGGCAATAGCCAGCCCTTTGAAGTCGTCGCAAAGTCTGACTAGTCCAGTTTGGGCTAGTCGATTCAGTCTTTGCGTATTGAATGGCCACCTTGCAGAAAAACGACACATATTCCTTAGTGATACCCCAACTATCACCTCGTACTTATCCATCCGATGCAAACTGGGGCGTAGATGCCATGAAGGTGTCTATCCCTATCAATGGGGAGATGTCTCTACCTTTACCTCAACAGTGGAAAGAGAAAATCGGCAGACCTCTAAAAGATGGCTCTGAGAACATCTACTATCAGGCGGAACTTGTTCTCGGTCTGTACAAGATGATGGCATTTTTCTGGGTGACTTCATCTAGGTGCACAATCGATTTTAATCCCGCTCACTCTGTGTTTGGAAATAACGAGCTGCTTTTACCCGTGGAAGCCCTACCCAGAATCCTTCAGAGCGCAATCGAAGCAACGGGTTTGGTGCCTACCTTTGAGAAAGTGGATGAACTTGGGACTCTGGCCTGGGACCAAAACTGGCTTGAGCAAGTCAGCGTTCAAGAATTAGAACTAGCGCGGAACATCTTTGTGCCTAAAGAAGCCGCTAAAGCTTTTGAGAGAGGGTTATTAGCGTTACCAACCCCTCGCAGCTATAAGCGCAAGCACGAACAGGAATTGGGAAGTTTCACTCTGGATTTCTCCACGCGTTCGGTAGGGAAAGACGTGATTTATAACAAGACCGCACAGATGAAGGCTCTTGGCTTAGAACCAAAGGAATTCACGGAACACATCATCTACCGATATGAAACGCTACTCCGTTCTAAGAGGTTGGAAAAGTATGACTTAAAACGCCCCGACCACATTCGTCCTGAGAATTCATGGCTTGCAATTTCGGACCGATTTTCAAAGTGTGGGTTTCAGCAAGAGTTGTCTGGTGGTGGTGAAATTCTGCTTAGAATCTCAAGGCTCAGCTACAGAGAGAGGGAGAGAATCCTTGGCTTTAGCCAGCTCGTCGCTCTTGGGCTTGACCAAGACTTGGCCCAGGGCGCAAGGCGAGAGCGCTTGAAGGCGGCTGCCGAACTTGGTCTCACGCTGGGAATGTCATTAGATGACTTATCGGAGGCATCTTGGGCTATTGACATTTGGCGAGGTGAAGTTAGACAAGCCGTTGACTAGCTAATGAGAAGAGTTCCATCATTAGCCGCTCGCAATCTTGAGAGCTCAGAGTTGACTCGCTGGATTACGAGAGCGTTGCTTGGACCATCAATCGAAAATGTTTCTGTCTCCCCGCCGATACCTTTCATATCCTTTTTAGCGAGCTGTATCGGCATTTCCAGTTCATCCCTAATCCAACCCTGCAAAATTCTTCTTTCAAGTTCACGAATTACGGAACCCGAGGAATGTTGCACTGTCAGAAGGACCTGCCAGTCGTGATATTCAAATCTAGAGACTCGGCTTGAGGTATTCAGCAGGTTGGTAATGCCAATCTTTCTTGCACCTAATTGCGGGTTTTGGATGAAGTAGAGAACTGCTGGCTCATGGGGTTTGTACCCAAAGTGAGCGCATTGCGGGCAACCATTTCCGTTTGCCCTTGAGTAAACGGCAGCCATCCAATCATGGCCCGAAGAACACAGCCACCAGTAGCTAGCCTTGGCTTTCGCTGCTATTTCTTGAGGCGTCAAAGGGAAGTTTCTGGATGCATGCCATTCCATCGCCAGTTCGGGGAATCGGGTTCCTAAGTCATTAAAGCCTTCAAGAACTACCCGCCCAGCGCAGGTTGGGCATCCTATGATTTTCCCGTTCGACCTAATTCGGTTGTTGGGAGAGCTTACGAACCCATGCCCTAAGTTACAAATCCAATGAAAGGACTTTCCGCTAGATGGGAAGACCTGATTTGGGAGCATCATGTTTTTTACATGGTCCCATTCAGCTGCAATTTCGGGAAAGAGGCTTTCAAGGTCTGAACCTGGTGCTGGGTACTCGCTCTTGTTGGAGCAAAAAGGACAACTTCTACCAGCGCATCGACTGTACTTCGCGGCAATCCACTTATGCCCCTCTGCACACTGCCAGTGGGCCAAATGTTTGCCGCACGCAGAAACTTGGGATGCTGGCACTTGATTCGCATCTTCGTCCCACTCCGAGGCGAGCTCTGGTCTCAGAGTAGCCAAGTCATTGAATCCAGGCCAAACCTTTTGGTTCAAGCAGTAAGGGCAAGAGCCTTTCATGGAAGATGGCCTTGAGAGCCACTTATGGTCAGACCCGCACCTCCATTGGAACACTTTGTTTGAGTAAGCAAAGACATTCTCGGGGAGGTCAGAGTTGCCTTGAAAATCCCAGAGTAGGGCCAACTCAGGCCTCACTGTAGCTAAGTCGTTGAATCCCTTTAGGAAGCTTTGGCTTGAACAATAAGGGCACTTGGCTCGCCTCGTTCCAGTTCTTTTTGACACAGTTTGCTGGTAATCATGCCCAAATCCACAAGTCCAATGTCGCTTTGCTGTGCTGTTAGGAAGAGTGTCACAGGCACGCAAGCCATTGAGTTTTTCATTCCACTCTGCCGCGATACTCGGAAATCTTGTCGCCAGGTCATTAAATCCCTGCAGCACCCTGTGCCCAGAGCAATAGTCACATTCGTAGCCCTGCTTTCGCTCGGTGACCGACCGCAAATAGGAGTGCCCCTCTCGACACAACCATCTGAACTTTTTATTGCCGCCTGCTAACGCCTCCGAAGGCGTTAAGTCGTTGCCAAGGGAGTCCCACTGCGCGGCAAGTTCTGGAAGCTGACTTTGCAGGTCATTGAAACCCTGCAAAACTCTTTGGTTGGCGCAAAACGGACAGCCCGCCCCAATTCGTGTTCGACTTGCTACAGTCGCGGACCACTCATGCTTGCAAGGTCCCAACCAGAAAACTTTTCGGTTGGAACTAGCAGTTATGGTGGCCGCGTCCAAATTGCCATTGAGCTTGGGATGCCACTGCTTGAAGATTTCTTTAAATTCGTCTCTAAGGAGAGCAGGTCTTTTAGATGGGTTATCTGACCCTCCAATGCTCGATAGGACTTTACTCACGCCGTTCCCCTTTCACGCAGGAAGACTAGCTCCGAGAGTCAACACCTGCTTTGCGCAACCTCAAACGAGCTATGACCAGCGGCTCAAGGCCCACAAAGTGATGGCCTCAGTTCTTTTGGTCACTTTCTCAGGCGTCCAGTCAGAATTTTTCATGGTTAGGTTGCGAGCGGAGATATACTTTGACTTTTCACTTATCTTGGATTTCTTCTTCTTATAAGGAAGCTGGCCGACTTCGATGTTCATTTCCTCTGTCAGTGGAATCAAGTTTCCAGCTTGGTGCACAAGTTTGTCGTGGACATCAGGGGCGAAAGCTTCCCACCCAGACTTCGGAAGTGTTTGAGGCAGGACATGCTCAATCCAACAGCGGTGAGTGAAATCATCCTTGCTGTGAACATCCCCACCAAGGCTTTTGTCATAGGACCATAAAAAGTATTTTGCAATTCCTTTCCCGTACAAAGGTTGTTTGAGGTGCTGTTTCACCTTCTCGTCGGTGGGGTACTCGACTGTTTTAATGTTGCTCAGGTGAGCCTTGACGCTTGGTCCAGTAGTCCCACCTTTGAGTGCAGACCACATACCTTTAAACACTGCGTGAAGGCCTGTAGGCTCGATGCTACAAATTGCTCGCCTCACAAGAAAGCTTTCCACCTGTTGAAGGGCAGCTTCGGCTGAAACTTCGGTCAGATTGCCTTCCTGGACCTCCTGCAAGACCTTCATCACAAATGGATAGGCAGCTGCGGGCAATGACATCAGGTGAAGGTTCATGACTTCTTCAGATAATTCCTTTCCGAATCCACTATCGTTCAGACCAAAGGCCAAGTCTTGGTAGGGCACTCTTGATTTATCTAGCTCAGCCATTACTTTCTCGACAGGCCAGTCCCTCCAGCGTTGCCTAAACTCAGGAAACACCTCATTTTTCTTGAGAGTTGAATTAATAAGTAACCCTGCTGGGAAAAAGAATTTTTCAAAGTGGTCTCGTTGGACCGAGTCACCAGCCTTCGCAAAGGATGCATAAAAAGGCGTCCAAAGTTCTTCGTCAAGTCGAATTGCCTCGGCGGGGTTGTCTCTTGCGACACGACCAAAAATTTCATTTCTAACGAGGTCACCCGTTGTTATGGGTTCTTGCCTACTGTTTAGGCTGTCAAATATTTTCGGACCTGCTGTGGGGTCTTGGACGATAATCTCTACCGCACTAAGGCTAGAAAGAGCAATTTCCGTCAATCGAAGCAAATCCTCTGGAGACCTCTCAGATGCAAACAGCCTAAACTTCTTAAGAATATCTGGGTAGGTTCTTGATATCTGCGCTTCACGCTCGCCCAGGCTTGAAAGCTTTCTTAGCGGAAAGACCCTCAGGTGCGGTGCTTTCTCAAGTCCTTCATTAAAAAGGCCACCTAGGATTTGGTTGAGGTCGTGCCTGTCGGGCATGCTAGGTGACACTTTTGGCAAGAAGTATCCGTTATTTGAAGCCAGCAAATACTTCGATGCAAGAGCCGAAGCCTCATCAAGCTTTTGGTAGCGCAATAAGACCGAGACGGCAGCGCATACTGTGAGGTAAATGGTGGTTATTCTCTGCTGTCCATCTATCACTTCGAACGTATCAAGGTCCGTCGTCCCACCAATTCTTCGGTCCATGATGATGGCACCCATGAAATGGACATCCTCTTGCCCTTCGAAAATTTCAACTAGTTCATCGAAGAGTTGAGTGAAGTTCTTCTTTTTCCAGGAGTACGGCCTCTGGAATGGGGGTATGGAAAACTGTCGATTATTGCTGAGCATCTCGCCAAAACTAGTTTCGTTTTGACTGGTAGTTACTTTTGCACCCAACTTCGCTCCTTGCAGCACCTTTAATGGAACGCCTGGCTTTAGGCCCCCAGATTCAAACAGTCCTTAGATGAACTTACGCTCACCCGCTACCTACATATCATGCCCTTGGAGCCGCTCTTTACCAAACGGAGGACTGTTTAGAAGTTCCTAACTGAACGGCCTTGACCTACACTGACTTGAATTTCGCCTCAGCTTCGCACTCTGAGGCGCTTTTCCCTAAACCCCTCATCAGTCCCCAGGAGGTAAATGAGGCCTTCAATGATGCCTACTACCGTAGGGACAAAAGTCCAAAAGAAAACTAGGTAAAGAAGGCCCATTTTCGCCTGGTTTAGATAAAACCTATGAATGCCAAAGGTCCCGAGGAAAATGGCCAGAAGGCCCGCAACTATCCTTGCCTTGACTCGACCGTCGAAAACGCTGAGTGCGTTTGGATGGGCACAGGAAGGGCAGTACGGTGCTTCCTTACTCATGTCGAACGAGCAGGCCTCGCACGGAATCAGAAAGCTGTTTTTGTGACCACAGTGCTCGCAAATCGAATCAGTCCGAGCGATTTGGGACCCACATTTATCGCATCTAATCATTCGATACCCCCTAGGTTTTCAGACTAATACAAGTTGGTGCAATAGCGGCTCTATACAGGTAACACGTGGCAAGACAACATCTCACCAGCGCTGGCCATTCACTCTGAAACGACGATGCGTCCATGAAGCGCCTTAGCTACCGTTCGCAGACAATGCTGTCCTTGTCCTTGTCTAGGGAAACGCTACCCAAGAAACCACTAAGGAACACCGTTGGCTTCTTACTAGTTTTAGCACCTTTATTTTTCGATGAAGTTGTCTTCGAAATGCCACCATCGAACAATTTCCAAACAGAGGCGCAATCCTTGTAAACAGTGGGCACATCATTGACGCTTAGGAGATTTCCTCCAACCCAGAGCTTTATTTGGCCAGGTGGAACGACCTTTTTGATTGTGAAGTTGCTTCTGGCATTCCTTGTCGTGGGAACCCACCAAGAACCAACCTTTAGAACAATTTGCTCAAATGAAGGAATGTTTACAAATTCCGCAAATAATTCACTTCCGACCCATCGGAAAGTTGCGGATGCGTTAGCAAGTTCAGATGGTGAACTCGGCGTCGGCGTCGGCGTCGGCGTCGGTGTTGGAGTAGGAGTAGGAGTAGGCCTCGAAGTATAGGTAGGCCTGTTCTGCGCATGAGAGTTTGAAACCTCTGTGGAAGTCAAGGCGCGGTTATAGATTCTTACCTCGCCGATACTGCCAGTGAAGAATCTGTCCGAAGAACTCATCCATGAATTCAACCTATATCCTCCAAGTCGCCAATTGCCATTGAAGTTCTCGGCAGGACCCGTTCTTTTAGTCTGGACTAATGCGCCATCTAGATACAGGCTCGCAGTCTCTCCAGCAAATGTCACGGCAGCATGGCGCCAGACACCATCGTTGACAGCAGAGGTGGTACTAACAACTTGATGGCTACCTGGATAGACACCGAAGTAGAGCCTGCCATCGGAGCCCACGTATAAATGCCTGTCATAGCTAAAGCTGTTTGTGGGGTTGGTCGAGGATTCAAGCCCCACAATTTTGCCAGTGCTCGAAGTTCGAAACCAAACGTCAAGGCTCAGCGCCTGTGGACTTTGATGCTGCTCACTCGTGATGAATTGAAAGCCATTTGTAGACCCATTGAATTCAACTGAATCTGGGGAACTGCCTCTTAAAGGGACTGCGCTACCCAATGCAACTGACCGAGTGACAAAGGCAGCATTTACGCCACTGGTGTTGGCCCATTGACCAGTCGTGGGACTGTAGTTAGTCGCCTTAAACTCGTACATAAGGCCAGCTTGCGTCGCTGTCCCTGTTGATACAGGAGGAGTAGGCGTTGGCGTTGTCGTTGGTGTTGGCGTTGGCGTTGGTGTTGGCGTTGGCGTCGGGAAGCTCGTGCCAACCTTCCACTTCAGTCCGCTTGAAGTCGGCTGAGCTGTAAAGAATCCAGCCTCCCATTCAATCAACCAAGGCTCTTTGCCCTTGAGCCACTCCCATGTGTGTGAGCGAGAGTTTCCATCTCCAGGAAAGAATGAGTTGAAGAATCCATACTGCGGCTCTGAACTTCCATCAGTAAAGAACAGCTTGAACGAGCCCTCATTCAACTTCCTATCTGCGGTGTTGTTCTTTTGGGTATAGCTGATTACCAGTTGAGTCGAGCCAGACTTCTCGACTATTTGAAGACTGTTGAGCGTAACCGTCAGGCCACCTGGTGCCAGCGCAGGAGCACCCAAGCTCGTGTAAGTGAATCCATCAGTTGCCGAAGCTGATAGCCCAAAGACCGCAATTGAAATAGCCACGAAAGTTGAGATAAGGCGCTTCATTGAATTCCCCCGAATCTTTTTAGGTTCCCTTAGAGTACCAAGGCTAGTTCGGCTTAATTCAAGTTATCTGGCCTCTGGTAGAACGTGGTAGCAAAGCACTCATCTCGGTCGATGGAGCGGTGTTTACCAGAGGACTACGTCATCGTAAATGTAGAACTCACAGAAGAGAGAATTTCCTACCCTAACTGAAACAAAGCCCCCTTGGAGTTTTCTTGTGGAGCCCATTAAAACTGTTGTGCTACCTGGGGTTACGCTCCCTAAGTTGATGGACGTGCTCGGGGAGCCTGGCTTCCAGGGAGTATGTGTTGCGCTGATTGCCTGTCGCTCCAGCGATGAAGGATACTTTCCTAGGGTTAGGGTCACATTTTCGGTGTCCACTTCGAGGTAGCACGATGTAACTCTGTTCGCTCCTACAAAATCATAAACTTCTTGCGTTTTGAAGATGCTTTTGGGCTCTGGAATGTCCCACCGCACTTTTCCGAATCCTCTCGCTTTGAGGGCTGGTGTTGGCTCAAGGAGAATATGACTCAGCCTTTTTGGGTGTTCAATTGGCGAAGCGGCTATCAACCTGGACTGCAGATAGGGGTCCATGGCCAAGTCCGCCCTCGTTGCCAATACCATGCTGAAATCACAATTTGGCTTGCACCCACTCACGTCTTCCCTCGTTCCATCCTCAAAGACAACGAAGAGCCTGCCCAGATTCACCTTATACATGCCTCTAGGAAATAGGTGCGTTGTGCTGGTGGCCACAAACCTGAAGTTGTATGAAACGGCAGAAACCCTCAGAATCTCTGGATTGGTCATGACAAGCTGCATGTCTGGATGAACGGGAACTTCTTGCCCCCATGGAACGAGAGTCTCATCTGGGCTAATTGCCGTTCCCAGTTTGTCCGTCTTGAACGTTTCGGCACCGAATGGGGTCTCTAGGGTGAGCCGAACTTTATCGTGGAGTTTTCGGTCGGAGGTTCCGCTTCGCTCACTGGTCACCTGAGTCAGTTGCACCCTTGCTGCCAACTCTTTGCAAACCTCGTCTGCTCGTCTCTCGACAGCCGCTCGTTGAGCCCGAGTTGAGGTCTTTGGGTGAAAGGAAGTGCACGAGGCCCGAATAGCATGTTTGTTTTGCAGGGCGGCTATGCCCAGAGTGTTTTTTTGGTTTGAGCTGAGTTTCCAAGTTCCCGTCTTGAATCCAGTGACAAATACCGTTGCCTCGTGCCAGTTTGGGCTGGCCGATGCCGAGGGCATTGGCAATAGCGAGAAGACAAGTAGGACCGCCATGATGCGAAAACCTGCTCTTCTAATAAGCTTCCTCAACTTAGTGCCTTGCTCTCTCAACTCAACTCAACTCATTTCATTTCTTTACGGCAATAGAAAAAACTTTGGCTGCGCCTAGAAATCTAATTTGACCAAAACTAGCCTCATTCGATGAGGCAATTACCCTGCATGTCCCAGACCTTAGAGCAGTGACTCTCACACCAGAAACTCGGCACACGGATGTTGTAGATGACATCAGAGACACTGGAAGCCCTGAGTTCGTGACCGCACTAAAGTTGAAAAATTTCCCTACCTTGAGCGTTTTTGGCAATCCGTTCACCACTATGTTCTGGGGAAATCCTGTTCGAAGAGTGAGAATTTCGTTGCTGAATGGTAGCGAGCCCTCTTTTGCTTGAACCAAAACAGAGCAGACCCCCTGGCCTGTTATGTTGACCAAAACTCCCGACTGAGCCGTAACTGAGAAGTTGGAAGCCCTGCAGATGCTTGGAGTCAAAACAGTAGCGGCCACTTGTGAGAGACCTGCATAAGCCAATTTCACTCTTTGGGTGGTGCCGACGGCGGCCATCATGTTAGCGCTGGAGAGACCATTTGAAGTATCCCAACCAGCGCCAAGGTCAACTGGGTAACAGCTATCTTCCCGATATAGCTGCCTGAGTTTGCTCTGGGCGACGGCGTTAGGTTGAGTGTTGGCAGTCAGTCCAAGCAAGTAACCCAAGGAGGCCCTAACTTCAGTCTCGTTGTAGGACTTGCCATTGAGATAGACGGCTTCATTTGACGCTGCTGGCATCGCTATTTGGCCCCGTGCAAACGTCATGGAACGCGTGAAGTACCAATAGTTTGACCTAGCAGTGATTGTTTTGGACATGGCACCAACTTTGATTTTTGCGTAGTCCCCACTCACCTCGCGAAAATCGATGGTGTCAAAAACCGAATCCCACCAAGAGAACGCAGCTCTTATCTGGTCAGCCTCGTCAGCTGTGAACCGCCTTGAAACGGGTATCCCGTCTAGATTCGTTGGGCTGAGTGTCCACTCTAGGTAAATCTTTCTGCTACCGCTCCTAGACCACTTCACTCCACTAAAGCCAGACGTGGCGCTTCCCAGACTCCAATTTGGACAAGTTCCCGCCTGCGAAACCAACCGACCCGAAGCCATGTTGGAGTTCGTTTGTGGTTGAGCCGTGCTCGGCACTGGCATAAAAGTAAGCATTGAGGCTAACAATGCAGTAAAGATTCGCTTCACGTATCCCCCTTTGGAAAGGTTATCTGCGGAGCATCTAGGAGGCAAATTTAAGTTGGTAGCACGTGGTAGCACAACATGTCACACCCACCAATTAATCTGTATCCCAACAACTAAACACCGAGGATTTGCAATCGGCGCTCGCAGACCCAGAAAGCCCTAGAAATAAGGCACACGGCTTGCTGACTGCATCAACCCATTAGAATTTAGGGCGTTGCCGACCTGGCGCAATTGGTAGCGCACCGCACTTGTAATGCGGGGGTTACGGGTTCGAGTCCCGTGGTCGGCTCTAGAGGGCAAAATTCTTGAGGTTGGCAAGGACATCGCTTCACTCGTTGCGATGTGGGTAATCATCTCTAGTTTCATCTCGGCTCAACCTCTCATCGGCTTGCCCCCGAGCGGCACTTTGGGTTTTGCGAGATACTAGAGCGTGTGAT
>Ga0078894_10003528_pt1 | contig 11899 bp, 10 predicted proteins | sample LauGreSu1BDMLBSD_2_FD_67506 | JGI IMG/M metagenome (GOLD analysis project Ga0078894, IMG submission 67506) | Freshwater lake microbial communities from Lake Michigan, USA - Su13.BD.MLB.SD (version 4) (version 4) | ecosystem: Environmental > Aquatic > Freshwater > Lake | place: Lake Michigan... | reverse complement strand
AACAGCGACATCACGCATGTCACCGTGCTGGGCAGCGGCAAGGTGGAGTACCTGGCCCGGGCGGTATCCGCCGAACTGCTGTTTGCGGGTGGGCAGGCGCAGGTGCTCTACAGCTCGAGCCCTGTCCGCGTGCTGCGAAAGCTGTTGGGCCGGGTTTTCCGGTGGGCGTTGAACACGCTGGTGTACCTGGTGTATTTCCGGCGCCGCGATTTTGCCTCCGAGAACATGACCGCGGTGCTGCGCAAGCCTCAGCGCCAGATGCCGTAGCGATCGCGCAGGTAGTCGATGCACATCCGGTTGGCGCCGTCGCGATCGACGCCCTGCTCAACGTGATCCTTGAGCGCTGAGGTTCGGTCGAAGCGGCTGTCGCGCGGCATGGTGCGGGCAACGGCATTGACCCAGACCTTGATGCCGTTTGCGCGGGCCATGCCGGAGAGCCACACATCATCAACAGTCCAGAGAATGTCCGGGATGGCCCAGGCATCGGAATGAAAAACGCGTGGCGACATCATCGCGCCGTAGACGCCCATGAAGACGTCGACATAGCCCGATTGCGAGTAAATGTGAATTTTGGGGGTGTAGCGCTGCAGCGTGAGCAGGCGCTTCAGGCGGTATGCGAAGTTCTTGCCAAGATGGGGTGACACCTGCACGCGCGGCAAATCGAGTTCGGTGCGCGGGTGCGGTGAAACGCTGTCAACAGCCCAGCCTGCCTCGCAGATGATGTCGTCGGGCCGCTCATGGCGCACCCGGGCGAATCGCTCGACCCAGTCTGGGTCCTCAGCCCGGTCGTCGTCACAGAGCAGGAGGTCGACGTCTTCGTTCTGCCAGCGCTGACAGGCAGGCAGCACCTTGGTGGCAGGGCCGAGGTCATGCTCGACCTCGATCACGCGCACGCTTGCCGGCAGAAGTGGGAGCGCTGGGCGCGGGCCGGGGAAGCGTCGGTAGGTTTTCGCGAGATAGAGCTCGATGAAATCGGGCTTGACCGTTTGTCGCTCGAGCGAGGCGAGCTTTCGCGACAGATTCTCGAAGCGGGGCGGGATGCTGGTGAGGGTGACGACGATTGGCCTGACTTTCATCGGGATGAGCCGGTCTTGTCGGGCAAGCTCGCGACGGCGCTCACTTTCCTGCCGGCGCGCCCGCGACCAGCATGGCGTTGACGGTTGTGAGATCGGCCTCGCCCAATGAGCCGTTGGTGGTCTTGAGCCGCAGGCCGTTCAGGAGCGTGTCGTAGCGCGCGCGGGCGAGATCGCGTCGGGTGGTGAAGAGTTGTTGCTGCGCGTTCAGCACATCGATGTTGATCCGAACACCCACCTGGTAGCCGAGCAGGTTTGAATCAAGCGCGAGCTGGCTTGACCGCTCTGCCGCTTCCAGGGCGCGGATCTGCGCAAGCCCGCTGTTGACACCGTAGAAAGCCTGCCGCGCGGCGAGCTCCGCCTGACGGCGGGCGGTTTCGAGATCGGACTGTGTGCGTTCGTGGCTCGCGAGGGCTTCCTTGATGCGCGATTCGATCAGCCCACCGGTGTAGAGGGGCCTCGCCACCTGAACGCCCACCCCGCCAATCAAGGAGTTGGTGCCCACCTGGTTGAAGTTGGCGCTTCGCCCGTGTGCCACGGATGTGACGAGATCCACGGTGAAGTTGTTCGCCACGCGTTGACGCTCGATTTCACGCTTGGCGATTTCCGAGTTGAGCCTCGCCTGCTGGACTGAGTAGTTGGCCTCGCGCGCGGCGCTGGTCCACTGCGATTCCTGCGTCGGCTGCGGCGCGCTCAGCTGAATGCCTGGCTTGAGCATGGAGAGCGTGCCAACCTGTCGACCCACCAGAAGGGCGAGCGCTGCGCGCTTGACCTCGAGATCGTTGAGCGCGGCGAGCTCCTGGGCAACGGCGAGGTCGAACCGGGCCTGGGCCTCCTGCTGGTCGGTGATGGTGGCGGTTCCGACCTCGAAGTTGCGCTTGGCTGCTGCCAGCTGCTCGGTAATGGCTCGCTTTTGTGCGCCGATGGTGGCGAGGTTGTCCTGTGAGGCGAGAACGTCGAAATAGGCCTGCGAAACCCGCAGCACCAGATCCTGGGACGCTGCGGCCAGCTGTGCCTCGGCGACCGAGATCTGCAGTTTGCTCTGTTCGAGTACTTCAGCGTTCTGTGCCCGATAGATCGGGTAGGTGAGTGATACCGAGTAGTTCTGGTTCGTGAAGTCGGTGCTGTACTGATTACCCCTGGCAGGGAAAATTTCGCCGTATTGCTGCTGTAACGTGGCCGCGCTGTTGACCTGCGGGCGGAACGCCGCTTCAGCCTGGGGCAGCTTTTCGCGGACGGCGCCAAGCTGCAGACGCGCACTTGCGACCTGCGAATCATTGGCGAGCGCGAGCCGGTAGGCCTGCACCAGGTCCACCGCCCCGGCAAGGCCGGGCAGTGTTGCAAGTGCAACGAGCAGCAGTGAACGGACGGACGCGCGGGATGTCATGGCGAGGGGTCTCCGGAGCCGCGGCTGACGGGGCTTGCGCTGCGGTTTCAAAATACGAAGCGCTCTTTCTGGGGAAAATCGACCAGCGGGCGTGCGATGGTTTCAAACAGCGGTTCAGCGGTAAAACGGGTGTCTGACGTGCGGGTGATGAGTTGCGCCGTCATGACCGGAGCGTCGCCAACAATGGCGACCACGCGACCACCCGCGCTCAGTGCCTGCAGCACGATGTCGGGGACAAATGGAACCGAACCTGACAGCACGATCAGGTTGAACTGCGCCGCGCCCTTGAGTTCGTCGAGGCCGTTGCCGTGTTTGACGGTGACCTGGCTGAAGCCGGCACGGGCGAGGTTGCCGCGCGCAAACGCTGCCAGGTCGGCGCGGACCTCGCAGCTGAGCACGCGTTGCGCGTGGCTGGCGAGGAGCGCAGCCATATAGCCCGAGCCAGTTCCGATTTCGAGAACCGAATCGGCGGGCTGCGGACGCGCTGCCTGGAGCAGGCGTGCCTCCACCTTGGGCGCAAGCATCACCTCGCCGGTCTTGACGCCGCTCACATCCAGCGGCACTTCCATATCGGTGAACGCGAGCGAACGGTAGGCTGGCGGGACGAAGTCTTCACGGTGAATCGCCGAGAGGGTCTCGAGAACGGCTGGATCCAGTACATCCCAGGGGCGGATCTGCTGCTCGACCATGTTGTGGCGTGCAAGTTCAAAGTTCATGGCGAATCGGATGAGGTGAGACGGGCGGGAGGTCTAGTGTATCAACGAGCCGGTACGCTGGGCACCTCCGGAGCCGGTTTTTGGCGGCCTCGCCACCCTCCCAGATCATCCAGAAGCGAATAGAAGACGGGAACCACCAGCAGGGTGAGGAGCGTGGACGCGATGACCCCGCCAATCACGGCATGCGCGAGGGGTGCCCGCTGCTCGGAGCCTTCGCCCACGCCTACCGCAAGCGGCAGCATGCCGAACACCATGGCAAGTGTGGTCATGAGGATGGGGCGCAGGCGCACTTCGGCCGCCCGCAGCAAGGCGGTGGTGCGCGCCATGCCGTCGCGGCGTGCCCGGTTGGCGAAGTCAACCAGCAGAATCGCATTTTTGGTGACCAGGCCCATCAGCATGATGAAGCCGATCATCGAAAAAATATTGAGCGTTGAGCGCCAGGCGAGGAGTGCCACCGCCACCCCCAGAAGCGAGAGCGGCAACGACGCCATGATCGCGACCGGCTGAATGAAGCTGCCGAACTGTGAGGCGAGGATCATGTAGATGAACACCACCGCCAGCACCAGTGATTGCAGCGCGTAGCTGAACGACTCGGTCATGTCCTTGTTGCCCCCGCCCGTGGCAAGCCGGTAGCCCGGTTGCAGCGCGATGCGTTCCAGATAGGGCTGCAGGAGCGCACCCGCAGTGCCAGCCGCGATGCCGTCCGCATTGGCCGAGATCAGCACTTCGCGGGTCAGTGCCTTGCGGTTGATCTGCGTGGGGCCGAAGCCCGGGGTGAGTTCGGCCACCTGACGCAGGGGAATCATGCGGGGTTGCCCGTCGGCATCGGGGAGAGACGAGGCGAGAGTCAAACGGGAAAGGTCGGCAATCGAGCTTCGACCGGCGGCGGGCAGCCGAACGCGGACATCATAATTTTCGTCGTCGGGTGCGCGCCAGGTGGTGGCCGATTCGCCCGCGATGAGCGGACGCAGTGACTGCGACAAGCGGGCGACGCTCAGCCCCAGGTCGGAAGCGAGCGCACGGTCGATCTCCACCGTGACGGTGGGCTTGGCAGGCTTGGAGCTGCTGTCGATTTCGACGATTGCCTCGCGCTTGAGCTGAGCGTTAACGGCCCGCATCGCTTCCTGAACCTGCTGGCCGATGCGTTCGAGCTCGCCGATGTCCTGTCCCTGAACACTGATCTGGATGGGCTTGCCTGATCCCACGGTGTTGAGGTTGCCGAGATCGGTGAGGGTGACACCGGGGATGGTCCTCAGGCGCTCTCGCACCGGGGCCCGCATTTGCTGAACCGACAGGTTGCGCTCTGACCGGTCGACCAGGCGCGCGAACACGCTTGCGTAGTTTCGCCCGAGCGCGACGCCGGTGTTGATCGTGCCGTAGGTGAGCGTCACACCCTCGAATTCGCGCAGCGCCGCCTCGACCATTTTCAGGCGCTGTTCGGTGAAGGAAAGCGGCGATCCGGCGGGTGTATAGAACTGGACGTAGAACTCGTTGTTGTCGGCTTGCGGAACGAACTCCTTGCCCACCTTGCTCACCAGCGGAAACGCGGAAAAGAAGGCGACCAGTGCCAGCGTCATGGTGAGCGCGCGGTGCGCCAGTCCCCAGCGAAGGAGCGCCACATAGCTGCGCTCCAGACTTTGCATCAGCGCCTGAAAACGGCGCAGGAGCCGCGCGATCGGACCACGGCCCCGGGGGCCGTGCGCATCAGGGTCATGCCAGATCGATGACAGCATGGGATCGAGCGTGAACGAGACGAACATCGACAGGAGCACGGCGAAGGCAACCGTGACACCGAACTCCTTGAAGAAGCGGCCGATGATGCCGCCCATGAATCCGATCGGGAGAAACACCGCCACGATGGTGAGCGTGGTGGCTGTGACAGCCAGTCCGATTTCGGCGGTTCCCTTGAGCGATGCGGTGCGATGGTCCTCGCCCATTGCCTGGTGACGCACGATGTTTTCGCGCACCACGATTGCGTCATCAATCAGCAGGCCCACGCAGATCGACAGCGCGAGGAGCGTCACGAGGTTGATGGTGAAGCCCATGGCGTACATCACCAGGAAGGTGCCGATCAGCGAGATCGGGAGCGTGAGCCCGGTGATGACCGTTGAACGCCATGACGACAGAAACAGGAACACGATCAGAACAGTGAGGAGCCCACCCTCGACGATATTGCGCTGGACGCTCGAGACCGAGTTGCGAATGGACGTGGAGGCATCGCGCACCACAACGAGCTTCACGTCGGGCGGCAGCTGGGCGTTGCTGAGCGCCTCGGCGGTTTTTCTGACGCCGTCGACCACCGCGATGGTGTTCTCGCCCTGCGCTTTCACCACGTCGATCGATACCGCGCGTGCGCCATTGACGAGCGAGCTGGTTTCGCGCTCCTGTTCGCTGTCGACGATATCGGCGATCTGCGCGAGGCGGATCGGCTGATTGCCGCGGCGACCGACGATGATCCGCTCGAACTCCTCCACGGAGCGCATGCGCGCGCGGATCTGTACCACCTGTTCGCGATCGCTTGCGATCAGCGTGCCGGCAGGCAGTTCCTGATTCTCGGTGCGAAGCGCGGAAATGACCTGGTCGACGCCCACCCGGAACGCCTCCATGTCGGCCGGGCGGAGCTGGATCAGGACTTCGCGGCGCACCCCGCCGACCACGGTCACGCGTCCTACGCCGCGAACGTTTTCCAGCCTTCGCTTGACGATCTGTTCGGCGAGTGTGGTGAGTTCGCGCGCACCGCGGGTGTCGGACTGGAGCGCCACCGAGATGACCGGGTTGTCTTCCGGGTTGACCCGGGTGACAAGCGACTCCTTGACTTCGGGCCGGAAGCTGGGCCGTACGAGCGCGATTTTTTCCCGGACATCCTGGGCGGCCTGAGCCGGGTCGACAGACAGATCAAACTGAATGATGACGACCGACGAGCCTTCGTACGAGCGTGAGAACAGTTCATTGACGCCGCTGATCGTATTGACCTGTTCCTCGATCTTTCGCGAGACATCGACTTCGACCACTTCGGGCGAAGCGCCGGGATATTCGGTGCTTACCACCACCACGGGCAGCTGAATGTCGGGGAACTGATCCACCGCGAGGCGCTTGTAGGAAAAGAGCCCGAGCACGACGAATGCGAGCATCATCATCGTCGCAAAGACAGGGTGGTTGACCGAGACGCGGGTGAGCCACATCGGAGCGGTGTCTGGTGACTGCGGTCAGCGAGCGCCGACGCGCGCGGGCGCGCCGGGTCTGAGCAGGCCGACATTGATCGCGATCACCCGATCGCCGGCAGCAAGCCCGGATACCACCTCGACCAGACCCAGTCCGCCGGCGGGTGCGCGGGCCGTGTCGTCATGAAGGCCCAGCCGGACTTCACGTTCGGCAATGACCTCGCCTTCGATCAGGTAGACAAACCGTCGGCCTGCCGCGTCCCGAACCGCAGCCGGCGGAACCGCAATGACACCTTCCCGGGTCTCGAGAATCAGCGAGCCCTGGGCGAACAGACCCGCGCGCAGGCGCTCATCGCCCCGATCGAGGCCGATGTAGACCGCAATTGCCCGGGTGCCCGCCTGGGTGGCGGGGTTGATCCGAAGCACGCGACCGCCGAAGGCCTCCGGAACGCCCTCGATGCGCATCGTGACCCGCTGACCGATTCGCAGGCTCCCTGCCTCTCCGGCGGGCACCTGCGCCTCCACCTCCAGGCGTGACAGATCGACGATCGACAGAATCCGATTGTCAGGCGAGACCTTTTCGCCCGGCTGCACAAAGCGTTGCGACACCAGGCCCGACATCGGAGCAGTAATGCGGGTATCGGCGAGCGACTTTTTCGCCTGGTCGAGCAGCGACTGGGCGCTGTCGCGCGCTGCGCTGGCCACATCCACGCTCCAGCGGGCATTGTCAAAGGCGTTCTGCGAGATGAAGTTTTTCTCGAGCAGTGCCTGGTTGTTTGCGAGCGTACGGCGCGCCTGCTCGAGCTGCGCCTGCGCTGACCGAAGCGCTGCTTCGCGTTCGCTCACCCGCAACTGGAAATCGGTCGGGTCGATGCTGGCCACCCGCTCCCCCGCCTTCACCGACATGCCCTCGCGTACCGTGATCTCGCTGACATCGCCCGAGACCCGCGATTTGACAATAGTCTGGATGGTGGCGGTGAGCGTCCCGGTGATGGGCACGACGCGGGTGAGCGCGACCGGCTCGAGTTTGATCACTTCGGCCGCCGAGAATTCGAGCGCACGCGCTGTGCTCGCCGCCGGTGGCTGGGGTGACTGCGCAACAGGCTTTTGTTGCGAGCGCTGCCACGCCACCAGAGCGCCCGCTGCGATGACAAGCCCGACGACGATCAGCCCCAGCGTCCGGCCTCGGCTCACGATGTCGCCCCCATGGGCTTGAGCGCCGCCAGCACCAGATCGGTATGGGTCCTGAGGAAGCGTTCGGTGGGTACGACCTCGATCTCGGCGCAGCTGGGTGCGATCGAGCGCATCCAGATCGCTTTCAGGATCAATGGCGACATCCAGAGGACGGTGGCGGCCTCAACATCGACCTGACGGAATTCACCCGACGCGATTCCGCGGTTGAGGATTGAGCCCAACAACTGCCAGGTGGGAAGCGTGACCTCTTCGAGAAAGAAACGGGTGATGTCGGGGAAGTTTCCCGCTTCGCCTACGATCAGTTTGGCAATACCTGCGAGCCGGGTTTCGCCGACCTGATGCCACCAGTCGTGGAAGAACCGGCCTAGCAGTTCGGCGCTGGCGAGCGTGGAGCGTTGGATGTCCTGACGGAAGGCTTCGATCAGGGGCAGGGCGTTGCTGCGGATGACCGCCTTGAACAGATCGTCTTTGCCGTCGTAATAGAGGTAGAGCGTGCCCTTGCTCACGCCTGCGCGAGAGGCGACGTCTTCCAAGCGCGTGGCGGCGTAGCCGCGCTCGACGAAGCAGTTAAGCGCGGCTTCGAGCAACTCGGCCGGACGACTTTCCTTGCGGCGCTCCCAGCGCGGGGACGCAGTGGATGGGTAGGGCGAGGGATTGGCCATAGCGGGAGGGGGTAGACAAACCAGCCTACTACTGACCGGTAAGTCATTAAGTCTACATGATTGCTTACAAATCTTGCAGAGATGGTCTAGTTGAAGGTTGCCGGTTCCCGGTACTGTCGGGCTGTCCTAACCGTCAGATCCCCAGGAGTATCGATCATGAAGTCCCGATTCCCGGTTGCGCTCAGTGTCTGTCTGCTTGCGTTGGCGCTGCCGCCGGTTGCGCAGGCAAGTGATGCGGTTCTGGGGGCGGTGGTGGGGGCGGGTGCCGGCGCGTTGCTGGGGCAGGCGTTTGGCGGGCGTGACGGCGCGATCGCCGGCGGGGTGATCGGTGCACTCGCGGGCGCTGCGCAGAGCGCACACGATCCGGGGGTAAGGGCTGCGCCGCAGGTCGTGTATTACCCGCAGCCGTACCAACCTCAGGTCGTCTATACCGCTCCGGGCCCCTACTACCCGCCGGTCTATGGCACCCATCCCGTCTATGGGCCTGCCTACACCTACAGTGCGCCGCCGGCCGTGATCTATCGGAGCGCGCCGGTGGTGGTGATTACCCATGGCCGCCCGCATCATCACCACGGCCATCACCACGGGCGCGGCTATGGGCATGGTTATGGGCATGGTTATGGGCAGGGCCGCGGCCACTGGCATCGCTGACGTGACTTGCTGCGTGAAGGCCTCGCGGCGTCGAGGCCTCCCGCCAGTCTTCGCTCAGTCGGCCCAGCTGACCACGCCGGTCCCGGCGGTGATCAGCACCACGCCGCCAAACACAATCCGATACCAGGCAAACACCACGAAGCTGTGCGTGGCGACAAAGCGCATGAGCCAGTGCACGCACGCGAGCGCACTCGCAAACGACACGATCAATCCCACGGCGAAGAGCGGCAGATCGGCGGCATCGAGCAGTGCCCGCTGTTTCCAGGTGTCGTAGGCGCCTGCGCCAATCAGGGTGGGAATTGCGAGATAGAAAGAAAATTCGGTGGCCACCTGCCGTGACAGCCCGAACAGCATGCCGCCGATGATGGTGGCGCCCGAGCGGCTGGTGCCGGGGATGAGCGCTGCCGCCTGAGCCAGACCCAGTTTCAGCGCGTCAATGGGTGCGAGCCGATCAATGTCGCTCACCCGCGCAGGCGCGGTGGCGCGCGCCGCTCGCCTTTCGGCCCACATGATGATCAGCCCGCCCACGATGAAGGCAGTGGCCACCGGCACCGGCGAGAACAGGTGCTGTTTGATGGTTTTTGCAAACAGCAGCCCGAGCACCGCTGCGGGCAGGAACGCGATCAGCACATTGACGGCAAAGCGGGTGGCGCGCGGATCGCGCCCGAAGCCGATCAGCGTTGTGCCGATTCGGGCCCGGAAGTAGACGATGACTGCAACCATTGCACCGGTCTGAATGGCCACGCTGAACAGCTTGGCTTTTTCGCCGTGAAAACCCAGCAGGCTGGATGCCAGGATCAGATGACCGGTACTCGAGATCGGCAGAAATTCGGTCAGCCCTTCCACCACGCCCAGGATCAGAGCCTTCACAAGTAGCGGCAGCGCAACCAGCAGTTCAAACATGGATATTTCTCCGGCCGGTGGCCGATGGGAGGCGGCTGCCGTCAGCCACCGCGGCCACTGGAACATTGATTTCGTCAGCATGCGTGCCGCCGTGCATGCCGACGAAGGTGGGTGGCGTCTCGCCCGGCAGCGACTGAGTGAGGCAGAATCGATCACGGCCGATGAGGGTGTATGTGCCGATCCGGTCGCGCAGCAGGGACTGGTTTGGCGCTGTGGGCCCGAAACAGCCCGCCTCGATCAGCACACGGCTCTCATGACAGTCAAAAGCATCGCCCAGGGTGGCCGATACCTCGCTGGCGAAGGCGGCTTCCAGACCGGGCCGCACCTGGCAGAACGCCACGCGGGGCTCGCCCGAGAGGGGCGACGTGAGCATGGCTGCCAGATGGGGGAATGACTCCATTCGGAGGATCTGCCCGGGCGATACATCAATGAAACCGTGATCTGCCGTGGCAACCAGCAGGGTGTCGGTGCCAAGCAGATCGGTGGCGATGTCGGTAAAGAGGGCGTCAAACGCCTTCAGGGCCTGGTAAGCGGGCTCGCTGGCACTGCCGGACTCATGAGCAGTCATGTCGAAGTGCGGCAAATAAACATAGACATAGTGCCCCTCGGGTACTGGGGCGGCCAGGGCCTCGACAATCAGCTGCCGGACCTCGCTCAGCTTCGCGTAACCACGCCGGGTTGACCCGGCGAACGCGTGCTGGGTGAAGGCGGAGTCGGCGATCCAAGACGGTTGCAGCACCGTGCAGTGGGCCCGCATGTCGCGACTGAGGGCCGACCACTGAAACAGGTCACCGGGCTCGACCTGTCCGGGCATGCCCCAGAAGTCGAGAGGCAGCGGCCGCACGACGGCATGGTGGAACGGCGACCAGAGGTGCCAGCCAGTGACCGCATGCCCGGCGGGTGTTTGGCCCGAGGCGAAGGTGGTGATCGCCGGGGCTGTGCTGGACGGGAAGGTGGACTCGATCTCGCACAGGCGTGATCGGGCAAGCGGTCCCGAGGGGCTCAGCTGGTTGATCTGCGCACAGCCAACGCCATCGAGCAGCAGCAGGACGATGTGCTGCGCCTCCTCGATGACGCGCCCGAGCGCGGGGTTCGCAAGCGCAGCCAGCGCCGGACGCCGAGCGGGCGATCCGAAGCGGCACCCGATCTGCGCGGCAAGGTTGGCGATGGTCCGCCCCTGGTTATAGGCCGGAACATGAATGGGATTGGGCGCAGGCCTCAACGGAGCAAACGCCGTGTCATGACGAGATCCCAGACGCCGTGCCCAAGCGCCAGACCCCGGCGTTCGAACTTGGTGGGCGGTCGGTAGGCGGGGCGCTCGGCGAACCCGCGCGCTTCGGCGATATCCTCGGACAACCGGACCTCGCCCGCGGTGTTTTCGAGCAGGGGTTCGTCTGAAAGCACCTGCAGCATTTGAAGCGCGTAGGGGGCCCAGTCGGTGGCGCAGTGAAGCACTCCACCCGGCGCAAGCCGGCTCGCGATCAGCGCGACGACCTCGGGCCGGATCAGGCGACGTTTGTGATGGCGCGCCTTGGGCCAGGGGTCGGGAAAGAACACGTGCACCGCGGCAAGGCTCGCGGGCGACATCATGTGCGTGAGCACATCGATAGCATCGTGCTGAATGATGCGCAGATTGGTGAGTCCTGCCTCGTCAATTCGCCTGAGGAGCGATCCCACCCCGGCAGGGTAGACCTCCACGCCGAGGAAATTCCGCTCGGGTTGAGCCAGTGCGATGGCGGTGGTTGATTCGCCCATGCCGAATCCGATCTCGAGCACCAGCGGGCCGTCTCGCCCAAAAATCGCCGACGCGGCCATGGGTTCAGCACAATAGGGAATGCCGAACCGGGGAAGGAGAGTGTCGTAGGCGCTTCGCTGACCGGAGGTGAAATGCCCGCGGCGACCGGAAAACGAGCGGATATGAGGGTGATCGGAATCTGAAGACATCGGACGGGCGGGGGCGTTCTGCGCAACCGTTGATCATACCCGCGACGGTTTGCTGCCGAGCGTCTGGCGAACCCGACTGGCGACAGCAGATCACCGTCATGCGGCGCGAATACCTTGCATCGACGCTGGTGGATCAAATCAGAATCACATGGCTGTGCTAAAGATCCATGGTCACCAACCCTTCTCGCGCGAAAGTCGAAAACCATGC
>Ga0078894_10003527_pt1 | contig 11904 bp, 11 predicted proteins | sample LauGreSu1BDMLBSD_2_FD_67506 | JGI IMG/M metagenome (GOLD analysis project Ga0078894, IMG submission 67506) | Freshwater lake microbial communities from Lake Michigan, USA - Su13.BD.MLB.SD (version 4) (version 4) | ecosystem: Environmental > Aquatic > Freshwater > Lake | place: Lake Michigan... | reverse complement strand
ATACATGGGGTAGCCCAAAAAACCACGACCAAAGGAACACTTACTTTAGCGCAAGGGAAACCTACCATCGAAGGGGAGTTTAATGTTAAAATAAAAGATTATGGAATATCTGGAATGTATATTGGAGATAAAATTGCCAACCAGGCTGTTATTAAATTGAATTGTAAATATTAATATCTTTAGTAAAAATCCTCATCATGATTAAATTGAAAGCCTGCTTACTTTTTTTATGCATCTTAGGAATGCAATTGAACGCAACAGCGCAAACAATTGATTTATTTGCCGAAACTCCAAATACCGTGGCGAAGGATATTGCTACTGGAATTTTTAAAACCACCCGAATCGTTAATGGACAATCCATAGAGAATGTAGGGGAAGGTATTTTGGATTTTAGGATACTACACCGTTTTGGAGCCATCAATCAGGGAGGCTATGAATTTTTTGGTTTAGATCAAGCGACTATGCGCCTTGGACTGGATTACGGGATTACCAAAAACTTAATGATTGGCATTGGACGTAGCACATTTCAAAAACAATTTGACGGATTTATAAAATACAAAGCATTAAGTCAACAAACCGGCGAACGCAATATCCCTTTAAGTATTAGTTATGTGGGTACTGCTATCTATAAATCATTAAAGGATGCCACGACGACCTATGAACCTTATGTTTCAGATAAGTTTTCATTCGCACATCAAATTTTATTTGCACGAAAATTTAATGACTATTTTTCATTACAGTTAACGCCAACCCTTTTACATTATAACATTGTTGAAAATGTAAATATCCCCAATGACTTTTATTCTTTGGGTATTGGCTTCAGACAAAGAATCAGTAAGCGCGTGAATATTACTACTGAATATTTTTATCGTATTGATAAATTAGATGGTTACTACGATCCTTTGACAGTAGGGGTTGACATTGAAACTGGCGGCCATGTGTTTCAGTTACATGTAAGTAATTCAACAGGCATGACGGAGCGTACATTTATCAATGAAACAGCTGGTAGCTGGGGTAAAGGTGATTTGCGATTTGGTTTTAATATCTCTAGGGTGTTTACCTTAAAAAAGCCCAATGAGTTAAAGAACCTAAAGTTTTAATAGGGCGATTAAAATCCGAATGCTATGTCTACAAAAAATAAAATAATTATTGTAATAGCTTTGATAGCTGCCATTGCTTTTGGTGTTTACTATTACGTATTTGTATATTCAAGCCAACATCGTAGACAAGTTCAATCAGAAACCGGCATTGTAATTACCGCTGATTCCTTAGTTGCTAAATACCAAGCCGATGAAAAATTAGCCAATAGCTTATATTTAAATAAGGCGGTAGTAGTCACGGGCAACCTTTTAAGTATCGATAAAAATCAGGAAGGAAAAACAACCCTAGTCATTGGCCGTAGCGATTCATTTTCCAATGTATCCGTCACCATGATCAGCACCGCACCCATTACACAAAAAGTGGGTTCGCCAATCACCATCAAAGGCTTATGCACCGGCACTTTAAGCGATGTAGTTATTACAGATGGAGTGGTGGAGTAGGGAGAAATTTTTATATTTCTTTTGCTAACATTAAGGCCGCATCTTCAATCTCTTTAGATATATAAAAATTTGTTTCTTTTATTTTATCTAAAATTGGTTTTATACTCAATATTATATTTTTATTCTTTGCTGCAATTATTACACCAATAGTGCCGGTAACATTTAATTTAAATTGCTTTGCAAAAGTTCTACCTTTTAAATCATCCATAATAATAGTACTATTTGGCATTGTTAATGCCAATAGAATTGCGCTTGCCTTACCCCTGTCTATTTTTGATTCAAAAAGTAATTTTATATTATTTCTCTCGATTGGGTAAACAGCAACCCAATCTGGCAATTCACTACCAAACTCATTTGCAATTTCTTTAGTAACAAAAACTTTAGAATAAAGAAGCCTAAGTAGATTAAGCTCGTTAATTTTAGTAAGAATAATTAGACAGCTGGTGTCAACAATAATATTTTTATGCATTACTTACATCTGATGCTAAATCAGAGGCAGGGTAATTAAAAATGGGAATATTATATTTTCCTAATAGTTCAATAAAGGAACTTTTAGAACATCCGATCATTTCGGCAGCTTGACCAAGTGATAGTTTCCCAATTTCGTATAATCTAGTAGCAACGATAACAGTTAGTTCGTTGTTATTGATTTCTACATTATCAGGAATGTTCAAGTTCATTGTCTTCATAATTCGAATTTAGAGAAAATAATACCATTTAAATCGCCCTACAACTAATTTAATGTTATTCAACGAATTAAACATAAATAGACATATGCTATCCATGTATTTACCACCGGCTTTTGGGGTACAAATGAATTGAAACAGACGCAAACGCTTAAAAATTCGCCAACCCTGGCCCAAAATCGAAAAAAACAACCCGAAAAACCTAAAATTTAGGTGTCAAATTCAGTCCCAAAATTGAAGCCAAGTCCAGGCAACCTATTAGCCCCCATTAAATTGCTATAAATCATATAGTTTCCTTACTTTTAAGGGAGCGCAGACAGCCCCCGATGCCGCTCAAAAAGCCATTAATTAATCTTCAATTTTAGGTGGTTATTAATAATTAGAATATTTTTGTTTTATACTGATAAACCTTTGTCTTTTAGTCATTTGCATGTCAAAAATGTGACTAAGAAAGGCGAAGCATTATAAAAAAACGTAATATCAAAATTCAATTAACGAATTCCCATTCTAATATAATTCAATTATGCAGCATCTAACATTCAAAAGAAAAGCGCAATTATTTACCATTTTAACTGCTATTACGCTAACAATGGGTTGTGTAAAATCGGGATATAATGAGGCGGTGGTGTATAATAACAATTTTAAAACCGGAGTAACTGATAAACTAACTGGCGCTATCTTATACAAAAACAATGGTGAATACTTAATAGGTCGATATAACAAAGGAGGTTTTACGATTGATCTAGAAAATTTGCCCACCCACCAAGCCATTGAAATTATTGCAGAACCTAGGTTTCATGATAGTTGGGATGGCAACAATAACTATGGCGGGATAGATGGCCCAGATATTTGGAATATCAATATGGATGGAAACACGGTTTTAAATGCTACATTTTCAAATACACCTTGTAACGCTATTTATTGTTTGTACCAATCCTATCCGGCAGAATATGGGATGATAAATAATCCTCCAAAAACTGGCGCTTATCTGGATATTGCAGGCATTTGTCATATGACAGATGTATTTAAAACTTCTGTGTATAAAATAAATAAAACAATAAAGCACAGTGCCTCAAAAGTGCGTATCAATTTTAGAGATTTATTGGTTCAAAAAAATGTTGCTGATCAAATGTGTGATGAATCATGGTCAATGGGAAGCTTAATCATTAAAGTAATTAATACACCCGAGTAATACCCAATCAAAAAGATCAAACAATAGTATCAGCAAAACAAAAAATACAATTGTAATTGTATAAAAATAAATGAAGTTACACTTTCCCACTATAAATCAATTTGTATCATTACTAATATTCAGTATTACCAATGCTGTATTTCAGTTAATGGTTATACCTATATTGGTACATCATATTAATGCTGAAAAACTAGGGGTGTATTTTTTAGCATTGTCCTTTGGTTCACTCATTGCAATATTTGTTAACTATGGCACCATGCAAACAAGCATGGTTGAAATAAAAAAGGCGGTCACAATGGAAGATAAAAAAAGGGTAATAGCCAATACCATGGCTATGCGATTCATACCCTTACTTATTGCTATTGTTATTGTATCTACCTTACCCATCTTTATTAAAAATGGGGTGTATTATTTTATGATACTCCCAATGATACTAGCAGAGTTTATCAATCCACAATTTTATTTGATAGCGACTTATAATATCAATAAGTATACTTTCATCAACTTATTTTTTAGATTGGTTTTACTGCTATTGATTTATATAATGCGAGATAGTGCGTATATTATTCAAATCAGTTTATTAGGAACTGGAATAGTCATGTTATTACTCAATGCATTTTATTTGAAAAGTATATTTTTCCAAGAAGGCTTATCCGAATATTACCCCAGCACTGACAAGTTACTCGAGTTATTAAAAACAAATAGTTTGGTATTGGGCAATGGATTAACAGTGCATTTACAACAGTCTTTATTTTTATTCGCGATACCTTCCTTTGTTACCCCTTTGTATTTATCGGCTTATGGATTTATTGATAAATTAATTTCTAGTTTTAGGATGTTGGTGAATGCTTATGGATCAGCCGTAATGCCCCATGCTGCAGGTACGCATCAATTGGGATTTAAAGAATGGAAGCGATTAAAAAAACAACAAAATATTTTATTATCCATTTTTTGTTTGTTTAGTGGCAGTATTATGTTTTTTTTCCCGGAACAATTGTTAACCATATTACTTATGGGGAAGCATGATAATAACTTGGCATTTTTTATGCAAGTACAACAACTAATACAATATATCAGTATTGTTCCAATGTTGATTGCCTTAAACGTATTAAATGTGACAGAAATATTTTTAGAAAAAAAGTATACCTCCTATTTTGGTGCAGGCGTATTTATTTTATTTATATCCATATTAAGTATTGACGCGTTTCAGTTAGGTGTAGATGCAAAGTATGTAGGATTTTATCCAATTCTAATTGAGGCAGTTGCGTTAGCCACATCATTTTTTATTGTACAACGAATTAGGTTTGCAAAAAATTAAGTTATTTTTTATATTTTTTATATTTCCATTTGTTGTAAAAGCACAAACGGATTTTAAAAATGATAATTATATCCTCACTAAAAATTTATGGGGAGATAGTTCAAAATTTGAAAGGGTCAAGCTATATAAAAATGATAGTGTCCAAGTAAGATGGGTTCCCTTTTTAAACAAATTGCAATATGTACAAGCGCATCCCTATAACTGGAATGATGGCGCGATGGTTCCAGCAAAAGGGTGGCAACAATTTATACGAGCAGGTGTAAATGCACAATGGAAGTTTGTTGAAGTACAAATAGCTCCAGAAATGGGAATGGCACAAAATCAATTATTTGATGGTCTGCCCTTAGATGCGGATGAAGTATTGTGGCGAGATTATTATCGTTTTTATAATTTTATTGAGCTGCCAGAGCGCATGGGGGATAATCCTTATAAAAAAATGTCTTGGGGGCAATCTTATTTAAAATTGCATTATAAAAATTGGCAGGTGGGGGTATCTAATGAAAATAAATGGTGGGGTCCTGCACAACGCAATGCATTATTGCTTTCAAATACCGCGGCAGGATTTCCGCACATAACTTTAGGAACTAGCAAACCGGTTAATTCAAAAATTGGAAATTTTAATATTGAACTTATAACTGGTAAGCTCACCAATGGTGGATGGTTGCCGCCTAGTATTTTTATGCCATTACGCGGTAATCAGTTATTTTTTCCAAAAGAAAATAATACGAGAATAATTAATGGAATAAATATTAGCTATCAACCCAAATGGTTTTCGAACTTAAATATTGGTTTTGAACAAACCCATGTTCAGTATCAAAAAGATATGACCAAGTGGACGGATTATATACCGGTCAAAAATATTTTACATAATATTCCTGATGATGGAATTATAAAACCCATTATCCTAACAGCATTTTATTTTAACTATACCATGCCGGAGGCTAACACCACAATATATGGCGAAGTGGGATGGAATTTACAAAGAACAAGTTTGAGAAATTGGGTATTACAACCTGATAAAGGATACGCAAGTACCTGGGGAATTAAAAAAATATTCACCACTACCAAAAAACATTATTGGGAACTATTGGGTGAACTAACGCAAGTACAATTGTTAACGCGCGCCGAACAATTTAGTACAGGTATACCCACTAGCTGGTATTTGGGATCTAATGTAAGGCAAGGTTATACCCATGATGGACAATTGATAGGCGCGGGCGTTGGTCCTGGCGGCTCCTCGCAAACTGTTGAGTTTAATTGGCGAAAAAATAATAATCGAATAGGTATTACAGGGGAAAGACGCGTGCATAACAATGACTATTATCAATTAGCCTATGCAGCATCTGGACAGTTTAAACAATACTATGTTGATTTTATCACTACCCTCAAAGTTGATTGGCGTATAAAAAAATATACAATCGGCCCAAGGGTTAGTTATATGCAAACCAATAATTACCAATGGGAGTGGTTCCCTACTAAAAAAACGGGATGGATTCCAGGTCGAGATATACAACAGGTAATGTTACAGTTCAACTTGCAGTACGATTTATGATGAGCACTAATTTTTATCAAGAAGCGAATGTCTAAAAGGTTAGCCATCATATTAGTGAATTGGAATAGTTATGAGTTAACCAATGATACCCTACAATCACTATATCAAACTTCGTTTCAGGACTATGATATTATATGTGTTGATAACGCTTCAACCGATCAATCCTTAAATCAATTAAGGACAAATCATAACAATATTATTATTTTAACCTGTGATCAAAATACAGGTTTCACAGGTGGGAATAATAAAGGAATGCAATATGCGATACTACATGGATATACTTACACGCTATTGCTGAATAATGATGTAGCGGTTGAACGTGATTTTTTAGAACCATTAGTAGGCGCCTTGGATGTCAATGAAAATATGGGAGCTGTACAACCATTAATATATTTTCATCACGACAGAACATTGATATGGAATGCGGGCACCAAATTTAATCAATGGCTGGGGATCACAAAAACCATTGGGTATAATAAAAAAGATGCGCAACATACTTATCGAAATCAAAACCAGGGCTTTGCAAGTAAAATAGATTGGATTACCGGATGTGCTTTTATGGTGAGAACAGAAGTGTTAAAAAAAGTGGGATTATTATATGATCCATTTTTTATTTATTATGAGGATGTGGATTTGTCGTTTCGAATAAAAAATGCAGGCTATGATTTGGGCTATGTGCCAGCATCCGTTATTTATCATATAGCCGGGATGTCACATAAATCAACCAATAAAACTGCCGAAGGTTATGTTAGCCCAAAGGTGCATTACTTAAATGCGCGTAATCATATTTGGTTGTTAAAAAAATATACGAACCTATTGCATGCGCCTACAGTGATAGTATACCAAAGTTTATATTACTTAAGTGTCACAGCTTATTTTATACTCCGAGGCAGATGGCAAAAAATAAAAGCTTTGTATAAAGGAATTAGCGAGGGTTTAAAATTTGGGATACAAGCTTAAGAAAAGTGACAGAGAAAATACGATTGCAAAAATATAAAAACAAAATAGTTTTACAGAAAGGCAACCGCATATAGTATTATAAAAATTCAATAAGAAACTTAAAATTTTAAATTAAAACATTTGAAAAAAATTATCATCACAGGCGTAGCGGGTTTATTAGGTTCCCGCATGGCAGAATGGATTTTGGAAAATCAACCAGATACACAAATTATTGGTATCGATGATTTATCCGGAGGCTATCAAGAACATATACCTAAGGGGGTTGTATTTCATCAATTGGATATAAGCAAGGATAATATTGATGAATTATTTAAAGAGGTATCCATCGTTTATCATTTTGCTGCTTATGCAGCTGAAGGATTAAGCCCGTTTATTCGAAAATTTAATTACAACTGCAACTTGGTCGCTACTGCGAATGTAGTAAATGCATGTATTACGCATAATGTACAAAGGTTGGTATTCACTTCGAGCATGGCAGTTTATGGTGTTGGAACACCTCCGTTTAAGGAAACAGATAAGCCAGCACCGATTGATCCATATGGTATAGCTAAATATGCTTGTGAAATGGATATTCAAATTGCAGGGGAACAACATGGCTTGGATTGGTGCATTATACGACCACATAATGTATATGGCCGCAATCAAAATATTTGGGATCGCTACCGAAATGTATTAGGCATTTGGATGTATCAATATATTAACGGATTACCATTTACCATTTTTGGTGATGGGTCACAACAACGTGCATTTTCAAGTATTGATGATTGCCTATTGCCATTGTGGAAGGCGGGGAATGACGCAAGGGCTTCCAAACAAATCATAAACATTGGCAGTTGGAAATATTATTCCATCAAGGAAGCGGCTGATGTATTAAAACAAGTGATTGGTTCCGGTGAAATAAAACATGAACAAGCACGACACGAAGTAAAGGATGCATTACCAGCACATGAGTTAAGTGTGCAATTGTTGGATTATAAAGATACCACCAGTTTAGAAGCTGGATTAACAGACATGTGGCAGTGGGCACAACAACAACCTAAGCGAGCACAAAAATCATGGGAGACCTATGAGTTGGAAAAAGGCTTATATGGATTTTGGAAAAACAAATAAGCAATACAAACAGCGGCAAGGAATATTATATTGAAATATAAGTGAAGCAAAGAAAAAAAGACATAGGTAAAATTTATATAAAGGCACAGGCTATTGTTTTTGCTATTGTTATTTGCGCAAGCATTTTAATTTTTCAAAATGCAAAAGCTCAAAGCATCAGCATGGATCAATTACCCATTGAGGATGCGTTAAGGCGTTTGCAATTGATGGGAAAAATCGAATCCGATATTTCATTTATGTCAAGACCATTGCAACCCACCAAAATTGGCGCATGGGATAGCGCTTTGAAATGGTTGGATCCGGTTTATTTTAAAAAGGGATTACACCCAATTGGTAAAAGGTTTTTAGGTAATACATTTTATGCTACTATATTACCATTACAAGTAACTGGTCAATATGTAACGGAACATCCGTTTCAGGAATTGGACGGACCCATGGTGGCAAGTAGCGGAAGGCAAACATATATTAGCGGTGGCGTATTTTTAAAACTAGGACCATTAACCATACAATACCAACCCCAATTTGTATGGGCCGAAAATAAAAACTATCGTGGTACGATACAAACGCCCAATTATAATTTTCCCGATAGCTATAGTTACGATCACTATAAAAATAACTTAGTTTTTAATGGAATATTTGATGATCCCTTTTTGAAGAGTAATTTATTGGGCAATTCAAGTATACGCTTAAATGCGGGCCCAGTGAGTGTGGGGGTGAGTTCAGAAAACTTAACTTGGGGCCCTTCTATAATGAATCCATTAATTATGAGTTCGCACCCCGGAGGCTTTATGCATTTAAGCTTTAATAGTCGCCGTCCTTGGCGCACTAAAATAGGAAGTTTTGAATGGCAATGGGTGGCAGCGTATTTGGAGGAAATTAATCCAGCGTATCGCGGATTGGCTGAAAATTATTTGGGTTATGGACCCAATCAATCCAAGGATGAAAAAAGATATTTTAATGGCGCCATGTTAAGCTATCAACCCAAATGGATCAAAGGTTTAAGTATGGGTTTGACCAGAATTGTGCAAATACCTGAATTATTATTGTTGGATTATAGTAACCATCCTTTAGCATCGGCACCTGAATGGAATTTAATTTTTAAAAATACGGCAAGAGCAAACGATGCTCCACAATTTAGTCACTGGGTTACAGGCTCTATTGAAGATAATACGGATCAATACGCAGGTGCTTTTTTACGATGGGTTTGGGAACCTTCGCATACTGAATTTTATACCGAATGGTCCCGTAATGACGCATTTTATAATTTGCGTGATTTTATTCAGGATCCCGAACATTCAAGAGCGTATACTTATGGGTTTCGGAAATTATTTAATTATAATAAACAACAGCCTTTAAAGTATTGGCAGTTCATGACTGAGTATACCCGTATTCAACAAGCATCAAGTTACCCAGTTCGAACTGCGGGTACTTGGTATATTCATTTAGGTGGGTATCGACCAAAAGGTTATAATTATTTGGGCCAAAATTTAGGCGCACCCATTGGCTCGGGGGGTAATTATTTTATGATGCGCGTTAGTAAATTTGAAGGGATGAAGCAGTTGGGTATCCAATTGGAAAGCACCACTAAAAATGCCGATGATTATGAGAGCAGCGGATTGGCCTTTCAAAATCCAAGTAAAACCAAATGGGTGGATATGGGTTTTAGGATTATGTATGATCATCCCTATAAACATTTTTTATTGTCTGCTAGTTTGATTGGGAAGCGTTCGTTTAATTATAATTTTTCTCAACCAGCAACGGCTTCGGGATTTGGTTTTGAAAATCCCAACGATGTAGATAGTTTTTTATTAAAAATCGGCATTCGCTATTTATAGTTTTTAAAGTATTTATGTTTTTACTTCCACTTGCTTATTTAGTTTCCTTTTTTTATGCAGTGACTCAAATGTTTAAAAAGCAAATTGAAGGCTTTTTAATTTTTGTTATTGTTGGTCTGCCTATCTATATCAATGCCATGTCGGTTAGCTTTATGTATGGGTTTAGCAGGTGGATACCTTTATTGCAATCATTTAAGGAAATAGCCGTTTTAGGAGCTTGTTTATTAGTGGCAACACAATTAAAACAAAAACCAGTGTTGCATGTTATTGACAAGTTAATCATTGGTTTTTTTGTATATACTTTATTGTATGTGATTGTTCCTATAGGTTCCTATTCTATTATGGCCAAATTGATGGCTTTAAAAAACCTATCCTTTTTTTGTTTGTTGTACATTATAGGTAGGTTTTGTGATAAGGATCAAGTGAATATCAATAAACTATTTTCATTTATTATTATCGTCCTACTAGTAGCAACGATTGTTGTATTTGGGGAGCGCATATTAAATCAGCACTTGCATAGTTTTACTGGGTTTAGTGATTATAATTTTTATTTTTTTAATACCGACGCTTCAGGTAATTATGGACTTTTATGGACTTTTGAAACAGAATCAAGTGCAAAACGATTTGGAAGTATTTTTTCTAATCCATTGGAATTTGCATCTGCGATTGTTTTATGCTTAGCCATTATACTGGCTTTAATAAGTTCAAAAAACAATACCGATATAACTACACCCATACAAAGTAAGGCTAGTACATTAGAAACAATGGGTTTAATCGCAAGTTTTATATGTATCGTGCTGGCGTTATCAAGGGCGGCATTCATTAGCTATTTTTTAGTCATCTATATTTATGGTTGGATTGTAAGCAATAAAAAAATTGTTCATTTTTTTCATATTGGATCAGCGATAGTTCTACTATATGTATTTTATATTTTAGAAGGGGACTTGTATGATTTTATTTTAAATACCATTACCTTTCAAAATGAGTCAAGCTTAGGGCATGTGTTAGAATGGTTGGATGGCATAAACGCCATGGCTTCACAACCCTGGGGTTTGGGCTTGGGAGAATCGGGGAGGGTATCCATGACGAATCAAAATAATACAGGGGGCGAAAATCAGTTTATTATTATTGGGGTACAGGTAGGTGTTTTGGCGATGGCATTATATATCTATATCTATTTTAAATTAATTAAAACAGGCTTGCAACAATTAAAAATTACGGCTGGAAAGGAATGGAAAATAATGTTGGCGATTGTACTCATCAAAATTGGCATGTTTATTCCCATGTTTACTGCTTACATTGATTCTTATATTTATTTTAGTTATTTTTCCTGGTTTTTATCGGGCTATATGATCAACCATATTCAAAATAGACAATTGATTACTGAATGAGTATGGAAATAATTAAAGTAGCAGTAGATGTGCGTGATTTACAAATTTCAGCATCAGGAGCACGTAGTTATTTGGAAAGCGTAATCATTGAATTTAAAAAGGAACATCCTGGCTTTGCCTTCTATTTTTTAGATGCTACAACAAATGCATATACGGGTAATCACTTTTTGTTAAAACTTAAAGAACAACTCAGTTATTTTTGGTGGAAACAATTCGTATTGCCTTATCAAGCCAAACAGTTGGGTTGTCGCGTTTTATTTTGTTCCGATTTTATGGTGCCTTATTTTTCATTGGGGATTAAGAGCATCCCTGTATTCCA
>Ga0078894_10003525_pt1 | contig 11907 bp, 6 predicted proteins | sample LauGreSu1BDMLBSD_2_FD_67506 | JGI IMG/M metagenome (GOLD analysis project Ga0078894, IMG submission 67506) | Freshwater lake microbial communities from Lake Michigan, USA - Su13.BD.MLB.SD (version 4) (version 4) | ecosystem: Environmental > Aquatic > Freshwater > Lake | place: Lake Michigan, USA... | reverse complement strand
ACAGCAGACGCGAATGGCCAATATTCCATCAGCGTTAGCGACGAAAACGCGGTTTTAGTATTTCGGTTTTTGGGATACGATAATCAAGAAATTAAAGTGGGTAGCAGCGCAATCATCGATGTGTCTTTAAAACCGAATGCGTCTAGTTTAGAACAAGTGGTCGTTGTCGGATATGGTACTCAAAAGAAAACAGATGTAACGGGTTCCGTTAAATCTGTGTCAAGCGAGGCTTTTAACAAAGGTATCATCAACTCCCCGGAGCAATTATTGCAAGGTAAAGTGGCCGGGGTCAATGTTACTTCCGCAACGGGTGAGCCAGGTGGCACGCAAGGAATTACCATTCGTGGCCCAGGGGGTCTTCGTACCGGTAGTACGCCTTTATTCGTCATTGACGGATTGGCCTTAGACAATTCAAGTACAGGGGGAGGAAACCCATTGAACTTTTTAAATCCACAAGATATCGAGAAAATCGATGTGTTGAAGGATGCATCTGCCACCGCGATTTACGGGGCACGTGGCGCGAACGGGGTTGTTTTAATTACCACGAAGAAGGGGAAAGCCGGATTTTCAACGGTGAACTTTTCAAGCAGCCTAGGAATTTCAACAATCGCTAGACCTTTGCCCATTTTATCAGCTGCGGATTTCCGCTCTCAGGTAAGTAAAAATGGTGGTGTGCTGGAAGATTTTGGGGCGAATACCAATTGGCAAGATCAAATCACCCGCACAGCGATGACGCAAAACCACAATTTAAGTTTAGGCGGTGGCGCAGATAAATTGACCTATTATGCTTCATTTGGAGCGCAGGTTCAGCAAGGTATCTTGAAAAACAATCAATTAGATCGTCTTTCAGGTCGTATGAACGCTACCCAAAAATTCTGGGAAGACCGCGTAATCTTGGACGCTAACATTAGCTTTTCTAATGTAATCAATGAGCGTCCCCCAATCGAAAGTTTATTAGGTAATGCTATTTCGAATAACCCGACCCTACCTGCTTTTGAGGCAGATGGTGTGTCGCCAGCGAAATATTTGAACGCCTCAAATCCTTTGTTAACGCTTAAATTAAACAAAGACGTTAATACGACGAATCGTTTTATTGCGAACATCTCGCCTTCGATTAGATTAGCGAAAGGCTTGGTGTATAAATTGAATTATGGCTATGACAATTCGACTTCGGTGCGCGACGTACAGTCGTTGGCTAATTTAGTACCCCAACAAAACGGCCGTTTAGATACTTACAACACAAGCAATCAAAATAGCTTAGTTGAAAACTATTTGACTTATAATTTTGAACAGGGAGATCATAATTTCTCGGCTTTAGTGGGTCATTCGTATCAAAAAATTCAGTACTTGTGGAGAACCTGGAGTATCAATAAATTCCCGGTAGTTCCTACGGAGCCAATTTATAACCCAGGTATCGGTCAAGAATTAACCTTGGCGACCAATAAACCAGGTGGCGCGGCATTCATTAATGAATTACAATCGTTCTATTCACGTTTGAATTACCAATATGCGGACAAGTATTTGGTAACAGCAACGGTACGTGCGGACGGTTCGTCTAAATTCGGTGCGAATAATAAATATGGTATTTTTCCTTCCTTCTCTTTAGGTTGGAGACTTTCCGAAGAGCCCTTCTTGAAAAATTCTGCCATCAGCAATTTGAAATTGCGCGGAGGCTGGGGTCAAACGGGTAACCAAGAAATTCCACCAAAAATCACACAGCCCTTATTTACAGCCTCTGTTTCAGGAACGACTTCGTATCCTTTGGATAATGGAACAAGTTATGCACCCGGAATTACCTTTTCTCGCTTAGCAAACCCAGATATTCAGTGGGAGGTTTCGACGCAATCGAACGTAGGTTTAGATTTTGCGTTTTTAAACGGCGCTTTGTCGGGCTCGGTGGATGTGTTTAAGAAGGTATCCGGAAATATCTTGTTGGAAATTATCCCTTCCGATCCTGTTCAACCGGCGAGTTCTGTTTGGGCGAATGTGGCCAACATGGAAATTAATAACAGCGGTCTAGAATTAGATGTAGATTATAAATTGACCAGCGCAGGTGGATGGAAATACAACGTGGGGGCTAACCTTACCTTGATCAAAAACGAGGTAGTTAATTCTCCTTACACCGTTATCCAATCCGGAGGCGCTTCAGGTTCAGGTTTGACTTCTGCTACGATTAATGGCTATGTGAATGGCCAACCGATTGGTACATTTTTCTTGAAGCAATTCATCGGCATAGATGCCAAAGGAATGAGCATGTACCGTGACACAGATGGCGATGGCATCGTGTCAGACAAGGATCGTATTTCTGCGGGAACCGCCTTGCCTACAACGCAATACAACTTCTTCGGAAATGTGGCCTATAAAGGATTTGATTTGTCTTTACAGTTTAACGGGGTGTCAGGAAATAAAATTTATGACAATACAGCCAACTCCAACTTTTATAAGTTGAAAATCTCGAAAAACAACAACGTCATTCCTTCCGCCTATGAACAAGCGAACGAGTCGACAAGCAATGCAGCTCCCGTATCTACGAGGTATTTGAAAGATGGCGCATTCATTCGTTTAAATAACGCTACGCTAGGATATAGTTTTGACACGCAAAAATTGGGAATCAACAAATGGATTTCTACCGCCCGCCTATCGGTAACCGGTCAAAACTTGTGGATTGCAACAGCTTACGATGGCTTCGATCCTGAGGTAAATAAAGACAGCCAAATCGGCGGAATTTCTTCTTATGGGATTGACTATTTAAGTTATCCTAAAGCTAAATCTGTCATCTTCGGTTTAAATCTTACATTTTAATTAATAGAACACAGAAAATGAAAAAGATAAAAAAAGTTTCTATGCTTGTTTTTGGGATGCTGGCTTTGTACAGCTGTACCAACTTGAACGAGGTCATTTTAGACGAATACAATGCGGCGGGCTTAACAGATAAGCAAGCCGCCGATGGAGCAATTGTTCCCGTATATGCGATTTTACCTACTTTATACCAACACACGGTGCATTTCGCACTAAACGAAATCTCTACAGATGAGGCCATTTTACCTTATCGTGGGGGTACAGATTGGGGTGATAACGGGATTTATTTGTCGCTTCACAAACACGAAACGATGAGTACAGATCCGAACTTGAGGAACCATTGGAACGCGACGTTAATTGGGATTTCTCGGTCGGTAACGGCTATTAATGCCCTGAAAGTTTCCAAAGATCCATCAGCTCCTTTGTATCTAGCAGAGGCACGTGGTATGCGTGCTTTTTACAATATGTTGATGCTTGACATGTTTGGGGTAGCCTTTTCGAAAGAAGATTTAGGAGACGTTTCTACCATTCTTCGTGGAGACAAAGCAGTTGAATACATCAAATCTGAATTAGTGGCGATCGAGCCTACTTTAGGAACAAGTTCGAATCCGGGTCGCTTGAGTAAAGGCGCCGTTTGGGGACTTTTAGCTCGCTTGCATTTAAATGCAGCGGTTTATCGGGATATCTATGCGCCTACGTTCACCTTTAAACCGGAGGACATGGACAAGGTGATTGAATACACCGATAAGATCATTAATGCGGGGCAATACAGCTTATCTACTGATTATTGGGCGATTTTTGGTAATGCGAATCATGATAACAAAGAATTGGTTTTTGCGATTGACCAACGGGCCGAATTAAACGGTCACAACCGGTTGGCCTATTTCTCTTTGGCGAATGACCAGCGTCCATTGCCAGCTTTTCCTGGCGCGAATGGAACCGACGGACCTGCGATTACCTCTGATTTTTATCGTTCTTGGGTGGGCTTATACAAAGACGTAGATCCAGCTGATGCGGATCCTCGTTTTTATAAGCAAAATATTAAGCCTACGGACGAGTGTATCGCGGAGGCTGATTACAACATCGATCGGGGTATTTTGCGTGGCCAACAATACGGCTTGCAATATGCAGGAGGCGCCTTCTTAAAATGTCCAGATGGTAAATTTAAAGTAGGTAAGATTTATAATACGCGGAAAGCCGCTCCATTTCCTCCCGTTATTCATACTGAATTGGTTGATTACACCACTGCAGGAAGTGATTATAGCACAGGATTTCGTGTAGAAAAATATGAATTCTCTAAAAAATCACAATCTGGCCGGAATTTTGGAGAAGCAGATATTTCGATCGTTCGCTTAGCCGATGTGTATTTAATGCGCGCAGAAGCTAAATTACGGAAGTCGAACGACGCGGCGGGTGCTTTAGCTGACGTGAATAAAGTAAGAACATCGAGAACGTCAAATAAGCCTGCAGGTTCTTCATTGACTTCGATTGATTTGGATGGATTGCTTCGCGAAAGAGGCTTTGAATTGTATTGGGAAATGCACCGCAGAACGGATTTAATTCGTTTTGGTAAATATGAAAGTGCTTGGACCGAAAAGTCGAACACAGACAAAAATAAGCGTGTCTTCCCGATCCCCCAAACTGCGATTGATGGGGCATCCAACCTACCAGGTTATTTAAAACAAAATCCTGGATATTAAAATTGACAAATGATTGATTCGGCAAACGCTGGCTAGGAATTTCCTAGTCAGCGTTTTGTTTTTTGGGGCCTAAAAAGAGCCCGAGGGAAATTGGTAAAATATCAATAAACTGATTAATTTTGTTTTCTTTCTTAGAAAGTTTTTCCGGGTATTATCCCTTTACATTAAAAATTTTAAATCATGCTAAATAGACGAGAGGCAGTCTCCCGAATTGCCATGATGGTTGGCGGTAGTTTATCCGCTCCAACCTTATTCGCAATGCAGGCTAAAGAGGCCGGTAAAAAACAAATGGCAGATGCGTTTACCTTGAGCCCAACGCAACGACAAATTGTGGCCGCCGTAGCGGAACATATCATTCCTAAAACCGATACCGCCGGGGCTATTGAAGCGGGTGTTCCGGCTTTTATCGAATTGATGTTAACAGATTGCTACCACAAGCCAGAGCATATGAGTTTCAAAAAGGGCTTGGCTGATTTAGAAAAAGCGAAGTTTTTATCTCAAAATCAGGACGGCCAAGTGGCAGTGCTGACTCTTTTGGAAGCTAATACCAAAGAATTAATGAAGGGCTACCAACAAAGTAAAATGAAGGTGGGTGACAATTTAGACAAAGAAGCGACTGCTGTCAATGTGGGCGTTCCTTTCTGGCGCTTGATGAAGGAATTAACCCTTTTAGGCTATTATACGTCTGAAAAAGGAATCGCAGGGTCCTTTATTTATGAGCCTATTCCTGGCAAATTCGAGGCGATTAAAATCAAGCCGGGCCAAAAATCATATCAATACTAATCTTTCAATTCGTAGATCCAGATGAATTTAAATATAGATGCAATTAAAAGCCAAACCTTTGATGCCATTGTGGTGGGATCCGGAATTTCCGGTGGTTGGGCTGCCAAAGAATTAACCGAAAAGGGCCTTAAAGTCGCTGTTTTAGAGCGGGGTCGTGAAATTAAACACATTGAAGGCTACGAAACGGCCTTGAAAAATCCTTGGGATTTTGTGCACCGCGGTCGTCCAGATAACATAGCTGCCGAAGAATATTGGGCTGGGATGCGGACGGGCTATACGGCCAACGAAGAGCATCGCTATCTTTTCGAAAACGACAAGCAAAATCCTTATATCGAGAAAAAAGGCGGTTTCGACTGGTTACGCGCTTACCATACAGGAGGTAAATCCTTGCTCTGGGGCCGTCAGTCTTACCGTTGGAATAAATCCGATTTTGAAGCCAATGCGAAAGAGGGAATCGGAACCGATTGGCCGATTCGGTATGAAGACTTAGCTCCTTGGTATGCCTACGTGGAGAAATTTGCCGGTATTTCGGGCCAAGCAGAGGGCTTAGACGTATTGCCTGATAGCGATTTCTTGCCAGCCATGTCCTTAACTGCACCTGAAATTCATTTTAAAAATGAAATGAATAAGAAATTAGGTCGGCCCGTTACCGTTGGTCGCGTGGCGCACTTAACGAAACCGGGTCCGCAACACACGGCGGTAGGTCGGGGATCTTGCCAGTATCGCAATAAATGTATGCGAGGCTGTCCTTATGGCGGTTATTTCAGCTCACTTTCAGCTACTTTGCCCGCCGCGATGCGCACTAATCGCTTAACGATGATTCACAATGCCATCGTGTCGGAAATTATCTATGACGAAGCTAGTCAAAAAGCAAAAGGCGTTCGGGTAATCGATCAAAATACACTAGCCGTTAAAGAATATTACGCGAAAATTATTTTTGTGAATGCGGGGGCGATTGGGTCAACGTCCATTTTAATGAATTCAAAATCCAACCGTTACCAAAATGGCTTAGGAAATGATAGCGACCAATTAGGCCGTAACATCATGGACCACCATTTGGGTGTGGGTGCCAGTGCCACAGTGGAAGGTTTCGAAGATGATTATATGTTCGGAAGCCGTCCAAACGGCCTATATATTCCACGTTACAGAAACTGGGGTAAAGACAAACGCGCATACACGCGTGGTTTTGGTTACCAAGGAGGCGCGAGCCGCGAAGGTTGGGGTCGTGGCGTTGGTGCGGATGGTTTTGGGGCCAACTTCAAAGAAAGTTTGTCTCATCCGGGTCGCTGGACCGTTAATTTCGGTGGTTTCGGAGAGATTTTACCAGACCCTAATAACCGTTTCGTATTAAGCCAAACTGCCAAAGACAAATGGGGATTACCGGTCTTAGAATTCGAAACATCCTTCGGACAAAACGAATTAAAAATGCGGGAAGATATGATGAATGACGCAGCTGAAATGTTAGAAGCAGCCGGATTCAAAAACATCAATGCCTACAATAAATCAGATACGCACATCGGCTTAGGTATTCACGAAATGGGTACAGCACGGATGGGAACCTCGGTGAAAAATTCGATTGTCAATAAGCACAATCAAATCCACGACGTGAAGAACGTATTTATGACTGACGGCGCGGCGATGGCTTCGGCATCTTGCGTGAATCCTTCCTTGACCTACATGGCGATGACCGCTCGGGCAGCCGAATTTGCGGTTAGCGAATTGAAAAAGAAAAATTTGTAGACTAAAAGGTAAAATGTAAGCCCGGCAGAATAATCTGTCGGGCTTTTTTTTTCGCTAGGGCGACCCTTAAAGTTTCAATAATGGCCGATTTGTAATAATCCTTCCGCCTTTGAAAAAATGAACGGTTTGGTTTATTTGATCTCTTTCAAGGCCTCTCGCATGATTTGGGTCCAAATCACGTATCCCTTTTCATTGAAATGCAATTTATCTTCTACATGTAATGCGGGCTGGTATTTTCCGTCAGGCCCTAAGAGTTTACTGGCTGTTTCGACAAAATGTAAATTTGGCGTCGTGGCGGAGTAATTTTTTAAGAGCTCATTGGTGGCTTGGATTTGGTCCCAAACGGCCCAACGGCGTTCGTTGGGAGAAATTTGAATGTAATAAATTGGGATGGTGGGGAATTTCAACCGTACCATTTTCACAATGTATTTATAGGCTTCCAAAAGCTGCAGCGGGCTTTTGTCCTGTGTACTCACCGTTAGATCGTTGCTTCCTGTGTAAAAAAAGATGGCTTTTAGGTCATGTGGATAGGCGATGCGAGAAATGTAATAGGCCATCTCGTTGATGTTCGAGCCCCCAAATCCCCGATGAATAATTTCACCTGGTGCCAAATCCGTTTTGATAGTTTTCCACAAGCGAATGAATGAACTTCCGGTAAAAAGGATAGCGTTTTTGGAATAACTTTCTTTACGATCCGCTTCCTCAAAAGCCTGAATTTCTTTTTCAAATCGCTGGATACCGGGTGATTTTTTTGATTTATTCACCAAGGCATATAGGAATTGACCCACTTCGTCTAGGGAAGCCTGAATGGCCATTTTATTATTATCCAAGGTATGTCCTAGGTTTTCAGACAATTTAATTCCGGTAGGAATTCCCTCATGCAAGGCCCGTTCGAACAGAATTTGGCTACCATAGCTAAAGCCATGGTAGGTGAAAGAGGAATCAAAGGGTACGGTTTTGTCGGCCGTTCCGTGGACATTAAAGAGGGGCGCATCGCCTTGGTTGATCCACGAATAATTAACCATCGAACCCCAAAAATTCAAAACGCCATGGACCTTGGATGAAAAACCCTCATTGCCCGAATTCCCTTCCATCAAGCCATTTTTTGCTAAATCAATAAAGCTAGGTACTTCTTTTTGGTCCAAATAAGCCGCATGTAAAGCCGTCATCGCTCCCGCAGACCCCCCCGCTAGGTATATTTTTGTCGTATCCACCCCATATGCTTCCGCATTTTTCCGGAAAAAACGAATGGCCGCTTTGGCATCTTGTACCGCGCGAATCATGGCTTCAAAATAGGAAACGTTAGATTTGGGTTCTTCAATACCGAGGCGATAATTGATTGACCCGACGATAAACCCTCGACGCGTTAAATTTTCCGAAACCACTCTTGAATATCCCGTGCGTTTATCTCCGTTCACGAATCCGCCACCATGAACAAAAACGATAATTGGCCGCTTTTTGAGTGTATCCGCATGTGGGGCGTAAAAGTCGAGGTACAAGGTCGCCTGTTCCCCTTTGAGATTTTTGGATGCCCCGTACGGGATATTCAGCGTGCTATCGATTTGTCCATACACCTCATTTTTAAAGCGGAGGGATTTTTGAGCATACAAAGGCGTCAATAGACAAAGCGCGAAAAGGCTTAGGAGTAGTTTGGTCATAGGTTTATGGAAATTAATGCAAGTATACGGGAATCTTAATTTATTGGGTAATTTTGTCCGAATATTTATGGCTTCAACGAAACGCATCCTCCTTTTTGATACGATTACGGATGGGCATCATCCGGATTATTTGATTCATTTGATTGCGTATTATAGTGCGCAACCGGATGTGCAATTGGGGGTCGCGTCAAGCATTCATTTCAAAGAACAATTTGATGCTCGTCAGGCTGAAGAGGGAAATGTTTGGGGGCCGAATGTTGAATTTATCGCGCTCTCCGAGGCGCGTCTTCAATCGATTCATTCAAAATCGATTTACCTGCGTTCTATCTTGGAATGGAATTTATTTGTGGATACAGCCAAAGCTTTTCAGGCAAATCATGCCCTATTGATGTTTTTTGATTATTTGCAATTAGGGATTTTGATCGGGAAGCGTTCGCCCTGTTCCGTTTCTGCCATTTATTTTAGGCCAAATTTCACGGCTGAATCGACTGGGCTTTATCCGCGAGTAAAAAAATGGATGCTGGCTCGCGTGTTAAATTCGGGGCAAATTAACCATCTTTTTTGTCTTGTTAAAGGCCTTGTTCCGTATATGAACGGACTGTCTCATGCGGTTAAAATACACCCGTTAACGGACCCTGTAAAGCATTTTGAGATTACGGATAAAGCCCGTGAGACATTCCAACAGAAGTTTGAAATACCTGCAAATAAACAAGTGGCGCTTTGCTATGGCATGTTGGATGACCGAAAAGGGATAGATGTATTTTTGGATGCTTGCGCGCACTTATCCATTGCCGAGCTAGAAAAAATATGTTTGTTTTTAGTCGGCCCCATTTCTTTAGAATATCAGCAGATCATTGATAAAAAGATAGCCCTTTTACCTTCGCTTCAGGTTATTCGAGCGTATGGTTACATGTCACCATATCAGACTCAAATCGCTTTTGAGTCTGCCGATTTCATTCTGATTTTATATCAAAATTTCCTGAACATGAGTTCGGTCTTAATCCGTGCGGCTCAAGCCGGGAAACCGTCTTTTGCAACGGAAACGGGGATGATAGGGGAAATGGTGCGTCAACATGCCCTTGGCTTAGCCCTTGACGCCACTTCTGATGCTGCAGTAGCTGTCGGATTATCACGTATTTTGAGTGAAGGGATTTCTTTTTCCGCTATAAACGCTCAAAAAATCGCAGCCGAAAATTCAGTCGATGCATTTAACACCACGATCTCCCAGGCGCTGACTTAAAGCGAAATGTATTGAATTTTAGTGCGTAGGTTTTTCAATAAACTTTTGGTCCGTTCGGGCCTCGCATCGGTAATAAATACCTGCCCGAAATGGTCTTCCGCCATCATTTCGATCAATCGCTGAATCCGACGATCATCTAATTTATCGAAAATATCATCGAGCAACAATAATGGTTTTCGCGGTTTTTTTTCGGCCAGTGCATCGAATTGGGCGAGTTTCATGGCGACAACAAAACTTTTTTGTTGGCCCTGCGAACCAAATTTCTTTAAAGGAAAACCGTTAATAGCAAAGCTAAAATCGTCTCGATGCGGACCCATGGTACTTCGTTGGGCCGCTAAATCTACCGCTTCGGCGGCAGCAAGTGCCTGACTAAATTCGCCCGATTGAAATCCTGATTCCAAGCGAATTTCCACGGCTTCTCGATCATCCGAAAGTGCCGCATAATGCGCTTGAAATCGTGGGGAAAAATCAGCCAAAAATTCGATTCGCGCCTGATTGATTTTTTCGCCCAGTTCTGCCATGGGTTCGTGGTAACTGGCTAATTGCAATCGGTCGATGCTACCCCGTTCAGCGAATTGTTTGAGGAGCGTATTACGCTGTTGGACAATCCGATTGTACCGAATGAGGTTTTCTAAAAAGGCACGGTCTAATTGAGACATCATCCCATCAAAAAACCTTCGTCGCTCCTCGCCACCTTCCCGTACAATATCCGTGTCATGTGGATCCATGAGCACGATGGGAAAATTCCCGATGTGATCAGCCAATCGCGGATAGGGTTTTTGATCGCGCAACAAGGATTTTTTTTGCCCTTTTTGGACCGCACACATGATTTGAGTTTCGGTGGCGGCTTGCTTGTTGGCTTCATTGGCCTGAAAAACAAAATTCCCCTGCACCATAAAGTAGTCCGCCTCATGTTTAATGCAAAGGGGGTCTGCGATACCACGCGCACTTTTAGTTAAGGATAGAAAATGAATTGCATCTAATAAGTTTGTTTTGCCGATGCCGTTTTCGCCGACGATGCAATTGATATTCGAAATAAACTCGAATTGTGCCTCTTCGTACGATTTAAACTGTTTGACCTGTAAGGATTTTAGGTACATGAAGGAGGGACATTTGAGGCAAAATGTAAAAATAAAGAAATTTAATGTGATTTTTTGAGTGGCTACAGCCTAATTTCTTGCAAATTTTGGCTTCTAAAAGGTTTTGTTATAATTTCGTACTCTAATTTCATTTCATATCCGATTTAATCGATGGCAAAGAAAGACACACAAACGCCGAAGTATTCTAAAGAGACCTACAAGTACTGGTACGAGTCGATGCAATTACAACGCAAATTCGAAGAAAAATGCGGTCAATTGTATGGAATGCAAAAAATCAAAGGTTTTTGTCACTTATATATAGGCCAAGAAGCTTGTTCTTCTGGTTCAAAATCTGCCCTTATAGAAGGCGATAAATACATCACCGCCTACCGTGACCACGGAATTCCATTAGCCTTAGGAACCTCTCCTAATGCAATTATGGCCGAGTTATACGGAAAAATCACCGGCGCCTCGAAAGGCAAAGGAGGTTCTATGCACATTTTCGATAAGACCGTAGGCTTCGTGGGTGGCCACGGAATCGTAGGTGCTCAGATTCCTTTGGGAGCTGGTCTGGCTTTTGCTGAAAAATATAAGAAAACGGGTAATGTGTCCATCTGTTATTTTGGGGACGGTGCGGTGCGTCAAGGCGCCCTTCATGAGACCTTTAACATGGCTATGACCTGGAAATTACCGGTCATTTTTGTCGTGGAAAACAATGGCTACGCTATGGGAACATCCGTCGCACGTACGTCCAATGTAACGGAATTATATACAATTGGTGAGGCCTATGATATGCCATCAGAGCCAGTAGACGCTATGAATGTGGAATCTGTGCACGAAGCCGTTTCACGTGCCGCAGCGCGCGCTCGGGCGGGCGAAGGTCCAACCTTTTTAGAGTTTAGAACATA
>Ga0078894_10003524_pt1 | contig 11908 bp, 8 predicted proteins | sample LauGreSu1BDMLBSD_2_FD_67506 | JGI IMG/M metagenome (GOLD analysis project Ga0078894, IMG submission 67506) | Freshwater lake microbial communities from Lake Michigan, USA - Su13.BD.MLB.SD (version 4) (version 4) | ecosystem: Environmental > Aquatic > Freshwater > Lake | place: Lake Michigan, USA... | reverse complement strand
ACGAGTTTCGCGTTTCTCAGGGCGCATATCGCCGAGGAGGCACCCGGGTGCCTCCTCGGCGATATGCGCCCTGAGAAACGCGAAACTCGTCCGTTGTAAGGATGAAGGAACTGCGTGAGGCGAATAGCTCCTGAGAAACCGAAAGCTCGACCGTTAGTGTAATGACGAAAGCCAGAACGCGATATGTCCCCTGAGAAACCGGAGATTTGATCGTTAGTACATCGAAAAGTTTGGAAACATTGTCAATCTGATTTTCTACAAGACATCAGATGAAGCCAGAGTTTATCAAAACTACTCGTTAAATATTTTGACTAGCAACACACAAAAGTTAGAGACACCATGATGCCACTAAATTCACACCATGCTCGTATTCGCGGTCAGCAGCGAGGGATACCACCGCTAATCTGTGACTGGCTCCATGACTACGGCGAATATCAGCACGACGGACACGGGGGCGTAATTCGATATTTTTCTAAAACTTCAATTCGAAGACTGGAAAGAAACTTCGGTACCGCCCCCGTTCGACGTTTTCACGAATTTATGCGCTCTTACTTAATTGAAGCAACCGACTCAGGAACTGTTGTGACGATGGGCAAGAGATATAAGCCGATTAAGTCACCATAGCCCGTTGTAATCCAACAATTACCACAACAAATCACCCTGTATGACATACCAACTTCACAGCGCGCTAAATTTAAGTGACTTACAGATCCAAGAGCCTATATCAACGGGTACCTTGACGGTTGTGCCGTTAACGCGGTCGGATACCAGAGAAGCCGACTACCTAACCCTTGATCAAGCGCTGCAGACCAACTCTGTGGAAGTCACCGAAGTCTCGGATCAGGGGTTCGTTCCAGAATTACTATTGTTGAATTTAGGTGATTGCCCCGTTCTCCTCATCGACGGCGAGGAATTGATTGGAGCGAAGCAAAACCGCGTATTAAACCTATCGGTACTCGCTCCTGCTTTCGAACGACTTCATATCCCGGTGTCGTGTATTGAGCAGGGACGCTGGCACTGGAGATCCCGCACTTTCTCAGCAGCGAATCGGACGCTATATGCGAGCGCCCGAGCTTCCAAAATGGCCGATGTGACTCGAGAAATGCGTTTGAGCAGACAACCTCATTCAGATCAACTAGCGCTCTGGGAGTCAATCGATCGCAAGTCCGCGGCCTTCCAAACGGGCTCTCCAACACGAGCCGCCTCAGACATCTTCGACCGCAGTGGACTCGACCTCGAACTCATGGTCACCGCAGTGCCCGTTCGTGAAGATCAAATCGGGGCCGGATTCTTTATCAACGGAAAGTTCAAGGGCATAGAGTTATTTGGCGAACCAAAAGTATTTTCGAAATATATACATAAACTCATTCGTAGCTATGGCTTAGACGCTATCGATCCGTCTGCTCCTCGAGCCGGCTCCACCGTCGACTCCGAGAGCGCAAAGAAAAAAACAAGGGCATTACTCGACAAGTTACAACTTGAGCGTTGGACCGCACACAAGGCTATCGGACTTGGTGAGGATTTTCGCTTACAGGAAGACGAGTTCAACGGTGGCGCATTGGTCTGCGACGAGCAATTGATTCATCTAACGGTTTTTTCGTCGAGCTTATAGCTGAAAAAGACTGAGACGCGCATCCATCTCCGCACAGTTTGGGATCTGAATACAATGAAACGGTACGCAACTCATATTGTAGAGGGAATTTACAAAGAGCTTAGAAGGGCTCTCCCGCCAGAGGTTTCAGACATCGAGGCGCTAAATGCTGCGAATAAGCTTTGCAACATTACAAACCGACCAACAAATGCGTCTAGTGATTCTTCGTCAACCTACGAGTCTAAGCTGGCAGAGCTTGACGCACCACGTCGGAGACGTGTTCGACTTTGGATTTTTAGTGATGACTATTTGACCGATCACGATATCTGGTCAATGAGTGAGGAGCTTAGAGACGTATTAATTCATAACGGTCGTGCACAACTTCACCAGGAGTACCTACGGTAATGCGAATAAGAAACGGTTTATCGCTCGCACTACGAGAATTTTTGCTTGACGGACGGGCGATTACTCGGCTAGAGGCGATGGCGCTTTTTGGCGTACAGAACCTACCAGACGACATCAAACGTCTTCGAAAAGAAGGTTTCATTGTAAAGAAAAGAAATATCCGGCTCATTGAAGCAATCACGAGATTACGAAGTCACATGACCTACGAAAGTCCAAAAACTCTACCGATAAAAGAAATAATCGTAACGGAATACTGGATTAGTCGTTGAGACGATACTTTTCAACTCGCCAACGACGGATTTTATGGTGGGTTTCTGGGGGGTACTGCGCTGTTTGTGGGACTCAATTAGACCGCTCGTTTCACGCGGATCACGTAATCCCCTTTTCTCGCGGTGGAAAGACAACGATCGCGAACGGACGAGCTTTGTGCCGAACATGCAACCAAAGGAAAAGTAATATCCATATGACACTACGACCATGGCAGAAGGCGTGTAAGGAGAAGGCTCTACGTTGGCTTCTAGAGACCAGAACTGACCGCCATTTTTTAGTCAACGCTGCGCCGGGAGCTGGCAAAACGCTCGCAGCCTGCTCGATCGCCGCAGATCTCTTTTCGCTCGGCGAGATCGATCGAGTAATCGTTATTGCTCCGCGCAGCGCAGTAGTTGGAAAGTGGGCTGATGACTTCCGAATAGTCACAGGGCGTTACATGCAAAAAGTAACCGAAAGTGACGGTGACATTAGCTCGTTGAATCTCGATGTTTGTGCCACATGGACAGCAATTCAAGGGCTTCAGGACGCCCTTTACGAGGTATGTCGACAATCCCGTACGTTAGTCATTTGTGATGAACATCATCATGCTGCGGTCGCAGCTGCGTGGGGCGACGGCGCAAATAGTGCATTCGCTCTGGCGAGGTATGTAATCGTCCTGACCGGAACACCAATTCGATCCGACGGAGAGGCTTCGATTTGGCTCGCCTATGATGATCGCGGTCAAATCACTCAACCCGTGGATGGCACGTACACCCTTAGCTATGGCGAAGCCGTGGATCTTGGGTACTGCCGACCCATAACGTTCCATCGCCACTACGGGCAGTTTTCCGTGTCGCTTGATGCATCCACAACAGTAGATGTCACGCCGGACTCACAACCGTTCATCGATCCTAAATTCAGGCATATTCCGGCGCTACAACGCGCCCTCGACTTTTACAAGCTCGCTTGTACTCCGCAATACGAGGACGACGGAGTGACGCCGCTCGTCACGGGCTACCAGGGAAGTATGGTGACTTGCGCGGCGGCCAAGCTCGATGAAGTCCGACATCAAATACCCAACGCCGGTGGACTGGTGATTGCTCAGTCAATTGAGCTCGCCGAATACTTCGTCAAGCTCATCGAAAAAATAGAGGGTGAACGCCCCGTTTTGGTCCACAGCGGAATGCAAAACCCCGAGCGATTTATTAACTCCTTTCGTAATACCGATAAACGCTGGCTTGTTTCTGTCGCAATGGTGAGTGAGGGCGTCGATATCCCGCGGCTACGCGTGATGGTTTACCTTCCTTATGCCTTGACCGAACTTGCCTTTCGACAGGCGATGGGACGGATCGTAAGAACTACGGGACACGAGGACGACAGCCGTGGCTACGCGGTGGTTCCAGCTCTAGAAATCTTCGATCAACACGCAAGAAAAATCGAATCAGAGATGTCGCCACGGGCTCGAACGCCGGAAGCAACGCCGCACAAAAAAAAATGTCCTCATTGCGGCTCAGAGTCCGTTATCGGGGCGACAGTCTGCGAGAACTGTGGGTACGAATTCCCAGCGCGACCACCTAGAATGATTTCGTGTGGGACTTGCGGCGCACCAAACCACCCATCCGCTTCCAATTGTACGAGTTGTGGACATTCGCTTGTACAACAATTTGGATTGACGCTAACCGAGGCCCTACGTCGCGGCGCGATCGTTCGCGGAATGCAACTTGAGGAAGTCGAAGTACTCGAAGGCGAGGCAATGGCCGACAAAGTCCGCCGTCAAGTTCTCGCGAGCGGCGATCAGCTCTTAGTTCAGATGCTGCGCTCGCTCCCACCAGAAAGTTGGGGACGTCTCGCCTCGATACTCCACCACTAAAGTGGGCAATTCCAGAGAGACCCCCTCGGTTTCGATCGTTGGTTTAAAAAACAGTGCCTAAATCGAAAATGAATAGAAAAAATATGATTAGCTGTACGAACTCTCAGGAGCGCAGACTCCTCAAAATGCTCTCGATCTGGTTCGATGGCGAAGCATCCGAAAAGGCGAGGGCGTTAGTACTTCGCGAAATCCATCTGTCCGATTTAGTCCGAGATCGATTGATTCGATATCAGATCATCCGGACTGTTATTCAGCAGAATCGCCGCCGAGGTCGTCCGTAATAAAAGGCATTTGCGTACTCAATTAACGAGCGCTCAATGCGCCTGCCAGCGCCACTCGCACGATCGCAAATGACATGAGCCGTCCGCTACACAATTGAATGTAGACCCAGCAAGTTTTCGGATCTAAGATCATCGCAGTCCTGTGGAACGGTCGGACTGTCTAAATGAAAACAACTCCAAGAGTCCTTCTTGGCGTCGTGGCGCTTTCCTGCGCAGTCGCTCTGATTGATTGGAAAACCGCAAATAACTTAGGCGCTCTTTCCCTCAAGTCATGCCAAAACTCGGAAGGCAGTTGGCGAGGGCTTGCTTGCGAAATAGCGGTCGTTTTAGCACGGGACAAATACGTCGCGCTGCTCGCATCAGCAGAGTACCAACTTGATGAGGAAAACTTCTCTGAAGCACTAAATCGCTATAACACCGCTGAACCTCTAGGCAGCAATGACGCGGACCTCTACTTTAGGCGCGGAGACGCATTCTCTGGTCTTGAGAGGCCTGACGACGCCATTCGCGACTACAACCGAGCAATCGCCATCGATCCAACACAGGCTGGACATTTCAACAACCGCGGAATTGTATATTTCCTCTTACTCAAAAAAATGCAAGCGGCGGTTAGTGACTTTAAAAAGGCAACTCAGTTAGATCCTTCTAGCCCCATCCCGCTCGTCAACCTCGGTCGCGTCTTCTATGAGCTTAAGGATTTTCCTGCGGCCTTAAAGCAATTTACGGCTGCATTAGAGCGAGAGAGAGACGCCGACTCGTATGAGTATAGAGCGGAGATACTTCATCGCCTCGGTAGACACAGAGACGCGTTAGACGATATTTCTGAAGCAATTAAACTCCGACCATCCGTTGCAAAACTCTACAGTGATCGTGGTTTTTATCTGTGCGCGATCGGCCGAAGCAGAGAGGCTCTTAAAGACCATGATTATGCGATTAAGTTAGAACCGAAAAATCCAATTTTTTTTCATGAGAGAAGCGTCTGTTTAAATCGTATTGGCGATCGACAAGCGGCGCTCGCTGACATATCTAAGGCGATAACGCTAAACGATAAAGATCCGCTCGCATTCTTTCAAAGGGCAGACATCCTCAGTGATCTTAAAAGGCATGCTGACGCAATCGAAGACTGGACACGCGTAATTAAGTTAGATCCGCAAGATATTTCCGCGTACTTCAATCGTGCACGAGACCGTTACTTTCTAGACGATCTTAAAGGCGCGAAAGAGGACTTCGACTTTGCCGCAAGGATCACGCCTAACGATCCGAGTGTTTACGCAGCACGACGCATCGTTCTTGAAGAAATAGGCGACTCTGTTCGCGCCGCGAGCGATACGCAGAAGGCGCTGGAGCTCTATTCAAAAGAGATCAATAACCGGCCATCAGCTCTTCAACTCTATCTTGAGCGTGGAGAACTACTGAATGCAGCCAATTTCCGCGCAAAAGCTGAGGCAGACTTTAAGAAGGCGCTTCAGATCGACCCCGAGAGCAAAGAAGCCCTCAAGGCATGGGGATCATTTCTAATTGACGGTGAACGTTACCAAGAGGCCGTCGATACCTATACCGCAGTAATCGCTCGCGGCGAACGTGATGCGGAGGTTTTTAATAACCGTGGACTTGCGACTTTCTATCTAAAACAGTATGAGACAGCAATTTCAAACTTTTCGGAAGCGATTCGTCTTGACCCGAGTGATCCTCTTCCCTTTGTGAATCGCGCTGAAACGTTCGAAAAGCAAGACCGGATCTCGAGTGCCATTGTTGATATGAACAGTGCTATCCGTCTCGATTCTAAGGACGTCGACAAGTACCGATACCGGGGAGATCTATGGCGAGCCGGAGGTAATTCTGAAAAGGCCGTGCGTGACTACACAGAGGCTATCAAGCGAGATAAAAAAAATGTGCGCTCATACTTCGAACGCGGAGTGACTCTTATCGAATTAGGGCAACTTGAAGAAGCGGAATCAGATTTACAGTTAGTTCTTTCGCTAGACTCCCGACACGACAATGCGCGTGAACAGTTACGGATCATCGAGAGTAAGCGGTCGTCTCAACAAACCTCACTCGACGACTTAGGTACTCAGGGCGCCCGTCAATCTCGAGTCGCGCTCGTGATCGGCAACGGACGGTATCTTTACGCGCCTCAGCTGAAGAACACGGTTTCAGACGCAATTCTCGTTTCACAACAACTTTCCAAGGTCGGATTCGACGTTTCAACCGTGGTGGACGCCTCAAAAAGGGAGATGACCGCCGCGCTTAGCGAGTTCAAGAACAAAGCAAAGCGGGCGGATTGGGCGCTTATCTACTTCGCGGGGCACGGCGTAGAAATACAAGGAATTAACTTCATGATTCCGATTGATGGAAATATCGTGCAGGAACAATTTGCCGCACGGGATACAGTCAATCTTCAATCATTTATCGACAGTGTTGAGACCGCTCGTCTCTTACGCATGGTTGTTCTTGATGCCTGTCGCGACGATCCTTTCAGTAGACCGAGCACTACTCGCGGGATTAACAGAAGTTTAGTTCGTGAAAGGCTGAGGGACTCCGCCTCCAGCTCCTCGGCAAATTCTTCGTTACGGATCGATGAACGAAACAAGGGTGGATTAGCGCGCGTCGAGCCTGATCCCGGCACTCTCGTGGTCTTCGCCGCAAAGTCGGGCCAAGTTGCTCTAGATGGTTCCGGGAAAAATAGCCCCTTTGCAACCGCGCTTGTCAAACGCATCCGGGAGACGCCCCCAAGGGAAGTACGCCGAATATTCGACTTCGTACGCGAGGATGTTTCAATGGCGACCGAGGGCGTTCAGCAACCCTTTGCGTACGGCTCCTTGGCGGCAGCAGAGGATTTCTACTTCACTAGCGCTAAGTGACATCATTAGCCGACTGGTAGAAATCTAACGAAAAATGTCAGCGATTCAACGCTCATTAGGGTCCAAAGCACTCGCGCTTGTTGCAGCACTCGCAATCGTCGGTGCTCTTGCTGCTTTCAGCTTAAATAGAGTGACCGTGTTTCTCTGTAAGCAGTCGGACGGTCACCTTAAGGCTCCTAATTGTACGCTCGCTATCAAACTGAATCGCACCGATTCAGAGTTGTTATTTCACAGTGGATTGGCGTCCATCGAGCTCGGCGAAGTTGAACCGTCACTTGAGTATTTCTCCCGAGCAATTTTAATGGATCCTACGCGCTCGGATTTCTATGTTCAGCGGAGTCGAGGTTATACAAAAAGGCGGCAGTTCGATCGCGCTCTGGTAGACCTTTCTACAGCGAACAAAATCTCACCGGAATCTGCCTCGCCATATTTTTATCTTGGAGAGCTCCGAGAGGCAACCTTACAGCTTTCTGAGGCCCGATTTGCATATGAGCTCGCCCTAAAGAAATCGCCCGATGATTTAAACGTGAGAATAAATCTTGCCCGCGTGACAGCGCGCCTAGGAGATATCGACGAGGGGATTACCGCTCTCACCCGCGTGATCGAGACTAACCCAAGATCTGGTTATGCCTACGCTACTCGAGGCGAAATTTGGCGCGATCAAAACAACTGGGAGCGGATGCTGCCCGACCTGGCCACTGCGATTAACCTTGGCTATCTGCCGGCGCTCGGCATACGTGCCGAGTACTTTCGGCAAAGGGGCGAATTCCATAACTCAATTCGCGACTACACAAAACTCATTAAGCAATCCCGAGATAAGTCCACCGCATACTATCAACGTGCCGAAGTACGGCGCGACGCGGGCGAATACATTAATGCGCTGAACGACTACACCATCGTGTTACGGCTTGGTAAAGATCACCTAAAGGACGCTCATCACGGCCGCCTCCATTCGCTACGTGGGCTGGAGAAGTATGATGCCGTGATTGTAGAGAGCACAGCGATCCTTCAACAGGAGTCTAGTGACTGGGTTGCCCTCGTTGAGCGCGGTATTGCATTTAGACGCCTAGGTAAGCCTACTCACTCAATTAGAGACCTCACCGCTGCTTTAAGTGTGATGCCGGAATTCTGGCCGATTTTTTACCAACGCGCGCTTACGTATTTGGGGGGCGATGAGAAAGATAGTCTCTCGCGCGCGATCGCAGACACTGAAGCATGGGTCCGCCTGAAACCATCAAACGTGCAGGCCCGATTGTTCCGAGCGAGATTATTTGCTTTGGATAAACAACTGGATCCTGCGATAGCGGACTTTTCATTTGTACTCGATCGGGATCCAAAGAATACCGAGGCTCTAGTAGGACGCGGGCGGGTATTCGAGCGAATCCACCGCGATACGGAGGCGCTTGCCGATCTTACAAGCGCAATCCAATTAGGTGTGCGCGATAGAGAGGTCTTTTACTGGCGAGGAGTGATATACCAAAAACTTGATTTATTAGATCTATCACTTGCGGACTTTAATGCCGCTCTACGTCTCCAACCAGATGACTACGAGTCTCTCAGTATGCGAGCATTAACACTTGTGAGGCTTGACCGTCACAAAGAAGCGCGAAAAGATTTCACAGAACTTATTAGACGCAACCCAAACGATTCCTCAAATTTTACTGGCCGTGCGATGGCAGCCCATCAAAGCGGCGAACATGAGGTTGCCCTAGCGGACTTTAGCCAAGGAATTCGCGTAGACCCTCTAGAGCCGATGAACTGGCTTTTCCAAGCGGAGGCACTAACTGCCCTCGGCGAGAACGATGCAGCCTTTTCGAGCGTTGAGAAAGCAATCGGGTTAGACCCGCCCGATCAACTACTTGTTCAGGCTTTGTATCTTCGCGGGCGGCTTCGGCAAGCCGCCGGTGACATCAAATCGGCCAGACAAGACTACCATGCGGCATTGTTGATTTACGAACCGCCGTCTACCGCATCTACGTATCGGTTACGTGGATTGATTCTTGCCGCGTCCGGCCAGAGGGCTGCCGCCGAGCGTGACTTACAGCAAGCCGTCAGGCGCGACCGAAAAAGCGTTCTATTTCTTAAAACTCTTGGCGAATTCTATGTAGAGACCGGCCGTTACCTCGACGCTTTAAGCACATATGAAAAAGCCCTTCTGGTAGATCCTGCTCATGTTGAGTCTTTAGCGGGAAAAGCTGCTGCGCTCAATCTACTCGGGGAGCTCGATTCGTCGATTCAAGTTGCGTCAGAAGCGTTAGAAATTGATTCGAATAATGAGATTGTAAAGTCGATACTCAAGATTTCATTACAGGCTCGTCAAAGCAAACGCTATCTAGCCGGTGATTTTGGTGGTGCTGTAGTAGATCTCACTCGGGTCCTCGCAATTGACCCTAACGACATGGAAGCGCGTGCGTTCCGAGGAGACGTTTGGCGTTCATTAGGAAACTATCGACGAGCGACCGATGACCTGACAGCAGCGATTCAAGCCGATCCGGAAAACCCAGAGCTGTTTTTCTCTCGGGGGTTAGTACGCGCTCTAGACGATCAGTTAGACGGGGCCATTAACGACTATCAGTCGGGGTTACGCCTAAAGCCTGACGAAAAAAGGAAACTAGACTTTCTGAATTTCTTAAAAGAAAAAAAAGCGCGGCAAACCGAATTAAACAACAATAATGGTCGGCCAAATGAGTCTTCAACGCGTCGCATAGCTTTAGTAATTGGAAATTCAAACTATAAATATTTCCAAAAGCTCAAAAATCCGCACTCTGATGCGCAGCTAATTTCGCAAGTATTTAGGTCAAGTGGATTCGATGAAGTGTATGTCAAATACGACGTAACTCGGGACGAGCTACAACGCGTATTACGCGATTTCGCAATTCGTGCGAACTCTTCTTCTTGGGCAGTGATTTATTACGCAGGTCATGGCGTGGAGGTGGACGGAACTAACTTTATAGTTCCTGTTGATGCGCCAGCGAGCGATGTCCACTCCTTCCTTGAAAAAGCGGTAAATATGTTTGAGTTCACTCGAAGCGCAGGAGGCGCTAGTCAGCTACAGTTTCTCGTATTTGATGCTTGCCGAGAAAACCCGTTCGACAAATCGATCGGAAGAGATATAAAAATTCAAGACTTTCGGAGTTCACCGTCGACGCCAACAATTATAACGAAGCGAAGTGCGCTGAAGAGCGTCGGCCTCGCCCGCGTCGAGCCAGATCCTGGGATGCTGGTGACTTTCTCTGCCAAAAGCGGACAACGAGCGCTCGATGGAAGAGGTAACTTCAGTCCGTTTGCCACAGCGTTCGCAAAACGCGTCCGAGAAAAACCAGGCATTGAACTTCGCCGCCTCGTTGCAATCGTAAGCGAAGACGTGCTTGAAATTACGAATCAAAGACAACAACCGTTCACGTATGGATCCCCTAATCCTCGACGGGACTTTTACTTCGCGAATCAATAGGGCGATTCCATGGAAGAAAAATGATGTAGAAAAAATGTTTAAACGGCGGGAATCGCATCGTTCATTTAGGGTTAAACAATTGAACTAGCTACCCATACGACGGGCAGAAACGGTCCGACGTGGCGCCAGCAAACGAGTGTAGCAAGGTTCTATCGATGCCTCTCACGCATCGTCCTGAGAAGCGACACCTTGATTATTTAAGTTAAATCTGGATATGTGGTGGTTTAACGCTTCACGGTGTGGTCGGGCTTTGTCAAACACCTTCTGTCCTTTACTGATTCCGATCTGCTCTTTAGTGACTCCGTCCTTCACCAAAAGATCTAGGCTCTCCGGATGGAATCCAAACAAGCCGCGGTCAAAGGCGGCGTGATGAGTCGCGCACAAAGCCAAGCCGTTTCGCCAATCATCAGAGCCACCCTCACTTTTCGGGCAGATATGCGCAGCCGTCAGTAAGTCCGTCCGCGAAACCGAGCAGACTACACATTGAGATTGATAAGCTTTCAATACTTCAAAACGAAACCGCTGCTGATTAGGTCTCACCAACAACGAACCCGCTTTTCTCTGGCGATTCTTCTCGTCCCTCAGAACGAACGGGTCTTCGTCTCGTGGTCGGTCAACGATAATCGGAGCGGATTCGGCGAAGATGATCAGAAATTCCTGGGCGATGTCATCCCAATCCGTTACCCATCCGATTCGAATATCCCGTTTTGTCTCATCGTCGTCATTCTTCAACAGGACAAAGAGCGGAAGCCCAAGATCGCGGGCGCGCTTTGTCGCGGCGATTTCGTTTGAGTCGGTAAGCCCGGGTCGCTTCGTGACCGGGTAGTGATAGATAAGGCCGGAATCGGAAAGGTCGTCTGGGTAGTGCTCCCCCGTGTGGTTGACAGAAACCGCAGCGCCGATCGGGTCGCGAGTTGTTACGGAGGTAGTAGCACGATCTACCCAAATGCCTGCGGCTCCGCCGTAAATCCTCAGGTCACGAATGACCGCAGGTGAGTACGGGCCCGGACCCGACCCATGAAGCTGGGAGAGCATGAAAGACCTTCGTTGTTGCTCCTCGCTCATCTGTACCCCTACGGGTTTTTCGGGACGACCGCCTGATCTTTTAAGATCGTTCGTTTATATCCAGGTGTAAAGTGCTGTTTGTGGGACTCCTAACTGAAATCGGGGGGTACCCGGGGGGTGGGGCTACTCCAATAT
>Ga0078894_10003523_pt1 | contig 11909 bp, 5 predicted proteins | sample LauGreSu1BDMLBSD_2_FD_67506 | JGI IMG/M metagenome (GOLD analysis project Ga0078894, IMG submission 67506) | Freshwater lake microbial communities from Lake Michigan, USA - Su13.BD.MLB.SD (version 4) (version 4) | ecosystem: Environmental > Aquatic > Freshwater > Lake | place: Lake Michigan, USA... | reverse complement strand
GTTACCATACTTTTCGAGCCAGCTATTAATCTTTGACTCATCAAATCTCAAGAATATGCCTTCACCCCTAACAATAATCGCTGGCAACCAATTCAATTTCTTAGAACTAAACAACTTTCTTTGCTCATCGACCGATAGGCTAGATTCAGGAAAAATTCTCGAAAAGCCTACGAATGCTCTCGTTTCTCGGAGCTTCTCCAACAATGAAATTCTTTCGAAATATTCACTCACCTGAGGTCCATAATCAGTTATTTGAGAACTCTTAATAAGTAGGTTTGTTTTTGGGTAACCTTCATTTACATCTCTACAAAAAATCTCATATTCTTGGTGACGATATTCTGTGTCTATATTCGGATTTGAATAATCATCAGATTCAGCACCAAGTCCTTGATCACCTTCAAACAAGTCTTTAGAAATTAATGGCAATAAATAATTGATATCTATTGCCCAATCCAATCCTCCATTACTAATAGCTTTCTCCAAAATATCTGCTGTTAGAACTTGCTTGGGTGAAATATTTACTTTTTCAATTAAATACCTTGTTATTTTCTTGTTATCTAAAATAATTCTTTTAATAACATGTAGATTCGCTGCTCTTGCCAGCTCGGATGGGTTAATCTGCCCCTCTAACTCAGGATGCCATTTTTTTAATAGGCTTTTTGCCGCACGTTCCCCGATCAAGCCATTATCAGATTGCTTCGCTGCTTCAATTAATGACCCTCTCATATCCCTATCTTCTAGAAGTGCCAACATAGCTTCAGTAAGATTCTTATCATCTACATCAGGGATATAAATCGAGCTAACAACATTCGGAAAGTACAAATTTGATGCGCCGCGGAGCAATGGATATAAGTTCTCTCCACACACAAGCTTTTCTTTGGAGGAATTTTCCCCAATTGCCAATACAGGGTTATGACCAGAACAAAATAACTTCATCTTAGTAAAGGCAGATGGACCGTTACTAGAGGGATCTCCTTCAAACGCTCCAGCCAACGACCTCTTTTCAATCACTTCTATCTTGCCATCACCTCTAAGTCGCTCAGCTGATATCTCTACACCCGCCAAGGAGGCACTGCCCCTTGAAGTCATTCTTAACCAACAACTTGGATTATAAATATCCCAATCTGGGTTATTTGTTTTAAAAACCCACTCCAACCACGGAAAATCTTGGAGGTGCCCATTTTTACAAGCAGCCACAAAGCGCACTTGAACTGTAAGTCTTTCAGGATGAGACTTGCCAGCATCACGCCCAGTGCCAATCGGCCCAGTGCATTTGGGAGCTGACTTATGATGATACTTGGAGACAAACATCTTTCCACATCTGGGGCATACGTGCCACAAAGGAAATCTCAAGAAAGGTAACCTTAAATTAAGATTTAATCTCGTACTGTCAGATCCCCTATCTACAGTTCTAAATTCATTTCTTCTGTAATCTGGTGGCTGAACAAAAAAATCCACTCCCAAACGTTTTGCTAATCTAGTCTCCTCCTCAATAAATTCTCTATGATCAGGATTTTGAGAATCAAAAGGCCACGCATCCAATCCAGCATGGATCAAAGAAATAGGCCCGGGGAAATCGACCATCGCACCTATACCGAATGGTGAAATTGCCTGTGATCTTCTGACTGGTTTATTCATGGTTATCTACTTCATTAAAAAAACCTGTTATTACTGCCTCACAACTGGCATCTACATTTCTTAAAGAAGAAAGAGTTGGCCAACTTCTATTTGTCCAATCAGGTAGGTCTACCGAACCTGCTGGATGCATTAGTGGTGGATTTTCAGGAGGCGCTCCAAAACTTCCATACTCAGAAGGATCCCAAACTCTCCATTCCCGCAAACGCTGATGCATCTTTTCAAGAACATTTTGCCGCTCTTCAGGTGCAACTTCATTAACTCTATCCTCAATCATTGATTCAATGATCTCTTTAAGCTTGGAACTATCATCAAGTGGAAATGGCGAAGGACGCATACCCTCATGGTCTACTCTACCTAGCTGCCTAACAGCGGCTACGATAATCCCATGAAGAGCTCTATCAACTGCTGGGGCGCTAAAAGGGGTAACACTTGTAGGCTCAACTTGTGCATATAAAGCCTGATGGTAACTTCTAAATCTTTCGTAATGACTTCTGTCCCTTGGCTTACTTTGCCCATATAAAACACAAACCAATCCTGGCTTATCGTTATCACGTCCAACACGACTCGACACTTGAATATATTGAGATGTGGTTTTTGGTTGGCCAACAATAGCCATTAGAGAGAGTCTAGGAATATCAACGCCGACTTCAATAATATTTGATGCCAGACATGCATCAACAATATCAAAGTTTTGACTTTCCGGATCAAGTGAAAGAGGCTTATTTAGTTTCTCAAGCTCCTGAGGAACTTGATCGCCCCTAATCCTACTTGTGAGCTCCGTAACATTGAATAATTTTCTGATATTTGAATACGGAATTCCATGCCTATCAATAATAACTCTTAGATAATCTCTAGCATCTGATACAAATAATGTTGCAGCACTTCCAAGCTCTCTAATAGAGTTGAAATAACAGAGCAGGGTCCACCATGGATCTTTTTCAGAAGGATCCTTATCCATAGCGCCTGCAAATTGAAGTAAGGTTGCAAATACTCTAGCATTAGTTGTCTGCAATGAACCATGCCCAGGAGCCAAAACCCCAACATATCTCCTACCTGGAATTAATTCGCCAGATTCATCTTTCGCCTCTCTTGAGAAAAATGAATCGCCAACGGTCAAACCAGAAGGCGGAAATAAACTAATATTTTTTCTTGCGTAAAGATTTTTTACTTGCTCATTAGCACGACTAATAGTTGCTGTAGATGCAACTATTTTAGGTTTCACATATCTACGACTATCTTCGCATAGCTTTTCAATCAATGTCTCGTATAGGCCAACCATTGAACCTAAAGGACCAGAAATCAAATGTAACTCATCTTGAATAATCAAAGACGGAGGTGTGCCAACCTGATTCCCATCTTTATCTATACCAAAAATAGATCTAATTTCAGGTTTCCATGCCAAAGTTGCAAATTTATCTACCGTGCCAATTAAAAGATTTGGCGGGTTGTCAAATATATCCTCATCAATTACAAGAATTGGTAAATCTCGATCATTTTGCGCAGGCTTAGAACTAAAATCACACTTGGGATCACTACACCTGTAAACCACAGTCTCCGGACTGGTCGGAGACAATCTAGCTTTCTTGTAACCATAAACAGTAGATCGATCTTTACCCGATTCAGGACCAAACTTAGCATTACACCATGGACATTTAAGCAAAATAAATGGATTCTCTTCAGTAGAATCTCCTTGCAGCGCCTTCAATTTAGTTAACGCATCAGTCCGCTTATTTGGAGCCGTGTCCCCTCCAACCCATAGTCCAATACTAAATGGCTTATCACCTAGTGTTGGCACATCCTGCCTGCGCATATACTCCATTGCACAAAATAAAAGTGCCGCCCTTTGAAACTGTTGAGCAGTTAAAAGACGTAAGGTGTACCTCATTAAAACATCTACACCGCCAGCCTTATTTCCAGATAGCTGGTTATAGAAAATAGTAAATGCTGTCAAACCTAAATAGGCCTCAGTTTTTCCACCACCAGTTGGAAACCAGATTAAATCGACCACTTCCCTATCATCAGAATCTGGATTAACAATTCCCTCAAGTGAGAGCAAAAGAAATGCTATCTGGAATGGGCGCCAAAAACCCCGCTTATCGTTTGAAGTAACCAGATCTAACATCTTGATCTCAGGATTCCAAGCCTTGCCATCTAATACAGGCTCACGTATTCCCGAATCAGCTTTTAATTGAGAAATTAACATAGCCTTGTTTGCCAAAACAAAGGCTTGTCTTGCAATCTTGGATTTTTTATCACTACCAGCTAACAACTCAACACCACGCCTGATCCTTGCTAAGCAATTTTCACAACGTTTTATTAAATAGTCAGCTGTAGGATATAAGTCTTCTTCAATATTTTGACTGCGCCCTGCAAGAACATTTTTTAACCCTTCAATCCATTTTTGATAGAGAGTAATCAACTGATTTATCTCATCAAATCCATCATCTTCTGGGTCCAGACCACCAAGCTTGCGCATACTAGATCTGAATAATGTGGGGCCATTATCTGTATCTAAATATAAGTCTGGGCTAATCGTCGCTATTTCATAAGTTGGCATCACATCAGTCCAAACTTGTGAAACGAACTCTGGCGAAACGTTATCCCAATCAGCTGCACATCCATGACCAATAGCAAATGTCTTGTACTGTCTATAAAGTAACTTATTGACCATTTCATCAGCATCAGGCGCAACTCCGATTTCAGAAGAAATAGAAAGGTCCGGATATGGTGAAATAGCTTCAATACCTGAGCTGCAACGCACTCGAATTCCAGCTTGGAACAAAGCAGACTCGTCTACAGACCTCTCAGATAATGAGCGATTTATCAATGAAACTGTAATAAGTCTTGTATCTGAATTAGATTGTTTTAATTTTCTTTTAACTAGTACAACTTCTAAATGTTTACCTGAAATATCAATTTTTTTAGAAAGATATGTCGCCTGACTAAGCAACTCAGCATTTGTAAAAAAAATCGATAAGAAGTGTCCATCTTCACCAACTAACGGGGATCTAAGCCACATAGAGCGTTTTGTTAGTTGCGCTCCAACTTCGCCCTCATTTCCGCCAACTGTTATTTCTTTCTTAACATAGTATGCAGGTATAACCTCTTTCTTTTCTGTTCTATTCACCTTGCTAACAGATAGCAAATCGATATTCAAGCCACTATTTTCTTTTGACAGATCGACCATGAAACTTAGCCCAATAGCCGATGGTTTGAAAGAATTGGCCAAATTAACATCTAGCTCTTCCGAATCATCTGCCTTAAAACTCTTTTGCTGATTTCTTTCAACTTGAGCCTCAAGTTTATTTAGCAAGCTAAGTTCTTTATCAGGCGCAGAAGGATGCTCAGGAAGATCAATTGATTCACTACTTTCATTCAATTCAACTGATTCTGTAACCATTTGAGGATAAAGTATCCCGGCACCAAACCGCTTTGACGGCGGATCCTGCCAAATAATCTCCTCACCATTTAATTGTTTTTTGGGGGCTCTTAATTGGTCCCAACTAAAGATACGCTCTTTTCCATCAATATCAAATGAAATAGGCTCACCTGCAGGATCAGGCCCAACAATTTCAGCCCTCAAACGCTCAGCTAACCAATCGCGATTTTCTAAGTTTTCTCGTTTACCCATTTAAGCCTTTGAAGTTTTTCTTAAACCAAGATCAAGCAACCTGTCGTACTGAGACCTACAATTTTCAGAAAAAAATATTGTTAGACTAATTCTAGCTCTGGACATACCAACATACAAAAGAGCTTTTGAAGATTCACTTTCAAGACTATCTATATCAGTCAGCAGTATCGCCGGGGCCTCTAATCCTTTAAAGGAGTGGATACTTGCGTATCTTATACTGCCCTCATTTGAAAATCTAAATGAAGTTAATCCTAACTCAGGATATTTTGATGCAATAGCCGAAGCACAGGACTTCTCATCCGCTTTTGGAGATAAAACAACAATTTCATCAGGTCTGTATTGTTTAAGTAAATCAACCAGCCTCTTTTTAACTAAACTCTCTTGAACCTCATTTGAAGCATAAAATTTTGGCTCCACCTCACCTGATTCATTATCATTCAGAATCTTGTTGTAACCTGGGGATATGCCAGCAGTTAAAGTAAGAGTCTCAGCAATAGATTCGGCATTTCTGCAGTTATTACGCAACGAGAATTGAGAAAGACTAGGAGCCCTTATTTGCAATTGTGCTAGGAGAAGTTCTCTAGAACTAGAGTTACTATCAGCATATATTGCCTGCCTCTCAAAATCGCCAAAAAATACCCAGTTGCCAGCTGCCAAGCCACTATTAAGGGATACATCCATTACATCTAAGAAATTTTCATTAAAGATTAGATCTTGGGCTTCATCTAGGACTAACACATCAAATTGATCACTAAAACTTTGATCACTCAAGATTCTATCTAGTGCCATTTGAGGAAGAATTTTTGACCAATACTCATTTCCACGCGCCGCATCACTATCTGCCTTAGAGAGTGAAACTAAGTATGTATGAAAAGTTCCACACACAAATGAATTTTTATTAGCATCAATTTCATAAGTCATCTCTGCCTTTATCCAGTCAGATAAAAGAGCGTTGTAACAAAAGAAACCTACTCGCTTACCTTCGGATAATTGACGTCTAACATGCTCAACAGCTAAAAATGTTTTACCAGTACCTGCAGGACCACTTATTAATAAACGTTTGTTACCCGTTAAACTATCTAAAATTATGTACTGCTCTTCAGTAAAGTTTTTTATATTCTTCTCCAAGGATTCTATATCATGCCTTGGAGAGGTTACATATTCAAAATTTTTACGAAGTAATTCAACAGCTCGATCAATTTGATTTCTAGATAATTTAGATTTTTCAGAATCATACCAACCAGCAACTCTTCCTAACTTAGATAAATATGATTTGGCTTGCTTGAATATATTTAAGATATTTATCGAGATAGGGTTTCGAATAAATAATCTTTTATCAATAAACTGCCAAGGGTGCCACTCAGGTGACTTTTCTTCAAAATCAATTCTGGTAAAAATTACTGCACTAAAAAATAAAGTAGATTGAAATGAGGGATCTTTTTCAATCAAATACTTTCGTAGAGAATGCATTCCCTTTGATGCTTGCTTAAAGGGGCCTTCTATTGAGGTCTCGTAAGGGTAAATCCACTTACCGTCAAGGCGCTTTACATCACACCCTTTGAGCTCTATACACAAAACACCTTGTTCCGGGACTAATATAACCATATCGAGTTCACCTTCGATTTTAGTTAAATGCCTCTTTAAGTCTAAAGAATGTAATGCGACCCATCCGTCGCACCCCGGGTCATCTCTTAACTTCTTAAAAAATTCAATCTCACCAAGGGGCGTATTAGATGAAAATGTTGGAGGAATCATCTTAGCCATTTATTGCCTCTCAGATCATCAATTTTATATAGGCTTGATTGATATACATATGATACAGATTGATCAATTGACGCAACCCTTCTAATTAATATGTTTTGGTCAACTTGCAATTCAAGGCTTTTTGCGCCGTCAGCTGAATCTATATCTATGCCCTCAATTTTTTCCAAAAGTCGTTCCAGTACCGTTTGCCTAGCCCTATAACCGGCTTTTTGTCGTGAAACTCTGTAGTCATGTATGGCACTCCACTTCTCAGCGGCATATTCCTTTATATCTTCAATACTGGGACCTAGCTTACCCTCATCCCACAAGACCTCCATTAATGCCTTAAACTCATGCTCAGAATTAGGAGCAATCACATCAACTCCCTCCCACTGCTTAATCTTCCCTGGAACTACAGCCAAACCTTTCGATCTCATTAAATGTGCAACATCCGCATAATCCCTAGTGAGCAAAAGTGCGCTAAGAGAACTCTTCCAATCAGTAATTTTGTCTAAGATGCCATCTTCTTCTTGATCCTCAATTCCATCAGCTTCCTCATTGAATAAAAAACCCGAAGAATTTTTTCGAAGAAGAACATAATCACCTTCTACCAAATCTAAAATATCAACATGAGATAAGTCGTAACTAAACAAACTGTGACTGACAGGGTCTTTACATTTATCTATATGCAATACCTTACCTGAAACGGGCATGAAAGCCCCTTCTCCACCTTCAAAAAGTATGTAGTGTGCAGCAACAGTTTGCGCAGTTTTGGTGCGACTTCCGCCATGAATATCAATCCAGAAACTATCCTCAGCACAAGAATTTAATTCGGAATCATCGCTATCAATTGTCGAAGCGGAAGCCACAATCTTTGAAGCTTTAAATTTTTGAATCCATTGCTGAAAAATAGGAGAAATTGGCAATTCAATTCTGGATGGCGCGTAAAAATTTTCATGCTCATATAAAACTAAATTAATCTCAGAAGTTACTCCAGAATAAAAGATTGCCTTCATCAAATCTATCGAAGACCTCATTGGAGGTGAAACGATAAATATCTTTTGAAAGATTGAATTTTTTATCTGTTGCTTAGTTTCGATATTTGTAAATTTCAAACCATAATTAGATAAACTACTGATAGTGAAATTAATACAGGTGGGATCATTGCCGTATAAAATTTTTCCGAACAACCCCATTGATTCAGATTTACTTAAAAAGTCTTCCGAAATCCTCAATAAACGATCAAATTTATTATTCTTATGTTTTGACCACAAAAGTTCAGCGGAAACTTCGAGACTACTAAGCATGGAAGGGGCAATATTTTGCTTTTTAAGCAAATATAGAATTTCTTGATATCTCTCTTTAAGTCTAAGCGCAGGATCATCGAGGGAGATTAACGTTGAATTTAGTATGGTCTTAAAAACCCACAGCAATCCGATTAAATTCTTAGCCTCTTCATCCGATCTATCAAGATTTTTGAATATACCAATAACAGCACGCGTTACAGCTGCAATAGCACCATCCTCAACCTTATGGGTAATTACGGTAAATTCAGCAAGGTTTTTAAAGCGGCTTGATACACGAGAATATTGAGAGTTCATATTTGTATCATCTCAGAAAGGAATATGAGCTGATCTCAAAACCAATAGGAAACTTTTTTGCAATGGCATTGGACGACTCACCATTAAGATCAATACTATCTGTTCCTAATTCCAATTCTTTAACAAACTCAAATTCATTCTCATTAAACTCTAAAGAATCGAAAACAATTAATAGATCATTCTTTATCGGGATATGCTCTTTGATAGAAAATGCGCTGGGACCATCAAGGATTACAAGCTCAGCACTTGATTCTAAATTCCCTTTAGGATGTGAAATTTTCATCTTGGACTGTCTACCATCTCCAAGCTTCTCAAAGCCAAGTAAAGACTCAAATTTAATCAAATGCTCACATTGATCGCCAACACCTGCAAACAAAGAATCAATCGAAGATTTAAATTGATTCATTTTTGTTACAAGTAGCAAACTTTGGCCATCGGATTTAGCCCATGCTGGTGATGTATCACCCAAGAGGTGTTCCATAAATGCGATGCTCGCATTAATTTCAACTTCTCTTTTTGCTGATACGGGTTTTTCTAAACTAAATTCAAATTTATTAAATTGTTCTTCGGGTATTAGCATTACAGAGCCAACATCCCTAATCTTGCGAGATTTTGTAATCTCTAATTTAATGGCAGACTCAGATCCAATCAGCTCTACACCCATCACTTTTCCAATGAATAAGTCTCCAGATTCAACTCTCTTCCAGTAAACCTCTACGCCAGAATCAAGTGTAGAAAATTTTGCCCAACTTAAACCACCTTTATATGAAGCTATGCTTGATATCAAAGCTCCTAGACTAATGAACGCAGTAGCAATTTCACGACTAGGTAGGACTAAAAATGTGATACGTCTGGTATCTTTTTTATATTGGGATTTTGCCCATTTGCCGAGATAAATACATGCCTTTGCCCACTCCTCTATCAATTCATCGGCAACGTTAATGCTTGCTTTATCTGAAATATATAGCGGTTTTCGAAAGCCAATTAGAGAGTCAAATGTATCAATTTCCACTGTTTATTTAGATGTAAAGCCCAACTCAATCATCTCTGCTTCGATCCGCAACAATTCCTTTGCCTGCTTATCACTCGGAAGCCAGCCCTTTCGAGAAGCAGCTATTACCAAGTTTTCGTCACGCCCATAAAGTGGCGAGAATTGTTTGCTCCAATCATGTAATTTCTTCCAGTAATGCTCACCCAGACTAATTACTTGTATTTCAGCATTGATTTTTGCATCCAGCCTACCCTGAGCTTTACCCTCCCTCATTATTTCTTGCTTTTCTTCGGAGCTTAGAAGTTCTCTCTTAAACTCTGCGGATAATTCGATAGACGCTAGTTGCACTGAATTCCAACAATCAACTTTTTTGCACCATTCGCCAACGTCCATGTTAGCGACAGGGGTCTTATTTATAGTTTCAGAAACTACCTGTGCCACCCGCTCCAGTTGATTTGCCAATGCTGTAGATACACTTTGGATATTCCAGATCTGTTTGAAATTCACCATATTCCCCGGTGAAAATTCATTAATCATGGAAGCTAATTTAGCAATTGTATAAGTGACAATTTGAGCTCGATATCCGCCCTTATACCAATCGGCATCTGAGACCATTCTCTCAACAAATTTAAAGACAATAATCCTTGAGATTGAATCACGGTAATAGGCATCATTGATAAACTTGATACCATCTCCACCCCATTCATCATCAATATATCTGGCAAAGGTGCCAGGCTTATCTCCAGAGAAGTTTTTTTGAGCCCCCAAGCTAACAATATGAGGAAGCATGCGCCAAGAATTTTCTGATTTAGCCAAATCAGTTTTTAAAACAAGCTGTGATCTTGGGCGTTCACGCTGGAAATCTTTTTTCTGTTTTACAGTCATTCTTGACTGCGCATTAAGATACTGGCCTTTTGCCCTTTCATAAAACCAATAAGTATTAAATTGAGCCCCAGCAGCAGCAGGCGCCAGAATTCGCCTAGAAAGCCTTTCATAACCCATGTGAAACGGATGATTTGAGAAGAAGTCTGAATCGCTAACTTTATTTTGCTTATTAGAAAACTTTGCAATATCTTGAATCATATTGCCCAATGTATCGCTATCTCTGGCTTTAACAACTGTCAGCTTCATTTGGACTGAAATTTTTGATAAATCCGCCTTATCTTTTTTCAATGCTACAAATAATGAAGCAGTTGTTTGACCACCATTCACAATCTGAAGATATTTTGCAGACGTAATTCTATGACCATCGCTAGATTTATCTAATTTCACATCTGTTGCTGTTGCAGAAATGCCGTTGTTATAGATGAAAAACTTATCCGGGGCAGATCTAATTGTGCCCTGAATGCCTTTATTAATCTTCCCCGTTGTATTTAAGAAAGATCTCACATTCCCCTCTAAAAGCCTGCTTCCATACTTTTCATAGATTGATGCCAAAGCTTGACCCGGTATGACACACATATAAGCATCAAAATCATCCGTCTTGCTGGCAGGCAAGCAGGACAAGCCATTCCCGGTAAACTCGGTAAAATCAATTTCAAGCTCTTCAGTGCCTAACGCTGACACACCCACATTAAATAAGCGCGAAATATCCCAAACGTGATGTTCAACCACCACCCCATTGATTTCATCTTCTGCTAGATCTTTAATACGATCGCTTATCACAGAGTCAGTTACCAAATAAAATCTGTATCTACTAATACTACTTTTTGATCCTTTAATCAGATTAGAAAATGCCAATACCTGAGAATCTATATTGGTAGTATTTTCAACACTATCAAAGCCACCAGCTAAGCAGAATTCAACAAATGACCTTAATTGTCCAAATATTTGATCAATTCTTGTTCGAGTAATAGTTTCCAAAATCTCATCGCCAGAAAAATCAGCAATTAAAAGACGTAGCGAACTATCAGCTTCATCAAATTCGAATCCATCAATGCGTATGGACCTATTTTTAAAACCTGTGCCAATATATTGACATGGAATGAAGTCTTGAAACTCTTCAGCCTCAGACAATCGATCAGATATCTCATAGATAAAAGCTGCATCATTTGTCACAGAATTATCGAAACTTCTTGATCTAACACCATCAAGAAAATCTTGCCGAAAATCAATCAGCTCCATGATTACCCTTAAAAAATATAAATAATAAATCTAATTTTTAAATACTAACAAACATTTTGCGACTATTTCGAATACTTAAAATGTTATTAATTTTGTCATTTTCAAAATTTTATATTTAGGAAAGCTCATATTTTGAGCCACCTCCTTGCCATACTGGAAGTTAACGGTCTTAAAAGGGAAA
>Ga0078894_10003522_pt1 | contig 11911 bp, 8 predicted proteins | sample LauGreSu1BDMLBSD_2_FD_67506 | JGI IMG/M metagenome (GOLD analysis project Ga0078894, IMG submission 67506) | Freshwater lake microbial communities from Lake Michigan, USA - Su13.BD.MLB.SD (version 4) (version 4) | ecosystem: Environmental > Aquatic > Freshwater > Lake | place: Lake Michigan, USA... | reverse complement strand
ATTTCATTTAATATGAGTGGTGTAGATTTTGGGAAAGAGTTCAATGATGAAGAACAATCGAGCAATACCCTTTTAATTAAAAATAAAAAAGAGCTAATGCCACCTTATGAGGTAACCTATAAAAATAGTATTCCTACAAAAAAAGGTGCAATATATCATGTGTTTTTTCAAAATAGTAAATCGCCAAGCGATACATTTAGTCTTTATCCCGAAGCTATGTTTATAAAAGAAGGTGAAAATACACGTTTGAATGCGGAGCCTTCAATTGCACATTATTTTGGAAAAGATATCTTTACGCACGTGAGCTCGGTGCCCGATACGGATGCTGCAAATAACAAAGAAAAAAAGAAAAGTGCTAAGCCAGGCGATACATTATTTTCTACTAAAAATGCTATGTATTTTGAAAAAGTGGTAGCTTCTCCTGGTTCAAATGGACAAATTCAGGTGACTGCATCGCTTCATATCATTGAGCAAGGAAAGCGAAAAGAATCTTTGACGCCCGAGTATACATTAGATCCCAAAACAGGCGGGTTTAATAATCCCACTTCTAGCTCCAAAGATGGAGAATTGAAGGTGAAAATTGAGCAAATAAATCCCGACAAAGAAGAATTCACTTTTGCAATAGAAGAAAAAAATCCTATTAGCGATTGGATAATTATGAAAGCCATCTTATTTCCACAAATCAATGTGCTATGGCTAGGATGTATTCTTTTAGTTTTAGGAAGCTTAATGAGCGCTTATTATAAAAAAGTAGAAAAATAAGAAATTCTCTCCTTTAATTTTTAATATAAAAAATTAAGAATTATTCGATAATGTCTAGATAGTCTACATTGTCATTCATGAAATTATAGGGGGATATTTTTTTACTCAAAAAATTTATTGTTTTGATAAATTTTACAATCATCAATAATGAAATAGGAAATAACCCTTTAAAAAATACAAACCAAACGACCTTTAGCATATTTAAAAAACTTATAGCAAAAAAGTCAAATCCCACTCCTATCAAAAACAAGGTGCTGCTAAGTATAAATAGAAGCATAAGATAAAATTGAAATTCGGAATATAAGGACCATCTTTTGTGGTTATTGTCAAATATAAAAGGTGCAAGATATATTACAAGCATTTCGCAAATTGCCGTAATAGAGCATATCACAATTATGTGAAAAGGAGTATTCTCTATACCAATGTATGATTTAGAATCAAACATTGCTATAAAACAATAACTATACAAAGAACATATTAAAATACTTCTAATATATAATTTGCTAAAACTATATTTGATCAAAGGAAAGTTTAATAACCACTTCATAGTTTAATTCATAGAATATTATTTATCAATCTACAAATATCATACATTTTACATAATATTAAAATAAAAAATGTAAAAAAAATATTGTAAAATTATAATCAATTCATTATTAGGTAAATATAAAAATATGCCTCCTGCAAGATCTTATCCAATCAAATCTGCAAATACATTTAAAAAAGTTTGTTCTGTAATTATACCTACTAGTTTTTTATTTTGAAGAATCGGTAAGCAACCAATTTGATATTTTTTCATTAAGGAAAGCGCATCTGATAATTTTTGATTAGATTCTGCAGTGATTGGATTACGCACCATAATGTCTTCTATGGATACCGGCAATTCGGATTCATGATGAACATGGCCATTTAAATTTTTAAGCAAATTTCGAGAAGAAACAATTCCCTCTAATTGTCCATGCTCGTTTTCAACCATTATAAATCGGATTTTTTGCCAATCCATCATATCTGCAGCTAATTGTATAATGTCAGTAGGACGAACCGTAAAAAGGTCTTTATCCATACATTCTTCAATAATAATTTCATTGATATTTTTTTTCATATTGCTTCTTTTTGTTGGAATTTCCCATGTATGAACAGGTTTATTTTGTATTTGATATTTAATTGATGTGTCCACAAGAGTAGCTAATGCATCTGTATGTGATACTCCACTTTTTTTCAAGCTTTCAAAAGCTTCTAGCGTCCAGATGGCACCATTGATCCCTTCTTGATTACGTTCTTTTATGACTTGTAAATAGTTAAAAGATTTTTCATCGTTAATGCCCATTTTTTTTAAGCCTTCTATGGCTATCGGGAGCAGTTCTTTATCTATAATTTCTGATACAGCATATTCTTTTCCGTTGGATAGTTTTATTTTAGCATAAATCCCATTTCTAGCTGCTTGTAGAAAATTATTTTTGACAGCAGCAAAAGGCATTTTTTCCGCAATTTTTTCATCTTGCATCCCAAACATGAGCCCATACCAGAAAGCGGCATTTGCCATTTGGTCTATTATTGTAGGGCCTGCTGGTAAAATTCTATTTTCAATTCGCAAATGGGGTTCTCCGTTCATTACACCATATACAGGTCTATTCCATCGGTAAATTGTGGAATTATAGAGTTGAAGTGCTTTTAAGTCTGGCGTTTGATTATTAAGATATTGATTTCTGCTAGATTCTTTCAAATCGGGAATCATGAGTACTCTATGGAGTGAAATATCTTCATGAAACAACTCAAGTACGCTTTCTTTTACCCAACGATTGCCAAATGTAACTCTTGAATGTGCTTCCCTTATGGTGTTTGGTGTTTTGGATACATCTATGGATTGTCTCAATAAGGCAATACGGGTTTCATGCCATAATTTTTTTCGCAAAAAAATGGGCGAATTTGCTGAAATGGCTAATAATGGTGCCGCAATATATTGCGATACATTATAGAATTGAGCAAACAAATGAGGTGGAATTTCTAAATGAATTTGAAAGCTAGTAGTAGCAGCTTCTATAAAAACGCTATTGTGTTTCATGAGCAATTCATCTTCTCCCTGAATACGAAGCTCGTATTCATCGCCTCTCGATTTTAAAATATTATTTACCAGTTCAAAATAGCGCTTGAGTGGAGTAATATTTTCTAAATCTATATCAATGTACCTAAGTGATGGAATAATGCCTCCAAGATAAAATCGAACGTCTTCATCGGTTTTATTATGAAGTATATTGAATAATCCAAGTAATTCTGCTTCCATATTGGGTAAACAATTTGGTTCAAAATTTTGTGGAAGCAAATTCATTTCCAAATTGAACTTAGCTAATTCTGTTGTAAGTTGGGGATGATTTAAATTTTTTAGGATTGATTGATTGATAGGCAATACATTGGCATGTGGATCCACAATACACATTTCTTGTTCGGCTCCTATTCTAAATTTGCTTTTAGAGAAGTCATTTGAATCTATCATTTTCCCCAGTACTGAAATGTCTTCTAATAGATGTTTTTTAAAAAGATTTTCTTTTTCTATTTGCATAAGATCATTTATTTTCGAGAAGTGATCTGATTTCCTTTTTCAGTATATTCTTTAGATTTTTTCAAATTACCCATTTTTGCATATGATGCAGCTAAATTGAAATAAGGGTTTGGGTCATTTGGTTTTGATTGGATTACAGCCTCTAGTAGAGGAACTGTTTTAGCTATTTGTCCTGTCATGCCGTAGGCTACCGCCAAATCTTCGTTCCACAAAGGATTTGTTTTATTCTTATTTATAGCAATTTCTAAGTATGGGATACCTTCAGCTATTTTATTCATACCACGCGCCAAGCTAATGCCTTTAAGATAATTAGCTTCGGCATTTTGTGGATCTTTTACTAATATTTTTTCAGCTAAATTTAAGACTTCTCCAAAATTTTGAGCATCTTTTGCAGCCATAGCTAGATCGATTGTTTTTTGGATTTCATTTTCTCCAGTCGAATTGGCAGATATAGCCAAAGCTTCTTGAGTTTTTCCCATTTTTACTAGTATTTTTGAATAAATATCACTTGTTTCTGGATGGTTTGGATTAATTTCATGTGCCGATTTTATGAAAAAATAAGCGGAATCCATATTGTTTTCATTGTAATATATGACCCCAAGATTGAAATTAGCGTCAAAAAATCGCATCGAACGATATTCCATAGCTTTATGGTAATATGATTTTGCTTTTGAATTATCTTTATCTCTTTTAAAATATAAATTTCCTAATAAAAGCCATGTTTGGCTGTTTTCGGGATAAATTGATAAAGAATGATTTAGGATATCTTCGCCTTTTTTATACAAATCCTTTTTTAAAGAAATATTTTTGATCGTGTCGCCCATTTCCAGATAAGTACCGCCAAGCGCAGTAGCTACTTTGGCGCTTTGATTGGATGTTTTGTAATCCGCTTCAAATAATGTAAAATTATTTTTCCAATCTTGATTTCTAGCAATAGTTTTATATGAAAGTACCGTGAAATAAATCGATAAAAATCCAAATACAATAGATTTATATTTTGAATTGAATAATTTAAATAAAAAATAGGCTATGATCAATGAAAATCCTAGTGAAGGAATGAATACAAATCGCTCATTCATAATAATTCCCACTTGGAAAAACACATTGGAAACAATAGAAAAAGTAGTAATAAAAAATACCAAGCCAAACCAAATTATAGATTTAGAGGTTCTATTTTTAAAAACATAAAAACAAATCGTTCCTATTGTAAATAAAACAACTAAAGCTATAGGGCTACTGATACTTTTATATGGAATTTGATTGAAATAATAGTCGTGTGTTAGTGGGTGTGGAACTAATAATAGCTTAAAATAAAGCCAAAATGAATAGAGTACCGTTCCCCATCGTTCAGTACCTTGAGCGAGAATGAAGGGATTATTTAATATCTCGGAAGATTCCGCAGTGACACTAGACGCAGTATAATAAAATCGGAAACATAAATATATAAAAATAGCTGAAAATATGGCTAAGTATGGTTTTAAGTATGGATTATCCAAAATAGTATTCTTTTTATAATAGAGAATTATGGGGAAAATAGCTAGAAATGTTATGGCATTTTCCTTGCTAAAAAGTGCAAAAAAAAGAGTAAAAAATAATTGATAAATGTTTTTTGATGATGGCTTTTCAATGTATGAAATAAAACATAAGAAGGATGAAATGCCGAAAAGTAATGCCAAGATTTCATCTCGTCCTTTTATATTAGCTACAACTTCAGTGTGAATAGGATGTATACAAAAAAGAAAAGCACATAGAAATGGAATACTAAATACAAGGTCTTTTAAAGATTTGAAAGGCCTAAAATTAAATAATTTGTATATAAAAATGAAAATAAAACTACATAATAAACCATACAAAACAGTATTGATAAAATGGCTAATAGATGGATTTTGCTCAAATAAATCCCATTCAATTGCAAATGTAATAAAAGATAAAGGTCTGTAGCGGCCACCACTTATCAATTTAGCGCCATGTTCGCCAAAAAAACCAACAAATGCATCATGCGTAATTAAATCTTGAATTCCACCAAATCCTTTTTTAACAAAGTTGTTTTCATAAATAGCCAATTGGTCATCTAATGTATAATCATGGTTCCAAGTATTGGCATAAAGAATTAAGGATGTGATAAATAATAAAATGCTTCCTAAGAAAAACTCTTTGGGTATAAAGCCATAAATATAAGAAGTTACTTTTTCTAAATTCATAAGAAATAGGAGATATTTTAAATAAAATTAGGTGTACAAATATATTTGAAAAAATCTAAAAAAAGTTTTTATTAGATGAATTTCATATTTTTAATTTATATTTGTGAGTTTTTAAAAATAGTTATAATTTTTGAAAAACAATATTGAATTTAAAGTTGATTTATTAAAATATATTGAACAAAATGAAATCGTTTTTAGTTATATTTTTTATTTCTTTAAGTATGGTTTCGGGCTATGCACAGGAATATAATGAAGAAAAAACAATAGCTGAATTAGAGAAATATATGGCTAATCCAAAGGCCTTTTATGATAAAATTCAAGCATTGAATAATAAAATAAAGGAAGCCAATAAAAATAGTCTTCAAGTAGCAGAAGAATACTCCAAACAACTCTATGAAAGAGACAGTATTATTGATTCATTTAAGAAGAAAATGAAAAAAGCAGTGTCGGGCCCTTCTATGGCTCAAAAGCCAGTAGGTTCAACTGTAAATCCTGCCAATTCAGTACCTACAGCTACTCCATCAATAGCTATTACAACGGCTCCAAAATCTGAGAATTCTTCGGCTATGTTACCTGTCAATAATGCGAATTCTCCATATAGGGTTCAGCTATCTTCTTTTCAAAGAGAAGTTCTAAAAAATTATTTGAAAGAACCAAAATTATTGACATTTACCACGTTAAATAACAGAAATGTCTTTGAAATTAGTGGTTTTAATAGTCCAGACGAAGCCTTCCAATTTGCACAAGAATTGCGTATTGCCAATGTTCCAGGTGCATTTGTGACAAAATATAGCGGAGGAGTGAGAGAAGAAGGATACGATTATTTGAGTAATAATCCTAAAGCAATTGCTACCTATAAATCTTCGAGATTTAAGCCTGCCATTGGGGAAAAGTCTAATGTAAAATATCCTGATTCAGAGCCAAATGGATATTATGAAATAATGGGTTTGCCTATTCCAAATAAAGCGGCTACACCCCCATCCAATTCAAAAGACGCAAGCACGATGAAACCTGCTGAAATAAAATCTAAATCTGTAGAATCAGTATCTAATGCAGCATCACCATCAGCATCTTCTGGCAAATTTGTGAATACAAATTCTGCCAATAAAACTGCGACTAACAAAATTTCTACAAATACAGTACCAAAAATAGCTAAAAAAGACAAATTAGACGAAGCATTTGAACAAATGTTTGGTACAGTACCACAATAATCATCATATTTATTTTTAAATTTAACGCAAGCATTTGACCCTATGAAATTTAAACGGATTCTTTTGAAATTAAGCGGTGAGGCATTAATGGGAGACAAAAATTATGGAATAGATCCCAATAGACTCAATCAATATGCTACAGATATCAAAGAAGCAAAAGAGTTGGGCGTTGAAATTGCATTGGTCATTGGTGGAGGCAATATATTTAGAGGTGTACAAGCAGCAGATAATGGAATAGATAAAGTTCAAGGAGATTATATGGGAATGTTGGCTACAATGATAAATGGAATAGCATTACAGAGTGCTATTGAGAATCAAGGAGTATACACTCGTCTTATGAGCGCGGTACAAATGGATCAAATAGCAGAGCCATATATTAGAAGAAGAGCTGTAAGACATTTGGAAAAAGGAAGAATTGTTATTTTTGGGGCAGGTACAGGAAATCCATATTTCACAACTGATACAGCAGCAGCACTCAGAGCTACGGAAATTGGTGCGGATTTAGTCATAAAAGGAACTAATGTAGATGGAATTTATACGGCTGATCCCAAAAAAGATCCAAATGCCTCCAAAATTGATCAATTGACATTTAAGGAAGTATATGAAAACCGTTATTCTGTAATGGATTTGACGGCGTTTACATTGTGTGAAGAAAACAAAAAACCAATTTGGGTTTTTGATATGAACGTGCCAGGTAATTTAAAAAAATTATTGATGGGCGAAAAAATTGGAACCATAGTAGAAAATTAATTTTTCTAAATCTTAATCAACGATTGCATAATGGCAAATCCATTGATAAACAATAATTTTTTGTACTTCATTGGAATCCTATGTTCCCTATTCTATCCTCAAATTATATTTGGGCAAGATAATATAGATGCTCAGATAGCAAAACAATATTTTGATCAACAAGAATTTGAAAAATCAGAAATCTTATTCAAAAAATTGTATTCTCTGAGTCCTGAAAAATTTTATAAAAATTATTATTCCAATTTAATAGCTCTTCGAAAATATACCGAAGCAAAAGAAATAGTTTTAAAAAAGTCAAAGCAGTCCTCTCAAGGTATTGATTATCATTTAGACTTGGGATATATCTATATCAAACAAAATGATAGTTCCCAGGCTAATAAAGAATTGATGCAAGCAATAGAAAAATCTGCAAAAGATGCTTCAAGTATTGCTTCAGTATATGAATTTTTGAAACCACTAAGGCAGTATCAACTAATAATTCAGTTATTTGAAACGGCACAAAAGAAGCAAAATAATACCAAAATATACACAAATGAATTGATTCAGTATTATTTAATTCTATCAGAAAACAAAAAAGCAGCGAATTTATTTGTAGAAGAAATTAAGCGATTAAATGATCAAACATTTTTTGTAGCCATACAAATAGTGCTGCCTTTTATAGAGAATAATTCTTTTTTATTGGCATTGGAGAAGCAAGTATACGGAATGCTAGCGAAAGAACCCAATAGTATTAAATGGAATGAAATGGCCTTGTGGCTTTCTTTGCAGACTAAAAATTATGATGATGCTATTCGTATTTCAAAATCATTGGATAAAAAAAATAACGAAAATGGTAGTAGGCTCATAGAACTAGCTGAAATGGCCAAAAGCGATAGACAATATGATATGGCTATAGAATGCTATGACTATGTTTTTCTAAAAAAAGAAAAAGCGGCGTTGTATCATCCTGCTTTTTTGAAGAAATCGGAAACGATAATTCAAAAATTGGAAAATACTCCCATTTCGGATTCTATTGCTGTTCAAAAAATTAAAAAAGATTTTGAAGATTATTTCAATGAAAATGGATATAATGCGGTAACGGGTGATTGTCAAATACTCTATGCTGCCTTCTTTTTAAAGCAATTCAATAAACTAGATACAGCAATACACATTCTTAAAAGACTATTGACTATGGGTGATATTACAAAAAATACCCGTTCGATGGCAAAATTGGATTTGGGCGATTATCTAATAATGGATGGTGATATATGGGAAGCGGCTCTCATATATGGACAGGTGGGAAGCGATGAAAAAGATAGTCCTTTGGGCGAAATGGCTCGATTCAAGAATGCAAAACTTTTCTACTTCAAGGGGGAATTTGAGTTGTCTCAAGAGTTATTAAATATTCTTAAATCGGCTACATCAGAATTAATAGCTAATGATGCATTAAAAATATCCGTTTTTATTCAAGATCATATAGATGAAGAAGCTCAGACAGATGCAATGAAACAAGTAGCAGATGCCGAACTATATTTTCTACAAAATCAACCCGAAAAAGCGTTTGTACTTTTAGATTCAGCAAAGTCTATCAAAGCAAGTGAATCTCTTATTGATGATATTTTGATGTTGGAAGCTGAATATTATATCTCTAAAAAAATGGTTACACAAGCTACTCAAAGGTTGGAGTTCTTGGTTAATAAATTTCCAAAAGAAGTATTGACCGATAAAGCCTTATTTCTTTTAGCTGAATTATATGAAAAAAATCCATCGGATATAGAAAAATCAATAGAAACGTACATGAAAATTTTACAAAATTTTAAGGATTCAGTATATACCACTGAAGCTAGAAAACGAATTAGATGGCGCCGAGGCGAAAATACAAACGAAAGTTAATAATAAAATGATATGAAATCTATTATTGAGAATATAATAAGCTATTGGGGCGGCGAAAGAAAAAATCTGTACTCTTTTATTTTTTTGTTTTTGATCATGTTTTTGATGGTACCTATGCATTATCATGCAGATTTACGACTTTTTATGCAATGGGGCCTGCATAATTATCACAAAGGATTGTCACAAATTTATGTAAATTCGGGTACGGACTATATGCCTATAACGCATTATATACTTTATCTTTTTATGGCAGTTCAAGCAGACTTGGGAAGACTTGAGCCGCATACACTTCCATTATTCAAGCTTATTTTTACGGCTATAGAGTTTGTATTTGCGGTTTCGCTTTTACATTTTTTGAAAATTAAGAAAGACTGGCTTTTTTATTTCATTTTTATTGTCCTCAATCCTGCCTTTTTTTACAATTCATACGTTTGGGGACAAGTGGATAGTTTGTATACATTTATGGTTGTGATATCATTATTTTTAGCGTATAAAAGAAGAATTCCAGCCTCATTTGCCATGATAACTTTTGCTATTTTGTGCAAGTATCAAGCCATTTTTTATATTCCCATATTAGGATTGATATCACTTCCGCATTTTATTTATAAACCAATACAAATTTTGTGGTCTTTATTGATGATAATGGCAGTAATATTCGTATTTACATTTCCTCTTGAAGACCCTACCGCAATATTGGATGTTATGAAAAATTCGGTAGATATGTATCCTTTCCCTACAACAAATGCCTTTAATATTTGGTTTTTAATGGAAAATAAAAAAGCATTGTTGGAAATAGGAACGCTCAAAGATACAGATGCTTTTTGGGGACTGACCTACAAAACATATGGCTATATATTCTTTTTTACGGCTTCATTTTTTGCGTTATTGCCTATGCTCAATAGAACATTGCTTAATATAAAGACTAAAACGTATGAAATTTCACATGAACTCATAGCCCTTTCAGGCGCATTGGTAGCATTAAATTTTTTCTATTTTCTCACTCAAATGCATGAAAGGTATTGTCACGCTGCAATTTTTTTCATCATTATCTATTGCTTTTCAAAAAGAAAGTATTGGATATATGGTTTATTTTCTTATGCGTATTTTGCCAATATGGAACGTATTCTCAATTTTTTCCATTTTGAGAATTTGGGTACGGTACCTTTTCAGCCAATTACTATTTCATTAGCTTTTGGAGTTTCATTGATTCTGCTTTACATAGAATTATATCAAAACCATTTTCAAGAAAAATTTGTTTTAACTAAAAATAGCATTTGATTTTAGTATATTTTTTCTTTTTTTCATTTCTATTTAGCTACTTAGTTTATCCTGCTTCGTTGGCATGGATGTATAGACGAAAAAAGGTATTGAATAATGATACAACAACTTCTTTTGATACAATTAGTATTCTGATTTCTGCATTTAATGAAGAAAAACACATGCGAAATACACTTGACAAATTAGTTCAATATGCTAAAAACACCCAAATATACATAGCTTCTGACGGCAGTAATGATAATACGGATGGAATTATAGATCAATATTTAAATGATTATTCTCAATTTCATTTTAAACGTTATGAGCGAATTGGTAAGGGAAATGCCATTAATCAATTAGTCTTAGATTTTGGATTGAAGAAGCCCAATTCTTGTTTGATTTTTTTGGATGCGAATATTGAGATAGATGAAAATACGATTAATGAACTTGTGGCTGAGTTGTCTAAATCAAAAAATGGCATTGTAGGAGCAAGCGTTCATTCCACGAATTCTATACAAAATACTGAAAATGATTATATCATAAGAGAAAATAAAATTAAGTTTTTGGAAGGCGCCATTTTTGGAAATACGATAGGTGTTTTTGGTGCATGTTTTGCCATGCGTGCCGAATTGTATGAGGAGGTGCCCCCTTATTTTATAACAGATGACTTATTTCATACATTTAATATTATAGAAAAAAGCTATGATGTAGTCTATTCTTATCATGCAAAAGTATATGAATACATTACGGATGACTTGTATAATGAATTTCAGCGAAAGAAAAGATATGCAGCGGGTAATTTTCAGATTTTCTTTCGATTTTTAAGCTTCTTGAATCCTTTGAAAGCTTCATTTGGATTTATTTATTGCTATTGGAATCATAAATTAGTGCGATGGTTTTCGCCTATTGTTTTTTTATTTGTATTTTTGCAGTCATTTTTATTTGAACATCAAAGTTTTATTTTTGAATGGATTAATAAAGTGGGCATAGCAATTTTGATATATTTGGGCTTTAATTTTATCTTATATAAGCTTGAATTTAAGCCATTATTTGCTAAGTTTTTTTACTTTTTAGCTATGAATATAGCTATTTTGATAGGATTTTTTAATTATATAAAAGGAATAAAAAGCAATGTCTGGAACAGAAGCAAACGATTTTAGATTGAATACCATTGAAGAAGCCTTGCACGATATTAAGCAAGGAAAATTAATTATTGTGGTAGACGATGAAGATAGAGAAAATGAAGGTGACTTTATAGCCGCAGCAGAGTTGATTACGCCCGAATTAGTCAATTTTATGGC
>Ga0078894_10003521_pt1 | contig 11913 bp, 8 predicted proteins | sample LauGreSu1BDMLBSD_2_FD_67506 | JGI IMG/M metagenome (GOLD analysis project Ga0078894, IMG submission 67506) | Freshwater lake microbial communities from Lake Michigan, USA - Su13.BD.MLB.SD (version 4) (version 4) | ecosystem: Environmental > Aquatic > Freshwater > Lake | place: Lake Michigan, USA... | reverse complement strand
GAAGAGTTTAAAAAGACGCTGAAAACTGTCATGGACATTTGTATTTCCTCGATGTCCAACTACTTTATTTATGTCTATATCTTTTTGCTTTGCCATTTTTCCATCTTATTCTTGATTCTTTACTACACGATCCGAAAAAATATCCCTGTATAACATGAAAACACGCCGTAGAGATGTGACACTTCGATCGGTTGGGTTATCTGCGCTGAATGCGATGATTCCTAAAGGACTCTTTCGAGGATTAAGACCCACCCGCAAATTATACAAAAAGTAAGTTTTCCGTAAAGGTTCCTTCAGGTGCATCCTCTACATCTAAAGGCTTAGGGGCAGATTCGGTAGGGGAAGTACAATAGGGCATGGAACATTCGAGGACGCCTTCTTGTTTCCATTTCACCATCGTACGGATCAAACTGTGATAATAAATGAAAAATGCCATGACGAACACGACGATGACCCAGAGCGCCTCCATAGTGTACCCTTTTATTTTTTCTTCTTTTTCATCGTTGGTTTAGGTGGTGTTTTCGGAGGAGCCACCACCGAATTAATGGCGGTGACGAAAAGTCGAATGATGGTAAAGATGACAAGATTCGGGATGATGGTTCCTGTCATCAGCGTAGCAGCACTTCCCCACAGAGCCCACCCCATGGCAGTAGCAGGTGTAGGAATTAAAATGAGGGCGGCTACAACGAGTGCGATCATGATAATGGTCAGCGTGAGAATAAGTATACTTAAAATCTTGAGGAGATTGACCGTACCGGAGACGATGATATTGAACGTGTTCATGATAATAAACACCGCTGTTGTCATGACCGCACTCGATTTGGCAATCATGTCCCTTAAATAAGCGATCAGTTCCATGAGAGGAACTGAAAAACTCTTAAGCATGTTGATGATTTTTTCCTTTTCAGCAGCGATTCGATCTAAAATCCAATTGGTCAAGGCCATCGCTTGTTGCACGCCTTCCTGAAGGGTCTCTACAAACTCCATGGCGGTATACATGGTGAATTCGATGGGCATGACGGCGATACTTAGAGCGATGGTGGTATCCTTTTTGACACAATAGTGGAAGTTTTCCATGGTTATGTCTTTTCCTAATTTGCCTTCGACGGGCATGACAATTCCGGCAAACGGCATGACGGCAGGATTACAACGGTAGATGTCCCAATCGGCACGGATGGCCATCAACATGGATTGGTAGTTGGCGTATCCGGTCGATAGGGTGATGGCAAGGAGGATGGCAACGGTAATGAGAACGTCGAAAGAATGAACGTCTAGATATCCTCGCTGGTTATAAATGTCGGAGATGGGGTCCATAGTATTGGTTTATATAACTTGGTGTAATGTGTAAACTAGTAGATCGTTATTATATTGTATTATACTATGCCCCCTAGAAAATTATCAAGAATTGATTTTTTAGCGAGTGAAGCTCATCATGATAAATTAATCAGAAGAGCAGTACAAAAAACTACCTCATTTAACACTCATCTTGGAACATTAGTAAATTATTGTGATTTTAGATATCAACAATCGTCAACTTTATATGATAACGTTAGAATGTTGCCAAGAAACAGTATTGATATTCAATATCCACAATCATTTTTTATAAATAACGAGATTGCGGAAGATGATGACCCCTTCCTTTTACGGATAGAAATGTTTCAAACCAAATGTCTCCCCTATATATATCAACTGCTACGTTTTCCAATTCAAATACATATTGCTCAGTCAGGATTTGATCCAGTTCAATGGCAACATGCTGCGCCGGTATTAGGAGCTAACATAACTATTACTCCGATGGGATTTAATCCACCACTTCCGCCTGCCGTAGCTACGCCCCACCCTTTATCAGCCCCCCCCCACCAAGGATACTATTCTAAAGCGGCTGGACATGCAGGACTTGAATACACCCTAGCCGAAGACATAATAACATATGCACACGAATATTTAAATGATAACCCCACTTCAGTTATTCATAGACATTCTACGCCATATTATTTAACACAAATTGACTTTGGATTGATGGTAGAGCATGTCATAAAACCTAATGGAGCGAATCCTATCGGTTATCCAGTATCAGTTGCAGGCACGCCTCGTTGGTACAACTTATTTAAAGACTTTACAATTGTTGATCGACCTACTGGTCAACCAATACAAACTACATCATATTTATACGAACATACACGCAATATTGCTAGAACTATTGTTAATGACTTTACACCTGCAGGTGGAGTACAAGTAAATATATCTACCGTCAATCCATACTATTATATTGCAGTATTAACATTTGTAGCAAAATATGCATATGAACATTTAGAAAAAGTAAATGATGCCAAAAAAAGAGAAGCATATATATTTTCAAAACCATATGTTGTTTATACTGCGCCGCAACCACAACAAGTAGATGACTCTTTCTCTGGTATGATATTTGGATATATGATGTATGTTAAATACATGTTAGAAAATTCGGGAGCACTCCCCCCAATTATTCAAGATTCTATTATACATACATATGCGTTAACTACTGCTATATCAATCACTACTGCTGCTGCTAATATTGCACCAAATTCCAATGAATATTTTTTTTCTCTTGCTGTATATGCAATGAGCATACCATTCAGCCATACGGCTCCCGGTATAGCTCCAATTCCACCGCCTCTTGCCGATTTTATGACTGGAGATCTGGTTGTAATTAAATCACATGTTATTGCCAGTATTGTACCCCAACAAATAAATCACACTACTATAGAAGGGTTTGTCATTAATATATTAAGTGTTCTTGAACAGCCCCCCCCTGCTATGTCCCCCGACCTTATTTCACAGGGTATTGTTGATATTCCGATACAATCAACTGACAGTATTAAATACGATTTTTTAAAAAGCTATATTGCTAAAACCATTATGTTTCTTACTACACACGACATTATTTATCCATCTTTTTTAAATACATACGCTAGGGACCTTGTAATTAATGAAAGACAACCTTTTTTACAGACACCTAAACATAAACATATATCACAACGATTACCGCTTGGATATTTGTTAACTATATTATGGGGATTTGCGGATATGCGTATTGAACATGATCCTGCTACGAATGCTGCGCCACCTGCGGCCGTGTGTAATTTTATAACCGATTATTTAAACATGTGCAATAAAAGAAAACTTAGTGTTGAAAATATAGCTATTAATGGAATACTTGGACTACCAAGACCATGGTTCAAACTTGAAAATGTTCCTTGTATAAATTACATTAACCCTAACCCTGATTATCTTAATATTCACACTGGAGCAGAAGCGGCTGCACTTGCAGTAATTAAAACAGCACTTCCAGGGGCGGCCGCTGGCATACATCTTCAAATCAGAGACAGAGTTAAAGAAAATAGACCCTATGACCCTACTAATCCTAATACCGCAGCATTTAATGCAGGAATGAATGCATACTCACAATATACTCAAACTGCTGCTGCGGGAACGCCCCCCCATCCTGCTGCTCAAGAAGATTACTCTACTCAGCCTATTATGATTAAATCATATGAATACGATTCTACAGCTGTTCCTCCTCAACAGGTTCCATGGGAGGAGGTGTTTAATAGCGTTCCTTCGGTTAATGTTAATCCTTCCGTAGGAGGGCCCCCAATCCCTTCAAAATTTTTATTTTTAATAGCAGATGCAGCAGTTGATACAGTTGGCGCTATCTGTAGATACACACTCCAAATTAATCCATTAGGAAACACCCATATATATTGTTACTTCTCTGCACATACACTTGCTGATTCTGGAAAAGGTCAGATCACCAATACAGGAGAAGGAATGAACGAATTTACCACAGGTAATATTCATAATTATAAGCATGTTGTTAAATGTACTGCAGATAGAGAAATATTTCCATGTGATAACGTTCTGATGATAAATGCTAATGTAAAAACACGATTTGTTAAAACCGGAGGGAATGAAATGTCGAATAAAGTTCATCAAGAATGGGAATTTAAAGGCGATCCTAAAATAAATGCTATACACGAATTTGTTGGTGATCCTTCACAAAATAATGCACCTACCGTAGGACCTTTGGTTAGTGCTCAAATTACAACGGATACGTTTGCCGCATATTATATAGCACAAAGAAAACGTTTTGGAGATCATTGTCAAATATGGGAATGTGTTCATATGGCAAGAACATTACGGGAGAATAATTTTGTTGAATGGCTTATAGTTAATGGACCAATTCCACCCGGATGGAAAGTACAACGAGGATTTACAAATAGACAGGGTAAATGGCCAAATACAACTCCGTATCTCAGTACATTTAATGCTGCAGGACCGTTGAATCCTATTCCTAATAACTGGCCTCCAAGACTAGCTCCCCCAACAGGGGCAAATGGTATAGGTAGATTAATGCATGAGAACGTTCGTATACATACAGGAGGAGGAGCAGGAGGACCAGAGTTATTAACCGAAGAACAAATTAAAAAATCTACCTTTTATATTACAGGAGACTGGCCTGCATTTTATTATGCGTTATTTCAGAAGGTAAACGCTATAATAAAGGTACCTGGTGCACATGAAGTAATTGTAGCAATATGTAATTATTAAGGTAGAGATGGTGTATTTTATAATATTTTTTATAATTATGATACTTGCAGATCATATTTTAAAACATAATAATCATGTATCCATACGTATATTTCTAAAAATTATGATTGTACTTAGAAATGGAACAATAACAATTAGCGACATGGCAGATATTTCCAATGAACTATCTGGTATTGTTCTTGGTTATGTATTTAATACCGATGATATGTTTTTTGATTTTTTTGAAGAATTCATTTTTTATTATGGATCTAATTTGAATCGTATGATAATTGGTAGGTTAGAACCTTATTATGGATGGTTTGATAGGTGTGTATATAATAATGTGTGTATTGATCCTCATCACAACCCTAATCGAGCATGTTCAATAAGAAATTTATGTATAGTATTATTGAAGAGCCCTAGAACACTTCCTTTAATTGGAAACTTTATACGATGGGCAAATACACTCGATGTATTAGGGTATATGTACAGAAAAAATTATAAACAATTCATGAAAACAATACCTGATATTGAAGATGTTGGTAATCCAATGGAGGGTGATTTTAATCCTCTATTGGAACCAATTGTCATACAACTTCAATTTATACTACATGATGATATTATAAATGTTCCTGTCAATCAATTTATGATTGAAGATGATGGTACTCCTGATACTACTGATTATTTAAAAAGAATTTTTTTTGCAAAGAAAACATATGAAAGTGCAGAGGACATACAAATTGATGTGCGTGTGTTGAGGTGTGTCGATAAAATGTTCAATTATTTTAAACCTGATGATGATAAATTAGACAAATACACAAAGTTTCAAAGAGCTTTACAGGGAGCATACTTAATTAAACCTGAAGATCAGTTTGATAAAGATGTTATTCTAACATGGTTACACGAAGTAGGTATACAAGCAGGTAGACAAGCAGAACAAGCACAAGCAAAAGCACAAGCACACGCAGATCCAGAGGTTTTGGAATCAGAACACGAAGTAAGAAAAACAGAAGAACCATTAGAGGAAGATGGTTTGCAACAAGTATCTTATGAAACAATATATGATGCGCATGCTATTATAAGTGCTGCAGATCTATCCTATGATGTAGATGATCTATTATATGAAGATGATAATGCATATGATAAATTTAATTCATTACACAGAGCATCTTTAAGCACTTCATTAGGGTATGGATGTCATATGGATGTGGTACATTTACCTAGTGTAGGACCCCATTATTTTATGAAGCCTGTCGAAACCTATTATGCAGCTGTAGTCGATTCCGTCGTAGTGAATGACGATGCTGAAGTGCAGGACGGTGATGTACATAAGCTTGACATGTTAGAAACAGATAGAGTTATGTATTTACATATAATAGAATGTAACGAACTTATTAGTAGGTTAACCGAAATAACCGAACAAGACTTGTTAAGATCAAAAAGTTGGTGGATAGAATCGGATCGATCTTCTGAAGTAGATAAAGGATTGCTTACATTCAAATTCATATTACATGTAATTTGTAATCAAACAATGACAGATTATTCAACAATAATGGGAACTTTTAGTCAATATTTTTATGAATTGGTTAAAACTGAAAATATTAAATTATGTGTTTATTTTGCATTATTGTTTTGTTATAAAAATTTATTGGGTGAGAACAGTGTAACTAAAGCTGATAATTTAAAATTTCAGGTTATATTTTCTATCGACCCTAGATTGTTTGAATTATTTATTACAGACCCAGAAAAATTTAAGGGTTTCATGCAAAACATGCTAAGATCTAGATATGAAGCAGCTATATATAGAGAAAATATTGGAATGATTAGAATGGGTCAAGAAGTAAGATATGTTCCATACCAATATAAGGATCCTTATTTGGGGGACTTCGGCAGATCATATATTGGATATTACGATTGTTTCATTCCTAGTATGTTAAATACATTACATGAGGTATCTTTAAAAAAGGGTATAGGATTTACTTATAAAAATGGAGTAGAAGGAATACTAAAATCAAAGATTGATGCGGCTGCGAAGGAATCGTCACAACTAAATATTGGTTATTTTATTATAAGAATTATAAAATTTTATTATGAATGGATTGAAAGCGCATCATCAATTGTTGATAATCGTCCTATAGATGTGAAAAGGAAGCTAGTAGAGGAATGTTTTAATATACAATTATTTATGAATTCTTTCAAATCAAATGTTGCCTTTAAACTTGCGTTTAATGAAGTTGATACAAAAGTTGGAACATATCCTAGCCATATCATGAATGTTGGGATGAAGTTTCCCTATATACAAGCAGCGCCAATGGACTTACCGAATAAGGTGTTAACAAAAATAAGAGAAAAAGCGTTAGTTGGTAGAACACCTAACTTTTTACAGCAGTTTGATTTAATTTGTAGAGGTATGGACATAATAAGTGGTGCTCAATTGGAAGAATATATAAAACCACAAAAAATCTATGTAAGTCAGATTGTTGGACATGTCCCTACGCCGGAAGAGATGGGCCAGTATCGTGCTGCTATCAGTAAGGAGTTCCCTATTGATGCATTTAACAAATTTAAATTAAAAGCAACAAATGATACTACTATGGTTTGGAGGTTTGCTGCAGACCTAGGAATCCGAAGACCTGTACCTGTTCATGTGGGAATTGATACACCTGTAAGTATTTATGATGATCATGGTGATGATGACATGAATGACCGAACTCCCTCTAAACCTGCTTTTGGGTTAACTTCACTAGAAGATATATTCGGTGAAGGTAAAGGCGATGGCAAAGTCGTCCGAGATGACCCTACATCTAAATTATCTGGCTGGGAAAGACCTGCAATGGAGGACGACAAATCCGAAAGTCCACCTTTAAAACCTGATGTACCATATTCCCAACAAACCAGAGGTTCATATGCGAACAGAACGGGTCCTAGAGGAACTGTCCGTAAAAAAATAAAATGGTGGGAAAGAGACACCATTCCAAAACAACTTGATCATTTACAAGGGAACTTTCAAGCCAAAATCCGTAGTGGTAATACAAAGGAACAAGTATTGGATGAAATCAAAAAAGAAATACAAGATTCCATAAAATATATTCCTCCAGAAAAATTACTCAAATTACAAGAACTTGATTCTACAGTCCTAGATGATCCTAGTATTCCAAGCGAGGCAGAAATAAAGCAAGCAATGATCCAATTTTATAAGAAAGTCAAAGGTGATTGGGATACACCTAAAGCGGTTGTTGCCGATAATGCTACTATGTTAAAAGAATCAATTAATATGTTTATAAATCCATCTGAGGAACGGTCCAATGACGGCCCCGCCGAACAATCTACTCTTGCAATTGATACTCTACCTTTTCCTCCACCTGCTCCTCCACCTGCTCGTTCATTACTCCCCCTAACCGATGAGAAAAAACCAGAAGCCCCGCCCAAACGCAAACCAATTACTAAGGGTAAAAATGTAGATACGGTCAAATTTCAAGGTAAAGGTACAGGTAAAGCAGGTAAAGGTACAGGTAAAGCAGGTAAAGGTAATGGTATCCCACCAGACGATGAATCGTACGACGATGACTCGATAGCAGGTGCTGACGCAAAAGAATCCCTGATAGAAGGCGCTGTTCAAAATGATGAAGATGAGAGTATAACATCTAAAAGAGAACCAGAACTATTGGACAAAAGAAAAACCCCATATGATGAAGAGGCTCAAATAGATCAAAAAATGCCTCTAATTGATGAAGAGGCTCGAAAAGCTGAAGAGGCTCGAAAAGCTGAAGAGGCTCGAAAAGCTGAAGACACTCGAATAGCTGTAGAAAAAATTGCTCAAATAGCTCAAGAAAAGCATCGAATAGATGAAGAAAATGCTCGAAAAGCTGAAGTATTTAAATCTTATCGTTCTTTAGAAAAACTAAAGGAAAAATTTCCGACAAAAAAAGAAGAATACCTTGTAAAATTTTTAATGGACAGAAGCAAATATAATTTTTTAACTAGTAGACCATCTAAGTTTGGAGAAAGGAACCGCGGAGCTCTACTAACCTCGGACGAAAGAAAATATTTAGGAAACCGAGAATATCAACAACTAGAAAAGATCCTAAAACAGGGCGGCACCCGCAAGCGTCGAAACAAAATGACACGTCCTGTCCATAAGCCCCTTCATAAAACCCGTATATGCAAACGCAAAACACGAAAGCGTTAACTCCATCGATGAGGTCGAAATATCATTTCAAAAATATACGCTCCCTATATGGAACGACCTAAATTTACCCACATTCACAACTTTGTACAAAAGAGTACCAAAGAAGATCGACCTCATTTACGGACCCCTCCTGAAAATGACCCGATCGAAGAACTCAAGGAAAAATTCAAACAAGACAAATGTATTACGGCAGAAGGAGGAAGCTCTAGCAAAATCAATCCGATTGATCGACCTTCCATAACTCGACTCTTATGTATAGATACGACCTTTCGACCCAATTATGCAACGACCAAATCCTCCGATTTTGTGTATACTTGTCCCGAAAACATTAAGAAGGTTACTTCCCTCAAAATATCATCCATCGAAATCCCCAACACATGGTACTTCTTCTCCGACGCCATGATGAACAATCTCTTTACCGTCATCGATAACATAACCAAAATAACGTACGTTTTTAAAATCCCCGAAGGCAACTATACGTCCGATGACATGTCCGATGTCACCCTCATTCAAGTATCTCCTGCAACACAGGGTATTCCTTCCCGAAAATTAACCGTAGATATCATTACCTCTAAAAGCACCTTGTATCTCAACAATACAGGAAATTATACGATCGATTTTGGTATCCCCGGACTTCTCTTGCAACAAACGGCCGGTTGGTCCCTAGGCTTTAGAAAACAAACGTATACAAGTATACGGTCCTGTGTGAGTGAAGGATCCTATTCCTCCTCGTTCGATAACTATTTTTTTATTGATGTAGACGATTACCAAAGTAACTTTGTAACGGATGCGGTCGTTTCCGTTACTCAAGGGTTGAACGGCGCGCCCTTTTATCTAGGAAATACAATTATGGCCAAAATTCCCATTACAACAAATGCAAATTCGGTCATGTTCAATAACGGGTCCGACCTCTTATTCAAGACAAGAGATTATTTTGGACCTGTCAAATTGGAAAAATTAAGAATACGACTCCTCAATAAGTTTGGTCAGGTCATCGACATGAATCATAATGATTTTTCGATTGCGTTTGAGATTAAAGAAAATTATAATTAATATGTTGAGGTATACTATGGCGAGTCCTAACAACGTAAGTATTGCCGTTCCAGAGTGGAATGTAAGTCTTTTGGCAGGAGCACTTTTGACGGAACCTACAGGAGCCGACGATGGGATGCAGGCAACTTTTGAATTAAAAATGGATATAGCAGATTTTAATTCTTTATTTACATGGTCTGCTGCAGGATCAACGAACGTGGCGAACTTTACTGCAGGGGCTGCTGCCTTATTTAAAAACTGCTGCCGTAAACAGTTGTATCTCTTTCCGAGTACCACTAAAACACCTGCTACGGTGGACCCATCTTTAGCAACTCATTTTACGTTAGTCAAAAGTGTTCTTCCGTTGTCGAGTGCAGTATCCTCCATTAGTAAATGCAACATGGTGGAAGAAAAGATTCTTGCTGTGTCGTATGATCTATTTAATTCCGTCAACGCGTTTACGTTGTTTGAACCAAAAAGTCGTTTGCTGTTATCCAAAGATTATTACACGCGTGGTGTGAATGCGCTCAATTATATTGCGGCCAAAATGAATACCTCAAATCCCACACTTGCAAGTTCTATTGTAAGTCGTGTCGTATCGGTCAGAGAGGTAGACATGGAGCAAACGACCTTTGCGGCGTTTGTAGCAGGAGATGAACTTACGTTTAATGTCATCGCGGTTTCGAGCAAGAGTCAATATGATATTCTTCAAAATGCCAACGTTGATAAAAATCTGGCAGATCGGCCTTATAAATTCAAAATTGTGGCAACGGACGATGAGAATATTGAGGCGTACGCCGAGGATTCTACCACTACGAATGTAGTTGCCCCTGTCACCTTAAATTCGAAACACGTCATGGGTCATACTTCCGCTACTGAATACGACTCGATTCTTACTAAAATTACAACCACTCTGGAATATAATGCGGATAACACCAGTATCTACCATTACGTGGACCAATTTAATACCACCTACACCAACTCGTATTCTACAGAAGGAACCAACTTATCCGATGGCATTACAAAACAATTTTAAGAATCCAATATATGAGGTCATCTTTTCAGTCGAACAGTATTAAAACTGCTTTTCAATACCGTTCTGATTTATCGTTAACCACTTCGTTTTCAACGTTGATGGATACACTTCCAGATGGGAAGGTCTCCAGTCTTACTACATTAAAGGAGTATAAGGATCTCATTTCTACCAAGAATTATCGAGGATCTTACAAAAGAACCATTCTAGGTATTGTGGATCGTTTAGTAGAGATCATTTCAAGTGGAGGAACTACCATCCATACGTTTGACCCTGTAGTATTGGCTACTAACGTGAGGTTGACGATAAATACGCTGTATCAGGATTATTTAGACGGGATCAACGATGGAACCGGTATTGATCCGGTCATGATTATTATTTTGAATGAAATCAAGTCTGCTTCTATATCATGAGGTTTGTTCTCCCTGATTTAGATATTTCAATTGAGGTTGCATTATCCGATGTGGTATACCAGACCAAGGCCGTTGCGCATCTAAACGCAAATCAAATTAATTTATTGATGAATGGATATGCTTCCCTGTACTCAAGTATGTTTAAACCGTTAGCGGCATTCGATTGTGGAGGACGCACGATCGGCGAGGATTGGGTTCGACACGTTTCGTATCAAACCTATCAGACGTATACACATCCCTATATCAATAAAAACGCGATCATTTCTGGATTAAATGCGTCGTATCAAAATGAAATTGCGATACGAGCTCCTGATTTTCCAGAAGTGTTTCAGAGAATTCAAAAGGAATTGATTTCTCGTCGACGAATCGAGTTTATTGCAGGGGATCTACTCATGTATACAACGACGATCTCGCATGGATCCATTTCTAAAAAATATTTGATGCATGTCATCCTAGAATAATGTATTTAGCATAACTATGTGGGAGGAGCTTCAATATGATTTGAACAACATGGGTACATGTACGTTAATCGATCCTTTACATGAAGTGATTGACAACATCAATCGCACGATCGATCTACTCAATCCCGCTGTCAATACTACTACACGACCCAGTGTACGTTGTACATTCCCCATTTCGAATCTATACATTCCCGATTATCCGGATGCCCCTGTTTT
>Ga0078894_10003520_pt1 | contig 11913 bp, 13 predicted proteins | sample LauGreSu1BDMLBSD_2_FD_67506 | JGI IMG/M metagenome (GOLD analysis project Ga0078894, IMG submission 67506) | Freshwater lake microbial communities from Lake Michigan, USA - Su13.BD.MLB.SD (version 4) (version 4) | ecosystem: Environmental > Aquatic > Freshwater > Lake | place: Lake Michigan... | reverse complement strand
CCTGAAGATCCATTCTCTCCGGAAGTGCCTGAAGATCCATTCTCTCCGGAAGTGCCTGAAGATCCATTCTCTCCGGAAGTGCCTGAAGATCCATCCGACCCAGAAGTGCCCGAGGTTCCCGAGGATCCTATTCCCGATGTTCCCGATGTTCCGCTAGTTCCGGCATCACCGCTGGTCCCAGATGTCCCAGATGTCTGCGAGCTTCCAGATATTATTGGCTGGTAAGCAGCGCCATCCCATCTATACACATTGTTGTTGTCAGTAGTTACATACAATCTGGAACCTAATCCAGACACAGGAAGAGATGCATAGTCCGACGACTCGATTACATCAGATTGAGTAAAGGAAATATGTCCAGTTCCATCAGTCGATAGAATATAGCCATCCGTTGGATTGTTGTTATAGATGAAGCCTCCGTTGACTTTTAAATCTGCATAAACTTTTCCCATTTTTTATATTATTTTTTATGCTTATCCGTATCGGATAAGCATTTTATTTTTTATATGACTACTATCCTCACACTGGAAAGCGTAGTCGATGACTTTATGTCGATTATATTGCTCGTCTTCTTCACCACGGTCATTTCTATCTTCTCTCCTGTATCCTCATCCCATATATTCGCAATAGGAGCGACAGTATTCAAATTATGCACAACGCTATAAGTAACGCCGGCATTCATAGGAGAAATCACTTCCGTGTATTTCTGCGTTCCAGAATTCGACGTGCCGAGAGTGACCAATTGTATGTTTCCAGAATTGGAAACGGTTCCGCCATTCACATTTAAGGCACCATTCAATATGACGACTTTTCCAGTCGTGTTTATGTCGAGAGTGCCGTTGACCTCAAGATCGCCATAGATCAGATATTCGTTATAGGCAGGAACGCTTATCACTTCGTTTGGCAGTATCCTGTACTTTATAGGAAATCCGCCCGAAGATCCAGGCGTGCCGGATGGCAATCCTATCCTGAAATATGTTCCATCATAGACTACGCTGTATACGACAGACGGAACTATGTTTGACGCGCTCAGATCCGCCAATCCTAGAGGAGATTCAACTTTTATGCTCTTCGATCCCAATCCGTTTATGTTAAGCGTGGCGGAGGTTCCAGAATTCGAAGTCCCGAACTGGACCAGATGCACGATTTCGGAAGAATAGGTGAAGTAGTCTCCTGTAGATATCGAATAGTCTACCCTGTTCGCGCTCGAAGCGGAAAGGTATCTCACCTGGTTTACCCTCTCTTTGTACCATTGTCCTGAAGAATACGTTCCTTCGTATCTGTAGAACGAGTTGTCTTCGTCGTTTACCCTTATAGTCATTCCATTGGTAGGAAGAGTCGTCGTCCATGTGCCCAGAGAAAGGCTATATTCGGCGATATATCCACCGACGAGAGTTCCAGACCACCCGGCGTTATTGAGAGAAGCGAAAGATCCAGAGAGTGACTCAGATCCGTTCTTTCCTACGAGATATCTGTCTTTGTCTGCAGGGCTTGCAGGAGCTGCCGTCCTTATAGAAAGGACAGGATCGACCCATGCCGCCGATCCACCCCCAGCGCCAGATCCGCCACTGAAGACTACCCAGTTCTGGTTATCTTCCGAATTGGTGCTGAAATGGTTGTATTTTAGCTGATATGTAGCGTTGTTGGCAGCAGAAGAGTCGTTGTATACGGTACATAGCATGCCCCATTGCCTTCTCTGGACGATTATGGCATTCCTAGCAGACAGAGTAGCTACCTGGTGGTGGCCTCCGTTTATCTCGAAAGCGAAAGCGGACGCGATCGGCATAGTGTCGTTTATCGGCCTGACCGCCGCTCCTACAAGTGTACCTATATTTTGAGTTGGCATATTGTGTCTGTGTCTTTTTTTATTTTAGCTCACTACGATAGTAGCCGTTCCATATACCGTATTGCTTATCCAAACGTCATAGTTCGTTCCGTTCCATCCGTTTTCGTTAACGAAAGGAGTGTTGCTCCTGACTTTCGTGAACGCGGTGTTCTGAAGGTTGTTCACCGTGAAGGTAGGAGTGCCGAACCCAGTAGGCCAAGCAAAGAACAGGTATTTATCGCCTGCCGCGAAATTGCTTAGATTCAAAGACCTAGATGTGGTAAGGCTTTTGAGAGCCTGCGGCCTGTTGTTCGTTCCCGCAGAAGCCTTTATAACCGCATCGGTGACGAAGCTTCCTATCTGCGTTATAGAAGCGCCGACTGCCGCGGAGTTAGAGCCATCTGGCCTGACTGAAAGGTCTGGATTCGGATTCGAAGGCAGAGCGCTCAGGTCTAGAGTTCCCCAGTAGAAATAGTTCATCCAGGTCACCTGAGTAGAAGCACTGACGTTGGACTGACCGTCGCTGACGGCTAGCTGATAGGTATTCGTGTAAGAAAGTCCGGGCGGAGGCGTGCTGTGCGTCGCGTATGTCACTTGAGTAGGCGGAACGGAAGATCCGTTTGTCGTGAATGATGCAGGTATCGTGTTGTTCTGGCTTATAGCCGAAGGAACTGCAAGAACAGATGTGCCGTCTAGCTTCGTCAAACCGATATATGTTATAGGCTTTTCGTTCTTGTTTATCGTCAGATTGAGGCTGACCACGGTGCTTCCGTTGAAAAGCCTTGTGCCGCCTCCAGAAATAGAGCAGGATGGTGGCTGGTAAGGATAGAATATCCTATCGAGCGCGTCTTGTATGGTCCCGCTGAAAGTAGATCCGTTAGGAACTCCACCAACATATGGAATCTGAGTAGATGGCCTGGTCCTATCATAGCTAAGGTCTGCCGAGAAAGTCGCAGAAGGGGATCCACCTATGCTTATGCCCGAAGAAGAAAGGCCGATGACTATGTCGTCTATCCTGTTCCAGAGAGTCCAAACGGCATCTCTTACGTCTTTCGCGTCGATGAGGTTGGCCGTGTTGTCCGGTATGTTGTCCAACAAGGCAGATATGAAACGGTAATCCGCTATCACGTTCGGATTGCCAGGAGCATCTGCGTCATATATGGAGTTTCCCGTATTGTAGCTCTGTGTAGGCATATCAAATTTTTGTGTTTTCGGTATATATTAAAATCGCAGGCCGCTATTTTTATTTGTCGGAAAAATATCTATCTTTGCTTAAATACATTAGAATGAAAGAAGACCTAAAAAGGCTCATACAGGAAAAGTCGCCAGGAGCGAAGCCTCTTCTGCTCGTAATAAGAGGATCTCACGCATACGGAACGAACGTAGAGACGTCGGACACCGACTACGCAGGTGTCTTCATACAATCGATTGACGACATACTCGGAAACGGATACAAAGAGCAGATCAACGACGACAAGAACGACATCGTCATCTACGAGATAAAGAGGTTCCTGAACCTGCTCGCGTCCAACAACCCGACCGTGCTGGAGCTTCTGAACACTCCAGAAGACTGCGTCATATACAAGCATCCGGCATTTGAAGAAGTCCTTCAGAACAGAGAGAAGTTCATCACAAAGATCTGCGCTAAGTCGTTCGGCGGCTACGGAAAGATGCAGATACAGAAGGCCAAAGGACAGAACAAGAAGCAGAACTGGGAAAAAGACAAAGTGGCTCGCAAAGAAGTGCTGGACTTCGTCTATGTTCTAGAAGGAGAGAAATCGATACCATGGAAGACATGGAACGCCTTCGCGCTCCAAGATTATGCTGGAAATACAACAGAAGGAAAAGGATTCGAGGAGAAATTCTGCGGAGTGGTCAACGTGCCGAACGCCAGAGACATCTACGCGGTCTTCTTCGACGGCGTCGCGCACAACTGCTTCAGCGAATTCGTTCGCGAAGGCGTAAGAGAAGCGACCAAGAAGATAAGAGAAGATGCTGGGCTTCCATTTGGATTCGGCTACAAAGGGCTCGTGAAGGCAGGAGAAGGACAGAACATCGCAGAATCGAACGCGCTGAGGCTTTCCTCTATTCCAAAAGGCGAGAAGCCAATCTGCAACATCTACTACAACAAAGACGGATACTCGCAGCATTGCAGAGAATACAAAGAATACCAAGAATGGCTGGAAAACAAGAACGAGGCAAGATGGGTAGACGTGAAGTCACATGGACAGAAGATCGACGGAAAGAACATGATGCACTCGAAGAGGCTTATGTCTATGGCCAGAGAGATCGCAGAAGGAAAGGGAATCAACGTTCGCAGGCCAGACGCGGAATATCTGATCTCTATCAGGAGAGGAGCCGTAGACCTGGAGACTCTAATCTCCGAAGTAGAGGCAGAAATCGAGGAAATCGACAGGCTGTTCGCGGAATCGGACCTTCCCGACAAGGTAGACGAGAAGTTCGTAGACAATCTTCTGATCAAAATAAGAAAAATTATATATAATCTATAATATGGAAAATTTCAAACTATATCTGCTGTTCGCCGCAGGAGTCCTTTTCGCGGCGATGATAAGGAAGATCGGAGAAGCCACGAAGAAAAGCAGCCTGAGAAGAGACAGGCTCAAGCAGTTCAAAGAGGTTCTCTCGAACATAAGGAAAGGAAATTCGGTATTCGTGAGCAGGCTCAACCAGACCGTAATGCTCGACACGAAAGTTAGCGACTATGGACCGGTAAACATCATATATCTGATGGACAAGAAAGTAATCTGCATATTCAAAGACAGCAAATGCCTGCACACGACAGAAGAAATGAAGGATATGACAGAGTCTCTGGAAAACGCGATAATAGGACATTATGGAGGCCAGATAAATGACGTCGTGCAGGTGCTGGGCGTGACCATATCCAGAGAAGAGCTGGAATCTCAAATGAAGAAGTTCGAAGAAGAGATAGGAAAGTCCATAAACATACCCAAAGAGCTCAGAGACCTCAATCTAAACATAAAAGAAGAAGATACTTCGGACATACAGAAGATAATAGAAGAAAACGAAGTCAAATTTGACGTAGACTCGATATTGGACAAGATAAGCAGGGTAGGCATGAAGCGCATATCCAAAGAAGAGCTTGAATTTCTAAAGAGACAAAGCGAGAAATAATGGAAACATTGGTGCTTAAGAGCTATTCATATCTTATGAATAGCAGCTATGAGAGAATAGCAGGCGGAAAGAGCTATGACATAAGCTTCAAGCCATACGAAAAGAAGTTCGTAAACAAGATGATCGCATACTTCGAGGAATCGGAAGAATACGAGAAGTGCAAGACGCTGCTCGATTTTTCGAACGAAAGGTTCGACCACGAAAAAAACTACGCGAGAGCATGAACATAAAGCAAGTGTCGTTACCAGACGGAACGACAGCGATAGAGATCGAAGACGAAATAGCCGTCGAAGAATCGACAGCGGATGGAGAAAACGCCTTCGCATACGAGAGAAGCGAGATAGAATCGTATCTGATAGACGAATGCGATAGATTGGCGGAAGAAGCGGGAAAGATACATTTCTTGTTCGACACCAAGCTCAGCGGATACATAAAGAAGAAGAGGGCCTATAGCGATGCCGCCAAGAGAGACATAAAGCTCGACTCGATTCTAGAAGAAGGCGCCTACCATATAGGCACAGAAGAGGACTTCGAAGAGATGCCATCTAGATTCTCGTACTACGACACAGAGACGAAATCGAAATGCAGATACGAAAAGGTGAAGATTGTCACGCAATTCTTGAAGGCGATAGGGTTCGAAGCTTCGCCGTTCAACTACGGCCCGGAAATGGAACAGGCATTCATATTCGAATGCACTGAAAAGGTCAGCGAAGAATCCAATATGGAAATAATACTGGACAAATTCATAGTAAGGGTGCAGCCGAACCTACTCATAAGAGTACTCGCACAAAACGACGGGCTAGACACCGTATATTCAGGGTTCTTCTCCAGGAAGAAGATATTCGAAGCTATAGAAAGGAACTTGAAGACAGCTACTACAAAAATCATCATAAGAGAGGCCAAGCTGAAGACGATATTGGAATAAAAAAGAGAGCCATAAAGCTCTCTTTTTTATTATTTCAGCAGATTCCAGAATTTATCGAACTTCTTCAGCCTGTCTTCGAGGCCATTCGTTCCTCCATTGACTCTTTTGCTGACCTTCGTGACGACTTCTTTGGTAGATCCCTGGTCGCATATATTCCAAAGCTTTACTTTCTGAAAGAAATACGCGGCCGAAAGCATAGGATACTTCGTCGCGACAACTTCAGGATTCGAGACACAGTCTTCTCCGCAGAATTTGGAGAAATTCTCGTAGTTTGCCCTTCCGGTAAGCTGTATATAGCCTCGTCCCTTAAACTTGACTCCGTCTCCAGGCTGTGTGTTGCCCAAGTCTTTCCTTCCTTCATATGCCTTTCCAGAAGCGAGCTCCGTGTTCCACACGAAGTTTCCAGACTCGTGAGCGCACTGCGCTATGAAATGCGCCAGCCTAAGCGGGGTTATTATATTGAAAGCCGCGCATGTAGAAGGCAATTGCGCGAATACCGAGTCAGGAACATGTCCTTTAAGCTTGTTTATGAAAGACAATGGCGCGTTTGGATCCACTACGGGCGCCGCGGCAGGAAAAAGCCTGCTCCAAGTAGAGTCGCCGACGATTCCGTCTGCTACAAGCCCATTATTGGACTGCCATTCTTTGACGGATTTCTCCGTTCCAGGCCCAAACGACCCGTCTGCGCCTATTCCAAGCTTCTCTTGAAGCTTCTTGACGTCTTCTCCTTTCGATCCTAATTTAAGCAGCATGATTCTAAGTTTGTTTTATGTATATATCCGATGTATAAAAACAAAAAAGTCCGCTCTAAGGCGAACTATATGCTTTGTCTATATCATGATGTTACATGTTTTTACTTCCAATACCAGATATAGTAGTTTCTTATCGAAGCCATCTCCGCCATTCCTAAATAGTCGTCGGTAAGAAGGTTCTCTATCAGCTCTGCCAATATCCCGTCGTCGAGCTTCTTCCTGATCGCCGCGTCGAACGCGTCGAATACGGCGTCATTCGTCGTTATTAAATCACCTATGTTTATCGCAAGGTCTCCGTTCATTTTGTCTATAAGCTCTATCTCTTTCTTCTTCAGCTCAGAATATAGATATTCTACGATGTTGTCCTCTATGGTCTTCATCTCTTCCAGCGTCAGGCATATCGCCTCTGCGTTCTGGTCTTCTATATAGAATACGTGCTTGTTGGAATCTATCACGTCTATCGATCCTAGATTTGTGTCGAAATAGTCGGCAAGCGCCTTTTCCATCTCGACATCTGCCTTCTCAAGACCTCTGTATATGCACTGCTTGAGGCTTGAAGCCCTGAATTCGTCGGACTCGAATATCTTGAAGCTTTCGAAAGTAAGAACTCCGTCCGATTCCATGCTGGCCCTGTCTTCGATTACGTCTTCAAGAACTCTGTCTATTCCAGTGATCTCGTTCAGCTTGTTCCTCTGAAGAAACTTTTTGAACCTCTCGCTTCCGGGCTGAAGATATCTCTTCAGGTTAGAAGGCCTTATCTTTCCCTTCGCCATATATTCGTCGACCAGCTCGTTCACAAGCTGGTAGTATCTGTTGGCATCTTCTCTGCTTTTAATAGACATTTCCTTTAAAAATAGTATTTCAGGTATATATAAAAAAAAATTTTCGCCTTTTCAAAACAAACCTTTTTTCGATTGATATATACATCACAAAAAATAACAAGACAGAAAAATTATGAAAAAAGCATTGTTTTTAGCAATCGCATCTGTTGTGCTAGCTTCTTGCGGCGGAAACACTCCTGCAGAAGACGCGGCCAAGGCTGATTCTACGGCAGTAGCTGTAGACACTACCGCAGTAGCGGCAGATTCGGCGGCAGTAGCAGCAGACACCGCAGCAGTAGCTACGACTACCGTGAAGTAATCGCGATTCGCGACGGAATGTTAGAAAAAGAGAAGGCTCAGCCTTCTCTTTTTTTGCTTTCAGGGCATAGGCAGCTTAATATATAATCCAGAATTAATATATACCTTATGAATCTAAAGCAGACGAGGACATACTACAACACGAAGCCAGTAGAGTTCGTTGTAAAAGAGCGATACGAGCTCATCGAAGACAACGAGTTCGTTCCTAGGTTCTCTCTGAAGAACGTAAAGGATATAGCCAACATACCCATCAACGAGCCGATAAAGTACAGCGAGCAGACGATGATAAAGGCTATAAAGTACGGAATGATATTCCTAATCAACTACAAAGGAGAAGAGGATACGCACTTCGCCGGCCACGAACGAGTCATATACCCTATGGTGCTCGGAAGGTCCACAAAAGGCAAGCAGCTTCTCAGAGGCTGGCATCTAAACGGCTGGTCTGTTTCTCAGAAGAGGCACATAAACAAGATATGGAGGCTGTTCAGGACAGACAGGATACTATCGATGACGTTCACTGGATCCTTCTATAGGCTTGCTCCTGCCGGCTACAACATGTACGACAAAGGAATGAGAGGAGGAATCATAGCCAGGGCCGACTTCAACGAGATAAGGAGAAACCAGACGAACCTCGTAAACCAGAACAAGATACAAGACAGAGAAGAAGTCACTTTAGGAGAGCAAGGAAAGTTCGCCACGATAGTCGTCAAAGACACTTCAAGCCAGCTAGACCTCACGAAGGCTATGGAAAACGCATACATCAACAACATAAAAGATACATCCACGCTCAGGCTTTCGTTCTTGAAGAGCATATATGGAAACAAATACCTGGCAGTGCTGGGCGCGCTGGGACAGCCAGGAAACACGGTCAAAGTGCAGGACGACAAAGGAAAGCAGATAGGAGTATTCAAGGTGCTCGACTCGATAACGGGACAGGTGCTGAAGAACATAAAGAACGTGAAAGGAAACACTCTATACGACCTTTATCTGTTCGACAAGAAGATATAGAATAATGGAAGGCCGCTCAAGAGCGGTTTTTTTATTTAATATATAAATAAAAACGATTCATTACAAAAATGGACAATTTGATGAAATTTATCGACTTCTTGAAAGAAGAGCTTAGGATAGACAAGATGGATCCGGAAAGCGTAGACGTCATAAAGAGGAACCTGCTCTCGAGGCTCGAAGAATACAAGAGGTCTATATTAGACAACATCGTCTACGACCTTTCCACAAACACCGTATCATACAAGAACTTCGACAACTTCGACATAAAGGTAATGATGAGGCAGCTCGAGAACGAGTTCACCGCAGAAGCAGTACAGGACCTCAACATAGAGACGCTTCTCAGAAAGATAAGCCAGCTTATGGAGCTCAAGAGGAGAGACACCAAGAAGAACATAAGAAAGCAGTTCGACGACTTCACCAGAACGCTCGACAAAAGGATATCCGTGATAAAGACAGGAGCGCAGGCCCAGCACTTCGACGAGTTCGAAGGAGAGAGGTCGATACTCACCAGGAGAGAATACGAGGCAGAGAAGTACCAGATACAGGTAGAGCTTCTGAAGCTGCAGGAGTGGGTAATCGCGAACAATAAGAGAGTCGCCATAGTATTCGAGGGAAGAGATTCCGCAGGAAAGGGATCGACCATAAAGAGATTCGTCGAATATCTGAATCCAAAAGGATTCAGAGTTGTCGCGCTAGGAGTGCCGACTGCGGAAGAGAAGGAAAACTGGTTCGCCAGATACGAGGCGCACATGCCAAAAGAAGGAGAGATAGTTTTCTTCGACAGGTCTTGGTACAACAGGGCAGTGGTAGAGCCGGCTATGGGATACTGCACGGAAGAGCAGTACATGAGCTTCATGGACAACGTAATCAAATGGGAAGAGAAGATGATAAAGAGGCAAGGCCTAATTCTGATAAAGTTCTGGTTCTCCATAACGAAGGAAAAGCAGATGAAGAGATTCGACCTTAGGCAGCAAAGCCCGCTCAAATACTGGAAGTTCTCCCCGAACGACGCGAAGGTAGTCGACAAATGGGAGATCATAGGACAATACAAGAACCAGATGTTCAACAACACGGCGAGCAGGACTTCTCCGTGGGTCATAATAAACTCGAACGACAAGAAGATAGGAAGGCTCAACGCGATGAGATACGCGCTTTCGGCGATACCTTACGAAGGAAGGAACCTGAAGATATGCCAATACTATCCTGAAGTAGTAAACGTGCTTACATAAAAACAAATATAAGACATGAGAATCGAAGATTTTGAATCATTCAACGAGAAGAAGAAGTGGATAAAGGACGCCATCAAGAAGCCAGGCGCGCTCAAGAAACAGCTGGGCAAGAAAGAAGACGAGAAGCTTACCAAAAAAGAGATTCAGGAAGAGATCGACAAGCTGAAGGCAAAGGACAAAGACAAGAAGAAGCCTGGAACTCAGCTAAACAAGGCAGACGCCACGAAGAAGAGAAGGCTGGAGCTCGCCAAGACTCTAAGCTCTTTGAAAGAAGGACATGACGGCGGAGTTCAGAACTATATGTTCTTCGGAAACCTCAAGACGATCAAGAGGCTCGTAGACGAGATGCTCGAGATGGACGAGGCGCAAGTCGACGCTATGCTTACAAACGGACACAACTGGGCATTAGACCACATCGCAACATCTAAAGATGATGTAGAAGAAGTATTCAACTTTCTTGCAGGCCATTCAGAAGAACATGAAGAAAAGCCTTTAGGCGGACCTGAATCTTCTCACACCGTTCATGACAATCATATGAGAAATATGGCATCTGAAGATGATGATAATATAAAAGGCTTTGAGGATTTTCAGTAATCTATCAAATAAAAATAAATAAAAGCTATGTCTTACACAAGAGAGCAGATCGAAGCGGCCGTAAAGTCGAAAGGCTATGTCTGGTTCGACGACAACGCAAACAAAGGATTCGACGTGAACATCGTAGGAGTCAGAAACTCTTCTACGGGATCGAAGGTGACCAACATATTCGACGACAATCTGACGATTTCATACAAAGAAAACGGAGAATGGAAGTTCTTCATCTGGGCGGCTACTACCGATCCAGGAAAGAAAGGAGTATTGGAATACCACAACAAAGACGGAGTCGCTAGATTGGTTCCCAACCAATACAGAGGATCGCACACGATCAGGCTCCACCAAGGAAAATACGAAGCACTCGGACAACAGAAGCCGGTAAAAGTATACAGAGACGCGAACAAAGACCTTGTATACGATGAGGCTAAAATCACAGAAGGCATCTACGGAATCAACATACACAAAGCGGGCAAAGACTCTACATGGGTTGAGAACTGGTCTGAAGGATGCCAGGTATTCAAGAGAGTCAAAGACTTCGACGAGTTCATGAAGATCGTCAAGAAGGCCTCTAAGATACACGGAAACTCTTTCACATACACTCTGATAGAATCGAAAGACATAAAATAGTGAAGCACCTAAAGAGATATTCTTCTTTCTCGTCGATAGAGCAGCAGGCGCTAAAGTCTATAGAGTCGATAGGCGAAGAGCAGCTGAGCGAAGGAATCCGCGAATGGATTTCCAAAGCCAAGTGCTTCTTCGAAAGCCTAAACGACTCTATAAGAAACCTGATGCTCGCAATGATGGAGAAAGGAATCCAGTCTCTCTATCTTCTCGAGAAGCTATTTTCCAAGATATTCGACAAGATAAAAGAGTTCAAGGAAAAGAATCCTGTGCTGTTCAGGACGGTCGTCATAACGCTCGTGCTGCTCGTGCTGCTCTTCGTCCTATGCTCCGCTGCGGCAGCGCCGTCGAAGACTCCACCAGAAAGCGTATTGGACGCTGCGATAGGACTATTGGACCAGCTTAGGTCAAACGGAGCCGCAGACGAATCTACGATGATGAAGGCGCAGGCATATCTATTCGAGCTGAAGAAAGGCGGAAGCGTAGACAATCCGGCGTTCGGAAAGAGCGTCGTGACGGCGGCGAAGGCGGCCATAGAAGTAGTACAGCAGAATCTGGCAGACTACAAAGAAGCGACCGGAGACGCAAAGCTATCCATAGGCCAATCTCTGCTGGATCTAGCAGAAAAAGGATCGAAGATGGTAGGATACAAGATAATAGAATACCAGAACGC
>Ga0078894_10003518_pt1 | contig 11915 bp, 7 predicted proteins | sample LauGreSu1BDMLBSD_2_FD_67506 | JGI IMG/M metagenome (GOLD analysis project Ga0078894, IMG submission 67506) | Freshwater lake microbial communities from Lake Michigan, USA - Su13.BD.MLB.SD (version 4) (version 4) | ecosystem: Environmental > Aquatic > Freshwater > Lake | place: Lake Michigan, USA... | reverse complement strand
TGCCCCGCCAGCCCCTCCCCCCGCCCTTGCCCAAGCCGGGTGACTGGACGGATATCTAAGCAGGATAGATGACTGATGGCTGCATCGATGACTGCATCGATGGCCTCACCGGCTAACCCAACCTAGGTAATTTGATCCGCACAACCCTCTGGTCAACCGAGCCTATCACTTCCTGCGATCGTGTCCTCGATACTGCCCCGTGCCCCCTCTGAGTCTCATCATCCATCCTTCATCTGCCATCTGTCATCTGTCATCCGCCATCTGGCGTGCGCCTACTTCCCCACATGCTTCAGCACGGCCTTGGTCATACCGTCCCGCGCCCGCTGGGAATGGCTGTGCCCGCTGGGAATGTCATCATAGATTTCCTTGGGGATGGTGAGCTGATTATAGGTGGCGTAGATGCTGGTCGGCGGGCACGTGGTGTCGATGAAGCCGACGGTGAAGTAGGCGCCCTTGGCCTTGGTCCGGGTCGCGAAGTTCATGCAGTCGAGATAGCGATAGGCTTCCAAGACGGCCATGTCCGGCTTGCCGTCGACGACCGGCACGATCTTGGGCCAGCCGGCGATGCGGTTCACCAGCATGCCGCTGTGATCGCACCCGGCGGGAACACCGGCGGCGAAGAAGGTGACGCGTCCGTCGATCCCGGCCGCCGCGATGGCCTGATAGCCGCCCTGGCTGGCACCGGAGACGACCACATGCTTGCCGTCCCACTCGGGCTGGGCGGTGAGCACATCGATGGCGCGGACCAGCCGCAGCATCATGCCGGTGAAGTAAGCCTTCTCCCGGTCGTTCTTATGCTCGTAACGATAGTCCTTCATGGCGCCGACCTTCAGGTCAGCATAGAACTGCTTGGGCTTCCCGTTCGGTAGGCCATGGGCGTTCATATCCATGGCCAGGAAACCCCTGGCGGCCCAGCCGGCTGAACCACCCAACGAACTGTCGTTCACGCCGGCCCCATGGACGGTGAGGATGATGGGCAGGCTCTTGGGCTTGGCCCCGACTGGCTTCGCCATATAAGCGGAGATCGGCAGGCCAAGCGCCGGTGCGGTGACGTCGAAGGATTCCACGTCAGGCAGAGGCGCTTTGACGGACCGGATGGACGCCGCAACCGGGACGGCCGCGAGCTTCTGATTCATGCCAGACCAGAAGGCGTCGAAATCGTCCGGGACCGATAGGCTGCGCGGAATCTTGGTCGGTTCGACCGCCGCGCCCGCCATGGCCGAGACGGCCAGCGGCTTGCTGCGCGCGTCAAGACGATGGGCGGTGACCTTGAGCTGGAGGAAGCCGGGTTCGTTCAAGGAACCGACGACGGTGGCCTTGCCGTCGACCACCGACGAGAATCCCTTCTGCTCCGTCGCGAGGCCATCCTTGACGATGACCCAATCGATCAGGCTGCCGTTGGCGGGCTTGCCTTTATCTTCGACAGACACGGCGAACGAGACCTTCTCGCCGACCTGATACGTCGCGTCAGCCCGCTCGGCCCGGGCGGTCACCTTCAACGCGGCGGCTGGAGAAACCTGGCTCGGAGCTTGGGCGAACAGCGGCGCGTAGAGGAACGCCACGACGAGGAGCAACAGTCGGTTCATATCATTCCTATGACCCCGCCCTCCCCCTCCGTCAAACCCTTGCACCATCCCCGATACTCCATACTCAATACTCCATACTCAATGAAACGCGTCCTTCTCCTCTCCCTCCTCACCCTCTCCGCCTCCGCCGCCGACTATTTCCCGCCGTCCGACGCCCAAGGCGGCTGGCGCACCCCGAAGGATGCGAACGACGCTCGCACCCTCGCTGGCGTGGACATGCTTAAGCTCGAACAAGCCTATCGGGCCGTCGAACGCTCCAATACCGAAAACGGCGGACTGGTCGTGATCTCAAAAGGCTACCTGGTCTTTGAGAAATATTTCGGCAAGGCCCACCGCAACGCCAACCCCGACATGGCTTCCACGGGCAAGGGGTTCACGAGCATCGCCTGCGGGGTGATGCTGCAGGAATTCAAAGCAAAGCTGCCCGACGGCCTCGATACGAAGGTCTATACGCAGGAATTCCTACCCGAGGCCTTCCCCCTGCGCGACCCACGTGAAGCCGACATCCGGCTAGGCCACCTGCTCTGCATGACGTCCGGCCACAATGGCGAAGGTCCCACGCCCTCCGGCGTCATCCGCGGCACGGCTCAGCCGCTCAAGCCCTCCAAGGGCCAGGATATCCGTGACGTCGACGGCTCCTCCCTCCGAGCACCGCTCTGGACCGCCCCAGGCGAAGGCTACTCCTACTCCTCGCCGGCTCCGCACATCGCCTCCATGGTCCTGCGCCGAGTCACGGGCAAGGAACTGCCGGCTTACATCGAAGAGAAATTCGCCCAGCCGATGGGTTGGGGTCCCTGGGGTTACTGCCTCTACCGCGGCGACGTGACGATGGCCCACGCCAACGGTGCCGGCTCGATCGCCCTCCGCGCCACCGATGCCGTCCGCTTCGGCTATTGCCTCGCCCAAGGAGGACGCTGGAAAGACCAGCAACTCATCCCGGCCGATTACATCAAGCTCTGTCAGCAGTCGCTGCCCTATAACCCGCACTTCCCCTTCAGCCTCCAGTTCGAACATAACCAAGCGGGCCAGATCGTCGGCGCCCCGCGCGATGCGTTCTACAAGACGGGCGCGGGCGGTTTCTGCCTCTACGTCGTGCCCTCCCTCGACCTGGTGATCTATAAACTCGGCGGCAAGGACGGCCAGTGGAACCCCGACCTGACGCGCATCCCGCAGCCGGCCGACAACTTCGGCACGCACACGACCCCACCGGTCCCGCCTAAGAACGGCGCCTACGAGAACTACAGCATCCCGCGCATCCTCGAGATGGTCTGTCAGGCGACCGTCCGATAAGGATTCAGGCGGCCTTCTTCTTGCCTTTGCCCTTCTTGGCGGGCTTGGACGACCCTTCGGTCTCGTCGCCTTCGCCTCCCTTGCCTCGCGGGAGGTTAGCGGCCTCCTTCTGCGGAAGGAATTTCGACAGCTCGGCCTTCTTGGCGGACAGGTCCGGCTTCCCGGCGAGGTTGACATGTTCCAGCGGGTCGGAGGAATTGCGGTAAAGCTCTTCGCTGCCGTCGGCATAACGGATGTAACGCCAATCCTCCGAACGGACGGCATGATTGCCTTTCATCCAGGTGGTCACGGCAGGCAGTTTCCACTCCGCCTTGGGATCACGCAGCAGCGAGGTGATGTCGGCCCCCTCTAGGTGCGCCGGCGCCGGGATGCCGGCCAAAGCGCAGAGGGTCGGATAGATGGAGGCGTAATCGACCGGTCGCGCACAAAGACCGCCCGGCGCGGTGACGCCCGGCGCCTTCCAGATTAAGACGGTGCGGGTGGGCTCTTCCCAGAGCGCGAACTTCCGCCAGTGCTCCTTCTCGCCGAGGCTCCAGCCGTGATCGCTCCAGAGACAGATGATGGTGTTATCCTTCTCCGGCGACTTCTCCCAGGCATCGATGAGCCGCCCGATTTCATAGTCGCAATAGGCGATGGTGGCCAGATAGGCCTGCACGGCTTCCTTCCATCGGCCTGACTTCAAGATCGCGGCGTGGTCGGTCGTCGGCTTGGCGATCTTGACGCCGGCCGCCGGGACGTCGCCGAGGTCGCCTTCGATGTGCGGAGGCAGCTGGATCTGGTCCAAGGGAAAGAGGTCGAACCACTTCTTGGGCACGTTCCAGGGCATGTGCGGCTTGACGAGGCCGGCGGCGATGAACCAGGGCTTGTCGTGCTTCTGGGACATCTTCTCGATGCACCAGGTCACGACGCCATGGTCCGCCATCTCCTCGTCGGTGCCCGCAAGGGGCGCGAACTTGATGCCGCCGACGCCATCGTCCTTGGCATCCGGATGCAATTTCATGGGTCCGCCCTTGCCCGGGAAATATTCGTCGAAATGACCGCCACGATCGCCGGCCCCGTGGTAGATCTTACCGGCCCCGAAGACGGCATAGCCGTTCTTGGCGAGATGGCTGTTCAGCAATTTGTCTTCGCTGATGCCGGGCCGCCAGTCCTGATTGTTCTCATAGCAACCGGTGCTACTCGGACGTAGGCCCGACATGAGCGAGGCGCGGGAAGGATTGCACGACGGCGCGGTGCAATAAGCCTGGCTGAAGGCGACGCCCAGCTTGGCGAGGCGATCGATGTTCGGGGTCTTGGTCTGCGGATTACGTCCGAGGAAGCCGACCCAATGGTTCAGGTCGTCGATCGGAATGAAGAGGATGTTCGGCTTCTTGCCCGGCTCGGCGGCGGCCAACGTGACGAGGGTCAGCAACCAGAGGCATAGCGTTCGCATCCGGCCAATCTGTCGACATCGGATGGGCTGTAAAGACGAGGTTACACGGGAAGATTGCATCCCGACGACGGCCTTCCATCCTGCCGACATGCGAACCCCTGCGCTGCTGCTGTCCCTGATCGCCTGGCTGTCCCTTCCGGCCGCCCAGCCGAACGTCCTCCTCATCATGGTGGATGACATGGGCTGGGCCGACCTCGGCTGCTACGGCAGCGAGATCCCCACCCCGAACCTCGATGCGCTCGCCCAGAAAGGCGTGCGCTTCACCCAATTCTATAACACGGCCCGCTGCAGCACGACCCGCGCCTCCCTCCTCACGGGTCTCTACCCGCACCAAGCCGGCATGGGCCACCTCGACGGCATGCGCCTGCCGGAATCCCGCGGTACCCACGGCCGCCTGCACGACCGCGCGGTCACGATCGCCCAGGTCCTCGGATCCGCCGGCTATCACACTTCGATGGTCGGCAAATGGCACCTCGGCCAACAATCCGGCACGACACCTTGGAACAAAGGCTTCCAACGGTCGACGACGACGCGCTTCGGTGAGTTATATTTCCCTAACGAGAAACATAAGCCGGGCACGGAATTCGTCTACCTCGACGGACAGGAAACGCCGGCGGCATCCCCCAAGGTCGGCACGGGCGAATGGTATTCGACCTTCATGTTCACGGATTGGGCCCTGAAGTTTGTCGACGACGCGAAGCAGCAGCAGAAGCCGTTCTTCCTCTACTTCGCCCACGGTGCCCCGCACTTCCCACTGAAGGCGCCCGCCGAGGTGATCGCGAAATACCGCGGGAAATACAAGGCCGGCTGGGACAAGCTCCGCGCCGCCCGCCATGCGAAGCAGCTCACGATGGGCCTGGTCGACCCGAAATGGCCCCTGTCGGCCCGCCCGGAGGAAGTCGCCGCCTGGGATTCCCTTTCGCCGGAAGACCAGGACCGCTTCGACCACATGATGGCCACCTACGCGGCGATGCTCGACTGCGTCGACCAGAGCGTGGGCCGTATGGTCGCCGGCCTCAAGGAACGCGGGATGCTCGATGACACGCTGATCCTCTTCCTCAGCGACAACGGCGGTAACGCCGAGGGCGGCCCCCGCGGCATCACGCAGGGCGACGAGATCGGTTCGGCGAACTCCCAAGTCTTCCTGGGCATGAGCTGGGCGACGCTCAACAACACGCCGTTCCGACGCTACAAGCACTTCACGCACGAGGGAGGCATCAGCTCGCCGCTCATCGCCCACTGGCCGAAGGGCATCCCGTCCGAGCGCCATGGCAAGCTCGAGAAACAACCGGCCCACCTGATCGACGTGATGGCGACGGCGGTCGACCTCTCCGGCGCGACCTATCCGGCGACTTTCGCCGGCCATCGCATCCTGCCGATGGAAGGGATGAGCCTGCGTCCGGCCTTCGCCGGGACCCCGCTGCACCGCGTGAAACCGATCTTCTGGGAACACGAAGGCAACCGGGCCGTCCGCAGCGGCCCCTGGAAAGCAGTGATGAAACTCAAGGGCGAATGGGAACTCTACAATATCGATGAAGATCGCACCGAGCAGCACGACCTGATCGGCGTCAACAAGGCCGTTGCCGGCCTGCTCATCCAGCAGTGGAACGATTGGGCAGCCACGAGCTTCGTCGACCCCTGGACCGGCCCCGCCCGCAACAACTGGGGCGAGGAACCGCGTCCGGGCAAGAAGGCGAAGAAGTAGGCTTACTTGCCCGCCGGCAGTTCGACCACGTGCGCGTAGAAGGCGATCTGGTCGTATTCCTTCTTATGATTGCCGAAGCCCCGGCGTAAGGTCGTCCGCAAGGCGTTCGTCCCGCCGGCCTGCATGATGTCGGGGCCTTCCGCCGCCAGCGCCTCGGCGGATTTTGCGCCAGGCCGGACGACCGCGATATGACCCGGGCGCGTGGCGTCCGGATTCTTAAGCGAAGCCAGCACGAGCCGACCGTCGTTCGCCGCCGACTGCGCCGTGGCGCCGTCGACGAGACGGACCCAACCGGCCTTCTTGCCGGCATCGGAAGCTAACCAATCGAATTGCGCGTTGGCGAGGAGCACGACGCCATGCTCAGGCGGACGGAGCAACGGGATCGCCAGGCGGTCGGCGACCGCGGCCACGAATTGACTGCAATGGGTATGCTTGCTCTTGGCGTCCTTGATGGGCTGTCCGGTCGGGAGTCCGGTCTTCCAATCGACGATCGCTCCCGGCAGCCAAAGTTTGTCGACCTCCATGGCTTCGAGGCGCTTCCAGAGTTCGTCGGTCGGACCCTTGCTCCGGGCGGCCCATCCGGCCGCTGACTCTATGATGAAGTCGAGGCCTTCGGTCATCTCCGGATGGGGACTCGAGATAAAGACACGACCGAGGCCGAAAGAGCTGCGAACCATGGCGGGCGAACTGACCATGACTCCGACGGGCGTCTCGTTCAGCGCAAGTTCTGTGGAATAACGGGTCATGACCTCGTACTCCGGTAGATCCGGCCGACCCGCGGATTTGATAATCGGTCCGTTCGCGTAATGTACTTCTCGGTTTTCGATCCGCTTACCGAAGGCATCCCCACCGATTCTGACGACCCCTTGTCCTCGACGCCATTTCGGAGAGACGGTCCGCGCGTTGAGGATGCCCAGGCCCCATTCAAAGTTTGCACAAGCCAGATATGAACCGGCACAGATTCCGACATAACCGCCGCCAGATCTGACGAATTGGCGCACCTCCTCGCGACCCTTTTCGCCGATGGAGGCGGCCTCCTGGCTCCCGCTTCCTCCCGTGAAAATCACGAGATCATAACCGCGAAGGGCGCCGGCAGCAATTTCCTCTCCCTTCAGCCGGGTGACGCTGAGTTCCGGGTTCTTAGCAAGTATTTCCGTCACACGTGGCACCCCCTTTCCCCATGCACCTTTGTCATCAAAGATGGCGACTTTCAGGGGGGATGATTCCGCTCCGAGAAGTTCGAAGAATGCGAAGAATGAGAAGAGGATTGATTTCATTTCAGAGGAAAGGGGTGATGACGGTCGGCCAGCGGCAGCGTGACTTTCTTGCCGTCCGCGGCGAACGACGCGAAGACGGCCAACGTCAGTTCGACCTTCTCAAGTCCCGCCTTCGGACCGCACAGGGGCTCCCGCTTCTCCGCAATGGCGGCCAGCAGGTCGCGCACGGCGCCATGGTGGCCGCCATTCACGAGTTTAATATCCTTGATGGATTCGGGCTTTCCGATGCCGGCGGTGGTGATGGGCGTCTTTACGCCGTCACGCTCCAAGATGGCCAGGGGTTCTTCGTCGATTTGCAGCGAGATGACCCCCTTGGTGCCGATCAGCCGGGCGCCGAAGGGCGTACCCTTCGTCCAAGTGCCTTTCTTGGAATCGAAATATAAAGGAATGCCGCTCCTGGTCTCATAACGGGCATGGATCTCGTCCCCGACGATCAGGCCGACGCCTTCGTCGCCGGGACGGACGTCGGCCTTGGTCGCCGGACGGCCTTCGACAAGGATGGTCGCTTCGCAAGAGATGGCCGAACCGGTGAAGAGGGTCGCAAGATTGAAGCCGTGACCGCCCAGGACCCAGAGGTCGAGCCCGCCGCCCCGGTGGTCCTGCTTCCCACGCACCCGGACTTCCTTGAGTTCGCCGATCTCACCGGACGCCACCAGCTGCTTCACGACGTCGATGACGGGGTGATAGCGATTGCGATGCGCGATGGCCAGCTTCACCCCCTTGTCAGCGCAAAGTTTCACGATCTCATCGGCTTCGGACAAAGTGCGGACGAACGGCTTCTCGACATAGATGCCCTTCACGCCCGTTTCGACGGCGGCGACGATCATGTCCCGATGCTCATGGATATGCCGCGGGCAGATGGCTGCGATGTCGGGCTTGGCCTCCGCCAACATGACCTTGTAGTCGGCGTAGGCCTTCACGCCACCGAGCCGCTGTGCCGCGTCCGCCAGGCCCTTAGGGTCGGCGTCCGCGACGGCCACGATCTTCGTCTGGGGAATCTTGAGCCAGACGGTATCTTCGCCATGACCATAGTTACCCTGGCCGGTGTGTCCGATGACGCCGACGGTCAGGGGACGCTCGGCCGCCTGAGCCGCCAGCGTGACGACCGATAGGACTAAGGCGAAAAGACCGAGGCTGCGTTTCATGTTACTTGGCGGAGCGAGGGTTCTTCAGGAAATAGAATTTGCCGTCTTCGGCGCCGCCGAGGAAATCCGGCACGCCGTCCGCATCAAAGTCCACGGTGGTCGGGCTGACGTCATGGCCTTCGATGTTCTGCTTCACGAGGGGGCCTTCGTCCTTGAACAGCCACTGGCCGTCCTTGGTCCCGACCTGACGAAGCAGGTTGGCACTGGAAGAGTTGAGCAGGAAGTCCATCTGGCCGTCGCCATCCCAGTCGGTGACACAGAGCTTACGGCGTCCGCTGCGTCCGGCGATGCCTTTGGTCAGCTGCAGAGGCTGCCCCTTCTCGTCACAGAACGCCCGCCGAGGCGATTTGACGACGAGTTTGCCGTCGACCTTGGCTCGCTCGAAGAACGCGAGGTAGCCCTCCTGATCCAGCATGACGAGGTCCATGAGGCCGTCCTTGTTCCAATCCACGGCGACCGGCGTCGTGCGCCACTGGGTCAGCAAGGCCTTGCCCTGCGGCTTCATCCAACCCCAGGCGAGCGCAGGCTGGGCGCCCTCCCACTCGACTTCGACCGGCTGCGCGGCGGCGAGTTTCGGCGCCGGACGGGTGCCGACATTCCGATGCCAGACGACTTTGCCGAGGATGGAATTGACGAGGAGGTCCGGCAGTCCATCGCCATCCCAGTCGGCCACAGTCTGCGTGGTGTATCCCCACTTGGCCTCGGCCGGGCCCTGGATGCTGCCATTGCGACCCGCCATGATGCGCAGAGTCTTGCCGTCCGCCTGCAGGAGCTGGGGAGCGGCGAACTTGGGCTGAGCCACACCCTTCCCGCTCAGGTTTTCAAAGAAGGCCACATACCCCGCGGTGTTGCCGGAGATGATGTCGATGTCGCCGTCGCCGTCCCAATCGAAGCCGACCGGAGTAGCGAGGGCGCCGAACTTGATCTCTTCCGCCTGCTGCTTGAAATACTTCGGCGGCAGGAACAGCGGGGTATGGTCTTCGGTGAACTTGCCGGTGTTCTCGATAAAGGCCACGCGTCCGTCTTCGTCGCCGACGACGAGGTCGAGCTTGCCGTCCTTGTTCCAATCGAACGCGACGGGGGTGATCATCTCGAGGTCCATGGTCAGCGGACGTGGCGATCCGGGCAGCTGCTTAGCCTCAAGGGTTGCCTTCCACGCCGCCGAGCGCGCCCCAGTGGTCACGCTCGTGGGCAAGGTCAGCCGGCGTCCGGCCGCATACTTGGGCTCGGTCCGCACCCCGATGTTCTCGAAATAAGTGAAGCCATCGAGGAACTCGCCGCAAAGGAGGTCTAGGTCCCCGTCGCCGTCGAAGTCCGCGAAATTAGGCGAAGGCCAACCGAAGACCTCGAGGTCCTTGCCGGCCGACTGGACGCGGACGGCATCAAGATACTTCGGCTTATCATCATTACCGACATTGCGGAGGACATAGACGAAGCCACGCAGCGGTCCTTTGATCCAGACGCCTTTCTCGTTGTAGCCGTTATCCCAGCCGTAGTCGGTCCAATCACCGACGCCGACGATCACGTCGGTCTTCCCGTCGCCATCGTAGTCGACGACCTTCCACATGTTCGCCCGTACCTTGTTGGGATGGACGTTCGTCGGGAGGGGCAGCTTCTTGCCGGACTCGAGCCCAGACTTGGCAAAATCCGGATACTCTACCGCCGGCGAAAGGACCCGCGGCTTGCCGTCAGCGCCCCAGCTGAGCTCGACGTTCTGCATGCCTTTGCTGATGCGGACACCAGGCTTGAAGACGGGCAAAGGACGCTTCGCGGTGTCTGCATCGGCCCGGAAAACATAGACGCCGTTCGAAGGCTTGTCGGGACAGTTGACGACGAGCTCGAACTTGCCGTCGCCATCGACGTCCATGGGCAAGGGCCAAGCCCAGAGGCCGACGCCAAGATCCACGACGAGCCCAGGGTGGTTATACTTCAGCCGCTCAAGACCGGCCTGGCCGGATGCGTCTGTCGCCTTCGGCCAAGCCGATCCTTCCATGGGTCGAGTGACTAGCTTGGCTGGATCGATGACCACATGCTTGGCGAGCTTGCGCTTCCACGTATAGGTCACGTGCACGAGCCCATCCTCCGATTGGATGATGGCGGGATAACTGAACTCGGCCTTGGGCTCATCCTCTAGCACCAACGCGGCTTCCCAAGTGATGCCGTCCTTGCTCACGGCGATGTTGAGCGGACTACGACCCTTGGCAGTATGGTTATAGATCAGGAGATGACGTCCGTCCTTGAGCGTGACGGCATCGGTCCCGGAATTCGGATTGGGCAGATCGGTCAGTTCGACCTTCGACCAAGTCGAGCCTTGGTCACGAGAGACGGTGCTGAAAACCTTGGCGTTACGGGTGCGGCCAACCGACATGAGCCCGCCGTCTTTCAGGAAAAGGATGCTAGGCTGAATCGACGCAGGACTACCCTGCCCTTGTTCGACCGAGACCTTCTCCCACGAGAGCCCATTGTCTCGACTACGCTCGAAATGGATCTGCCACGTCGGCCCTACTTTCAAACCTTCGGCGCTGCTGCCCGCAAGAATGGTGCCGTCCTTCAGCTGCACAGGCTTATTCTTGATGGGGCCCAGGATGCCATCTGGCAAACGACGCGCTTCACCCCAGGTCTTGCCGTTGTCATCGCTGAGGCGCAGCAGGCCCCACCATTCGACCGGATTGGGTCCGACTTTGTAGTAAAGCTGCAGCGGGCCTTCCTTGGGCTGGAATAATACGGGGTTCCAACAGGGGAAGCGCTTACCGTCCGGCTGCGTGCCTTCGGCGACCTTGACCGGCGCCGACCACTTACCGTCGACGAACCGGGCCGTCCAGATCGAGACGTCCGGCTTGCCTTCGGCCTCTCCGGCGAACCAAGCCGCGACCAGCGTGCCGTCCCTGGCCTCGACGATCGTCGTCGCATGACAGCTCGGCACGGGATTGGTCTCGAAGATGAACTCCGCACGGACCACGCCGGGCTCGGCCGCAATGAGCCCAGCGGTCGCAAGTAATAGGCAGAATAGGCTTCGCATGATCACTTCTTCTTGGACTGCTTCTTGCCCGTGGCAGCCTGCCAGACGGGCTGCCAATCGGCGGATTCGGTGCGCGCGGTGCTCAGATGTTCGCCGAGCCGCTTGGCGACCTCGGGATGCTCGGCCGCGACGTCCTTCTGCTCGGCGACGTCGTTCTTCAAGTCGTGCAGCCGGACGGTTCGATCGGCGCCTCCGCTGCGGATACCCTTCCAGCGACCCTCCAGCAAGGCGGCCTGACGGAAGCCGCCCTCATGGAACTCCCAATAGAGGAATTCGTGCGCAGGCTGGTTTCCTTCTTCGGTCAACGTCGGGACGAAACTGACCGAGTCCAGGCCGACGGGTGCCGGCCGCCCGGCAAGCTGCGCAGCCGAGGCGAAGAAGTCGCCGGCATAGGCGACATGGCCGGACTCGCGACCAGGCCTGATTCTTCCCGGCCACCAGGCGATGAAGGGGACGCGGAT
>Ga0078894_10003517_pt1 | contig 11919 bp, 9 predicted proteins | sample LauGreSu1BDMLBSD_2_FD_67506 | JGI IMG/M metagenome (GOLD analysis project Ga0078894, IMG submission 67506) | Freshwater lake microbial communities from Lake Michigan, USA - Su13.BD.MLB.SD (version 4) (version 4) | ecosystem: Environmental > Aquatic > Freshwater > Lake | place: Lake Michigan, USA... | reverse complement strand
GCGATATCACACAGGTCAAGCAGGCGCCGCACCGGCCACTGTTCGAATCCGTCGATCGCCTGCGCCAGTTGCCCGGTGCCGGTCGCGCCGAGCAACGGGGCGGTCAGCCGGGTGAACTTGGCGGCCAGGCGTTCGCCTTGCCAGGCGATGTCGCTGCACGGCACGCCGGTATCGACCCGCTGGCCGATCTGGCTGCCGTTGCCAAGGGTCACCACCACTTCCGAGTCCATGGTGGACCAGCCCTCGACCAGTTCCACCCCGGTTATGCGACGCAGCCTTTGCACGTCGGGCCGCGCCAGGGTTTGGGTGCTGTAGAGCTGCAGGTCCCCGGTGTCTAGGCCCAGCAGGGCCATGGCGACGGCTAGACGCAGACTGAATTTGGCTTCTGCCGGCGTTTTCGGGTCAGCGATGTTGCAGGTGGTATCGGCCACCTTTTCAACCCGAATGCGGATCTGATCGATGTCGGCCGCTTGCACACCGCGGCGCCTGATCGCCAGCGCCGCTTCGATGGCCGAGTGCGTGCCATAGCAGGCGGCGTGGTATTTGAAGAGGTTTTCGCGTATCCACATCCGGTCTGGATCGGCAAGCGCGTCTTGCACCCGAAAGTCAGGGCTTAGAGTGCGAGCAAAACCGCGTTCGCATTCGATGACGTCGGTGCGGCTGGTCAGGCCCTGCTGCGCCCACAAGGCCGCCTCTACCGCGTTGCGCGCCGCCAGACCGGCGTGCAGGGGCTTGCAGGGGGTGCCGAACATGGCCTTGAGCCCTGAAGCCATGGTGGCCGCTATACCTACCGCATGGAGAGTCTGGTCCTGGTTGAGTTGCAGCAGGCGGGCGCAGGCCAGGGTGGCGCCCAGCACGCCGACGCTGGAGGTGGCGTGATAGCCGCGGTCGTAATGTCCTGGTTCGACGACCAGTCCCACCCGACAGGCAAATTCATAGCCGCTCAGAAAGGCCATGAAGGTTTGCTCGCCCGAGCGGTCTTGGGCATCTGCAATGGCCAGCACGGCCGGCCAGATGACTGCCGACGGATGGCCGTTGATCGATAAGTTGACGTCATCGAAGTCCAGTGCGTGCGCCGCCGAACCGTTGATCAACGCCGCCTGCTTGATGCCCAGGCGCTCGGTGCTGCCAATGAGCCTTGCGGGCCCATCGCCGCCGCCTTCGCTCAATGCCTGCTGGTACAGCTGACGCGGCAGCGGGTCCATGGCACCGGCCAGCGTCACCCCCAGGGTGTCCAAGAGGCTTTGCTGCACAAGGGCAACCACCTCGGGCGCCAGATCAGCTCTGCGCAGCGCTAGGGCTCGGCACACCAAGGTTTCGGTCAGGCCGGTGGAGTCGTGCATCTCTCGGTCCTCAGAAAGTGGCGTCCGATTTCTTCCATGCGTCCATGATTTCACTGCCAGTTGCGCACCACACGCCGCTGTGCCCCGTGATGTACCGCAGCACCCGGTCAAGCCCGCCGATGCGGTGCGGCACACCAATCAGGTAGGGGTGCAAGCAGATGGCCATCACCCGCCCCGACTGTGCGCCTTCTTCGTAAAGCACATCAAACTGATGCCGGATCATCTGCTCGAATTCTTCGATCGAACGGTCGCGGTAGTACAACTGGGGCGAGTCGTTGATCTCGTAGGAGTAGGGCATGTAGACCAGCCGGTGCGGCTGGGTGTTCATGTAGTAGGGTTGATCATCGTTGACCCAATCCGATACATATTCAACCCCTGCCTGCGCCAAAATATCGAGGGTATTCCAGGTCTCCGCCAGGCCCGAACCCAGCCAGCCCCGGGGTCGCTGGCCGGAAAACCTCTCGAGCCTTTCCAGCGACCCATGGATGACTTCACGCTCCTGTTCGGGGTTCATTCCAGTCAGGCGGGTGTGGTTGGTCAGGTTATGGCCCATGAATTCCCAGTCGTGCTTGAGCGCATCTTCCAGGATTTGTGGGTGGTGGTCCACGATGTCGGCGTTGACTGTGGCTGTTGCTCGAATGCCGTAACGTTTGAGTACGTCCATCACCCGGAACACGCCGATGCGGTTGCCGTAGTCGCGCTGGCCCCAGGGCCGCACGGTTGGCACGTCGGCGCCAGCCTTCTCGAAAGGGTGGCCGGCAAAAGCGCGTTTGAGTGAGAAAAATTCGATATTGGGAATCACCCACAATGCGACCCGCGCTGAGTTGGGCCAACGCAGCACGGGACGGCGGTTGATGGGGGTGTAGTCAAAAGGGCCGTAGTCGCTCGGTTCCACGTTCGCTCCTGAAAATGTTGTGGCCTCAGGCCGTGGCGGCATGACCGGCGCTCACGCCGGCCATGCGTCCGAACACGGCGCCGGACACCAAGCCCGTGCCGCTGGGGTAGTTGAAGTAGAAGAGCCCACCGACCATTTCCCCGGCGCAATACAAACCCTTGATCTGCGCGCCCGTGACGTCGAGCACCTGACCACTGCTTGGATTGATTCTCAGCCCACCGAAGGTGAAGGTGATGCCGCAAGTGGTGGCATAGGCGTCAAAAGGGGGTGTGTCGATGGCTTGGGCCCAGTTGCTCTTGGGCGGGTCGATCCCCTGCGTGCACTTGCCGTCCTTGACGGTGTGATCAAACGCAATGTCTTGTCGCACCGATGCGTTGTAGGCATGTACGGTTTCTAGAAAGGATTTGGCGTTGACGCCCTCGAGCTTGGTGGCCAGCTCCTCGAGCGTTTGGGCGCTGACCTTGGTCATCATCTTGATGCGGTACTCTGATCGCAGCAAATGGGTCGTCTTGCTGTCAAAGACCTGCCAGGCAAACTGACCGGTCTGCTTGAGTACTTCTCCGCCGTACTTGGCATAGGTGAAGGAATGAAAGTCATGCCCCTCATCAACGAAGCGCTTGCCTTCTGCATTGATCAGCAGTCCGAAAATATAGGAATGCTTCTGAAACTGGTCGCCTACATTGAGGTCGCCATAGGCCGGTGCGTTGAGGTCCCATCCAGTGGCATGCGCACCCGACCAGTTGCCGTGCCCTGCCGCGCCGAGGTCGAGCGCCATTTTGATGCCGTCGCCCTGGTTGAACCGGGTGCCGCGCACCTTGGCCAGCTCCCAGCCCGGCCCCAGATACCGTGTGCGCATCTCGGGGTTGGCTTCAAATCCTCCGCAGGCCAGCACCACGGCCCGCGCGTTGACATGCACCACCTGGCCGTCTTGGCTGGCACGTACGCCCACAACCGTCTCGCCGTCCATGAGCAGCGACTTGGCGCGTGTGTTGTAGTGAATGTCGATGCCAGCGGAGGCGGCCGCCTTGTCGAGATACTCCACAAGGCCCCAGCCCCCACCCGACACTTCCACCGGCATGCGACCGAAAAACCGGCGCCGGCCGTTGACCACGGCAGACTGCCGGCCATAGTTGGCGACGAATCTCACGCCCTTGCTGCGCAGCCAAGTCATCACATCCAGACTTTGCGTGACCAGCACTTCTGACAGATCCGGATCGGTCTTGTAGTGCGTCAGCCGGAAAAGATCGTCGAAAAATTCCTCGGTAGTGTTGGTGCCCCAATCGGCATTGGCCGCTTCTTCTTCGGTGATGTCGATGACCTGCCGCAGTTCTTTTATGTCGTGAAAGGAAAATCGCATCACGCCGCCTGCAAAGCGGCTGTTGCCCCCGCTTTCCTCCGCGCTGGCCGCCTCCAGCATCGCCACGCTTGCCCCCTGGTCTCGGGCGGCAAGGGCGGCGCACAGGGCCGCGTTGCCCTTGCCGACGACGACGACGTCGCAATTGATTTCCTTGATGCTCATGGGTTCCCCAATACCTTCAGTAGTTAAATGGTTTTCTCAGGTCGGTCATGTGCTGGCCGATGATCCGCACGTCTTCGAGCGAAGGCAGTTGGTGCACAGCCTGCAGCAGCGCCGCAACAGCCGGGTCGGTCAGGACGGGCGATGCGCACAGCGCAAATTTTTTTTCCAACATCACTCTGGGCAGCGGGTGATCGCTGCTTCGCCCCAACGGTTGATCAACCTGTGCCTCGTGCACAGTCCCATCGGCCAGGGTCAGGCGTACTGCACCACCGAAATGGTTGTCTTGAGGAAAGAGGTCCGTGCCGTATCCAGCCACCTCGATACGCGGCAGCAGTGCCTGCACGTTCGGGTCCTGGTGGGCGTGAGCTTCGAAATGCTCCAGGGCCACGCAGCCATTGATCAGGCTGCGAGCGAGCACATACTGCAGACTGAATTTGCTGTCCGTTGGTGAGTGCGGATTGGGTCGGTTGGTGTGGGCCAACCGCCTCGGATGAATCCACGCCTGGACCTGCTTGACATCGGCCGGTGCATAGCGGTGCCGATGCACCAGCGATAAGAGCGCGTCGATGGCCGGGTGCGTGCTGCCACAGCATGGGTACTGCTTAATAGCGATGCCCGGCCGTACGATGTCCAGTGGGTCTGCCCAAGCTGCCAATGCGCGTTCGGTGTCGTAGGTACCTGGCCCGTTGAATACATCGAGAAATCCCTGCCGATGTTCAAACACCTCGGCTGGATTGGCTGTCATGTCCAGTCCAGCCAGGCGCGCGGCCATCAGGCCATTGCGTGCGCAGTGGCCCACATGCAATGGCTTGGTCATGGTGCCGAAATTCGATTTGATGCCGCTGGCCAAGGATGCGGCGATGGCCAGCGCATGGGCGGTGCGGTCCTCGTCCAGGCCCATCAGCTTGGCGCAGGCGGCTGCCGCCCCGAAGACACCCATCGTGGCGGTGGGGTGCCATCCTTTTTGATAGTGGTGGAAGTTCACCGCCATCGCAATCTTGGTTTCCACTTCGAAGCCGGTGATGTAGGCCAGCAGGAACTCGCGCCCCCTGGACCCGCGTTCGTCGGCCAGGGCCAAAAGCGCGGGCAACACCGGCGCCGAAGGGTGGCCTCCCATCGTGTTGTTGCAGTCGTCAAAGTCAAGGGCATGGGCGGCGGTGCCGTTGATCATGGCGGCATCGAGTGCCCCTATCCGCCGCTGGCTGCCCACCAGCAGGGCTGGGCCGGGGGCCAGGTCCAGGGCGTTGGCCAGCAACCGAGGTGCGGGCTCGGCGCTGCCGGCCAGCATCACGCCCAGGGTGTCGATCAAGCCCACCTGCGCCCAATGGAGCGCCTCGTCGGGCAGGTCGTCCCAATGCAGTGCCCAGGAGCGATGTGCCAGGGCCTGGGCAAATCCCGGTGGGTTGGCTGCGTTGGGGGCTGGCATGTGGCGTGGCTCGTGTGGGATCGTATTTTTCAGGTATCCCGCGGTATACTATCACCACTTCCTGTCATTGCGAGCTTCCTTCATGGCGCATTCTTCATTGCACGAGGCGGCCGATGTTCACGGCAACCCCTATACCGCCGGCCTGGCCCAATTTGTTTCGGGCTTGCAATATGAGGACATCCCCGATCAGGTGCTTGAGCGCATCAAGCTCCTGATGCTCGACTCGCTAGGCTGCGCGCTTTACGGTGCCGACCTGCCTTGGTCGCGAATTCTTCAGCGCACGCTGGCCGGACTGGAAGGCGGCGGACAAGGTGAGGCAGGCCTGAGCGTTTGGGGTACAGGGTTGCGGTTGTCAGCACCGCACGCCGCGCTGATCAACGGCACCCAAGTTCAGGGTTTCGAGCTCGACGATGTGCATCGCCAGGGTGTGCTGCACGTGGGCGCTGTGGTGCTGCCCGCTCTGCTGGCGGTGGCGCAGATGCGACCTGGTATGAGCGGTCGCGAACTTTTGGCCTCTGCGGTGGCCGGCTATGAGGTCGGTCCTCGCGTGGGCATTTGCATGGGGCAAGAGCATATTGCCCAGGGATGGCACTCGGGCGCCACGCTGGGCGTGTTTTCGGCTGCCGCCGGCGCTGCGCGGGGCCTGCGGCTCGATGCCGAGCGCACGGTTCATGCGCTGGGCATCGCGGGGACCCAATCGAGCGGCCTGATGGCGGCGCAGTACGGTGCCATGGTCAAGCGCATGCATGCGGGCCGCTCGGCCCAAAGTGGTCTTTATGGCGCCTTGTTGGCCGATCAGGGCTTTACCGGCATCGTCAATGTGCTGGAGAGTCCCTACGGCGGTTTTTGCAGCACATTCTCGCGTTCGCAGGACCGTTTTGATCTGGCTCAACTGACGGCCGGCCTGGGCGATGTCTGGCAGACCATGGGCATTGCGCTGAAGTTTTATTCCTGCGTGGGCAGCAATCACACCACGCTCGATGCCATTGCACTTATGCAGGCCCAGCGTCCTTTCGGCGCCGACGAGGTAGAGCGCATCACTGTGTACGGTTCTCAGGTCACCATGGACCATGTGGGCTGGAAGTATGTGCCGCAGGGTCTGACCTCGGCGCAGTTGAATCTGCCCTACTGCGTGGCCACCTTGCTGTTGGAAGGAGACTGCTTCGTCGACCAGTTCACCGAGGACATGGTTGCCGATGCGCAGCGCATGCGCATGGCCGACAAGGTCGAGGTTCGCCATGATGCCGAGATCACTGCACTGGGCTCCAAGTCGCGTCACAAGGTCAGGGTGGTGTGTGAACTCAAGGACGGAACGCGAATGGAGCGAACCGTCGAAGCCGGCCGGGGCAACGAAAAGAACTTCGCCTCCCAAGCCGACGTGGTGGCCAAGTTTGAAAAACTTGCGGCCAAGGCCTTGCCGCTCGAGCGTGTCGGGCACATCCGTGACTGGGTGCTGGGCACGCAGGAGCAGTCTGATGCGTCAGAGCTGGCGCGGCTGCTCGGCACGCGTTGAGGGCAAGTTCGGCACTTTGATCCGACGGTGTTTAGCGCGCAGAGCCTTGGCGCTGAACAGCCAGCCGAGCCTTGAGCGCGCCCTGAATGTGCTTTTGGGCTGCGGCGCGCGCGGCCTGTTCATCGTGTCGGGCGATCGCTTCGACGAGATCGCGGTGGTCTTTGAGCACTTCATCGCGCCGCAGCGGGCTCACCAGTGTGGAGACGCGGCGGTGCGCAGACAGCGTGTCAGACAAGGACTGCAGGAATTTGGTGAGGTAGCGGTTGCGAGCCGACTGAGCGACCATCTTGTGGAACTCGATGTTGTGCTCAAACATTTTGGCCGGCGACATGGTCAGTGCCGCCTCGCGCTCAAGCATGTGCTGCAGCGCGCTGATCTCCGCATCGGTGGCCAGCCGTGCGGCCAGCCCCGCCACCATGCTTTCAAGAATTTCGCGGGCCGCGTAGAGTTCGTGGACCGCGGTCTCGTCGAAGTCGGCCACCATCAAGCCTCGCTTGGGGTGCGAGGCAAGAAGCCCTTCGCTTTCGAGCCGCCTCAGACCTTCGCGCGCAGGCGTGCGGCTGATGTCAAGCCATTGCGCGACCATGTACTCAGACACGCGCTCGCCTGGCTTCATTTTGTTGTTCATGATCGCTTCGCGGATGGCCCTATATGCCGTGTCCCCGAGCGATCCTTGTTGTTTGCGTGGCTTGGTCACAATGACCATTTTGGCATGAAGCCACTTTTCATGGTCACAAGGAGAAATTCCCGATGACAACGGCTGCAGTTCAATTGGCTGAATTTGCGAGTGAAATCTCCTTGACGGCGATACCGCCGCAGGTCCAGGCTCGCGCCTTGGCCTGCATTGCCGACGCAGTGGGCTGCGCCGCCTACGGCGCGCAATGGCCGTGGAGCCGGCAGGTGGCCGACTTGGCGCGGCGATATGGCGCTGGTGGGGCGTGCGAGATTTTCGGCAGCCCCGGTGCACGGGTGCATGCACCTCAGGCAGCACTGGCCAATGCGGCAGCGATTCACGCCTTTGAGCAGGACAGCTTGCGTTTCCCGGGCGCTGGGGTGCATCCCGGTGCCGCGTTGGTGCCGGCCATAGCGGCGGCCTGTCAGGAGACAGGCGCCGATGGCGCGACGGCGCTGCGCGCTTTTGTTGCCGGTTGCGAGGTCCTTTTTCGCGTTGGTGCAGCCACCCATCACAGCTGCGAGAAGCTAGGCTTTCATGCGCCCGGTCTGACGGGTGTGTACGGCTCCACAATTGCCGCGGGCGTGGTCTATGGTTTGTCTGCTTCTGATCTTGCAGGGGCTATGGGCTTGGCCGGCTCCATGTCTGCCGGCTTGTTGGCTTTTAGCAAGGCGCCTTCGGGCGCGGCGGTTAAGCGGTTGCACATGGGACGGGCCTGCGAGGCCGGCATCGTGGCTGCACGCTTGGCGCAGTCCGGCTTTCATGGCCCTGACACCATTTTGGAGGGACGCTTCGGTTTTCTGGAGGTCTACGCGCGCGAAGGCGATGCGAGCCTGCTGACCCGAGGCTTGGGCCGGGATTGGGAGACGCTCAAGATTTGTCTCAAGCGTTACGCCTGTCATGTGACCGCTCAGGCGCCGATGCAGGCCTTGCGCGAGTTAATGGTCGAGCAGGGATTCCAGGCGCCAGACGTGCTTGGTTTGTCGTTGCGGTGCGCACCCAAAGTCTGTAGCCACCATGACATCCGAAAGCCCGGCGACCTCATGCAGGCTCAGTACAGTGTGCCGTTTTGCGTGGCCCTGGCTTTGCACCGCGACCCTTTGCAGCCATCTGCTTTTGACGATTCGGCGCTGGCCGATCCTCGCCTGGCCCAGACCTGTGCCCTGATTGACCTCCAGCCTGCCAACGATCTGCCCACGGCATGGAGCGCCCGGCTGACGGTAAAACTGCGCGATGGCCGCCGACTCGAGCGCGCCGCCGATGCCTTTCACGGCATGCCCCAGGACCCGGCCGGCCCCGATCAGGAGCGCGAGCGCTTTCTTGCTCTATGCCAGCATCTGGGCCGCCCGGCAAGTCTGGCGTTGCATGAGCGTTTGGCCGCGTTGTCAACGCAGCCTTGCTTTCCCAGCACGCTGGCCTAGTCGTCGCCCCGCGGTCGAGCCTGCCGGTGGGCTGGACCTGGGCCGGTGATCAAAAACCTAGAGAATGCTCTTGATCTGACCGCCATCTACGCGCAGGACGCTGCCGGTGATGTAACTGGCTCTCTGGCTACATATGAACGCAACCATGGCGCCAAATTCTGTGAGCTCACCAAAGCGCCCGGCTGGAATGTTTTCAACCCGTTGGCGCATCGCCTCCTCCACACTGATGCCCCAAAGCTCGGCGTTGGAGGCCGTCGACGCATGCACTCGGTCGGTGATGAACGTGCCGGGCATCAACACATTGAGGGTCACGCCCTCACTTGCGACTTCGTTGGCCAGTGCTTTGCTGTAGCCAGCCAAGGCTGGGCGCATCGTATTGTCCATGACCTTGTTGGGCAGCGGTGAGACCATGCCCCCACCACTGACCGAGACAATGCGCCCCCAGCGTTGCGCGCGCATGGCCGGCAGCGCGCGTGAGATCAGTCGGATCGGGCTGGCCAGCATCATTCGGTATTGGCGATCGAGTTCGTGCACATCAATGTTCTGCGCCAGCCCGAGCGTGGGCCCCGGATGGTTGATGAACACAATGTCTACGCCACCCATGGCCTGACAGGCGCCCTCGTACAGGAGGTCCATGGAGCACGGGTCGAACAGGTCGGCCTTCAGGCCGTGCGCGCGCACGCCATACTCACCCTCAATTTCGGCGGCTACCTCCTGGCAGCGCAGCTGGCTTGAAGAAGACACCACCAGGTCTGTGCCTTCTGCCGCCAGCGACTGCGCGGCAGCCCGGCCCAGGCCCTTCGTGGCCGCCAGAAGCAAGGCTCGTTTTCCGTTAAGACCCAGTTCCATGAGGAAGCTCTGACAAGTGACCCGGTTGCCTAAACAGTTTTACCCTTGAGATCTAAAGAGACCGCAATCAGAGTTTAAATGCACGTGGCGTTGTCCATGAGGTAGTGGTGGCAAGCTGCGAACCAACCGAAGGGGTGGGCAAACGCGAGATCCAACAGACTTTTTATTCTAGGCAGCTCTTGGGTTGGATGCATCAAGTCTGTGTCGACCAGCGCGAAGGGGCTCGCGTCGATGAGGTGCGAGCCCGTTGAGTTTGCGCGTCTGCTCGGGTGCCAGGCCCGCCATTTTTGGCGCGCACGGTGGACTGTTGTTGCGACCTTTGGTGTGTGAGAATGACTTTGCTCCGGAGCTCTCATTGCAGACGGCCTTCTAGCCGTCTCCCGATGGCGCCTTCACACAACACCCCACAAGCAGGAGACACGCATGCCCATGTTTTTTCGCATCACTTTCATGGCCCTTGCTTTGTTCAGTGCAGCGCTGGCCATCGCGCAAATTGCACCCGGGCGCACCTGGCCCGAACTCAAGGATGCGGTCACCGAGCGCGCCAAGGCCCAGCGCTATCCGCTCAACGGTTTTGACCCGGCCGAAGTACAGCAAATCCTTTCGCGCATCGGCTCGCTCGATCGCGACGAGTGGGCGCGCTCGTGGATGCAAAGCGGTGACCGGATGTTTCAGGCCGGTCAGGCCATGGAGAGCGGTGATCGGGCCAAGGCCAGGGAACACTATCTGGCCGCCTGGCGCTATCACAGCTTTGGGGCCTGGCCGACGCAAAACTCACCCGAGAAAAAGCGGGCCCATGGGCGCGCGACCGAGTCTTTCCGCGCCTACGCGCGGCTGGCCGAGCCGCAAATCGAGGTGCTGCGCATCCCGTTCGAGGGCAAGGAGATCATTGGCTACCTGCAGCGCCCAGCCGGCGTGACGCGCCCGCCAGTGGTGCTGTCCATCGGCGGCCTCGACGGCTACAAGGAGTTCGTCGTCGAGCAGTATGGGGCCGGCTACCTCAAGGCGGGTTTGGCCTATGTGGCGCTGGACATGCCGGGCACCGGTGATGCACCCCTGAAGATCGACGTCGGCGCCGAGCGGGTGTTTTCCCGCGTCATCGATGCCTTGCAGACGCGCACCGACATCGATCCGCAGCGCATGGGCTTGCAAGGCGTCTCCTGGGGTGGTCACTGGGCGGCCCGCATGGCCATCGCCGAGCCCAAGCGCCTGAAGGCGGTGGTCAACTGGGCCGGGCCGGTACATGCTTACTTTCACCGCGACTGGCAGCTCAAGGCCTTGGGCACGCGCGAGTATTTGTTCGATCTGTTTGCCGCTCGCGCTGCGGTCTACGGCACCGAGACGCTGGAGGACTTTCTGGCCTATGGCCCGCGCATGTCGCTCAAGGACACGGGCGCGCTCGACAAGCCCACCGCACCGCAGTTGCTGGTCAACGGTGAGCGCGACACGCAGGTGCCCATAGAGGATCTGTACGTCGTGCTCAAGACGGGCGCCACGCCCAAGGAGGCCTGGGTCAATCCGACCGGCGGGCATATTGGCCGTGACCGTCAATGGTCGGATGCGCGCATCTTCGAGACCGTGATCACGCCCTGGTTTGCGCGCAGGCTCAAGTAAGCCGATCTTGAGCGGGTTCGAGTGTGATGTAACGGCCGTGCTGGCAAGGTTGGGAACCAGGGCGACGGGATGTTCGTTGACGGTCGAAGGTTGGACGTGTAATATGACGGCGTCATATCTCTCCGTAGGGAGCCCTTCATGGCCATCACCGCCCGCGTTTTCATGAGCGGCCGCAGTCAGGCGCTGCGGTTGCCGGCTCGCCTTCGCCTGCAGGCCAAGGAAGTCAGGGTGGAGCAGATCGGAAACGACCTTTGGCTGCACCCTGAAACTCCGGCAGAGCAGGACATGGGGCGTTGGTTGCAGCAGTTCTATGCCAGCACCGAACCCTTGCCAGAGGACTTTCTCGCCGACAGGCAGGATGCTGCGCCCCAGGAGCGCGACTGGCGCTGAGGCCCGGCATGCGCCGCACACTCGATACCAACATCTGCAGCTATATCCTGCGGCGCCATCCGGTCGACATGGTGGCGCGCTTTGCAACCCTGGACAGGCAGGAACTGTGGCTGTCGGCCATCGTGGCGGCTGAATTGCGTTTTGGGGCATCCAAGCTGGGCTCTAGCCGTTTTTCGGCGGCGGTGGAGGCCTGGTTGGTCGGCTTCGATGTGCGGCCCTGGCCTCTGGAGGCTACGCACCATTACGCACAGGTACGTGCGGCCCTCGAGCGTACCG
>Ga0078894_10003516_pt1 | contig 11919 bp, 9 predicted proteins | sample LauGreSu1BDMLBSD_2_FD_67506 | JGI IMG/M metagenome (GOLD analysis project Ga0078894, IMG submission 67506) | Freshwater lake microbial communities from Lake Michigan, USA - Su13.BD.MLB.SD (version 4) (version 4) | ecosystem: Environmental > Aquatic > Freshwater > Lake | place: Lake Michigan, USA... | reverse complement strand
GATCAATCCATCAATGAGGAATCCATGGAATATTCAGGTGATGAATTGAGTGATATGGAACGAGTGGAGAATGAAAGAGATGATTTTCGGGATCAATTGCTGAGAAAATCTGCGGAATTCGAGAATTATCGTAGAAGAACAATGAAAGAAAAGCAGGACTTGATTGAATTTGCCAATGAGCATTTGATTATAAAAATGCTTCCTGTTGTTGATGATTTGCATACAGCATTGGAAGCTGCTAAAAAATCTTCGGATCCTGCGGGCTTTTTGAAAGGCGTTGAAATGATTTACACCAAAGCAATCAAGATTTTTGAAGATGCCGGTGTATTTCCGATTGAAACTGCTCCTGGTGAACCATTCAATGTTGAAATGCATGAAGCTTTGGCACATATGCCATCCAATGATGCTCCAGAAGGACATGTTCTTCAGGAGATACAGCGCGGATACAAGTTGCATGAAAAAGTGATCCGCCACACGAAAGTTGTCACATCAGCGGGTAATCCCGAATAATCATATAGAAGACCAACATGAGCAAAAGAGATTATTATGAAGTGCTTGGATTAGGCAAGCAAGCAGGTGCTGATGAAATTAAGTCGGCTTATCGCAAACTTGCTCTGCAATATCATCCCGATCGGAATCCCGACAATAAAGAAGCGGAAGATAAATTCAAAGAAGCCACCGAGGCATTTGAGGTATTGAGCGATGACAATAAACGCGCTCGATATGATCGATTCGGTCATGATGGAATGAAGAGTGGACAAGACTTCCACTCATCACAAAATATGAATGATGTGTTCAGTGTGTTTAATCAATTCTTTGGAGGGGCCGCCGGTGGGTCCATTTTCGATGAATTTTTCGGTGGGGGACAGCAAAGAAGATCGCCTTCTATGGGACAACCCGGACAAGACATGCGTGTCCGCATGCAATTGACACTAGAAGAAATCGCAAAAGGTGTTTCAAAGACACTGAAAATCAAGAAATTCTGTACTTGTGAAACATGTTCCGGAACGGGTGCAAAAGGTGGATCCGGATATACCACATGTTCAGCATGTAATGGTGCAGGCGAAGTTAGACAAATCTCACGCTCAATGTTTGGTCAATTCGTAAATATAGCTCCTTGTGCAAATTGCTCTGGTTCCGGTAAAATCATTAAGGATTTATGTAATACTTGCAATGGCGAAGGTAGAATTGCCGGTGAAAGCACTGAAACCGTTGATGTTCCTGCAGGCGTGAGTGAAGGAAATTATATTCCTCTGCGAGGTAGAGGCAATGCTGGCAGAAGAGGCGGAGATGCAGGTGATGTGCTGATCATGATTGAAGAAAAAGAGCATTCGCACTTTATTCGCGAACAAGATGACATACTCTTCGAATTGGTGGTGAGTTATCCGGAAGCGGCTCTAGGAGCTAAAGTTGAAGTGCCAACACTCTATGGCTTTGAAGAAATTAGCGTCAAAGCAGGTACGCAACCCGGTACTGTGATTACACTTCGAGAAAAAGGCATCAAACATCTGCAGTCAAGTGGAAGAGGACATCAACATGTTCATGTCAATGTACATGTTCCAACTTCTCTGAATTCAGAAGAAAAGAAGATGCTGAAAGATCTTGCTCAATCTGATCATATCAATCCTGTGAGAGATTTTGGTGATGAAGATGCAGAATCAGTAAAGAAATCAGCATTTTTCGATAAAATGAAGGGAGCATTTTCAGGTTGAAAATGATTGATTGATTCAGGGGAAATTATATGCAGAAGATATCAAGAAAAGAACAATTCCATTTGTTCTTGCAAACAGCATTTGGTTTTACAAAACAGGAAGTAATTATTCTCTTGATCTTTCTGTCAGGTGGAATAACAGGTATGATTTTGCGTAGAACGGGTACAATATCACTTACTGGTTTGAGGACGCAAGAGGGAATTCAAAGGGCAAATCACATCATTGATAGTATCCTCAAAGCTGAAGATGCAAGAGTTGATTCTGTGTTGGCTGGCAGTATGATTCATGACTCCATGCCTTCATTATTGGATAAAGATATAGGTGTTCAATTTCCCAAGAAAGAAGCAAAATCTCCTGTAATCATTGATTTAAATACTGCGTCAAAATCCGATTTGATGAATATACCCGGGATTGGACCCTCTACTGCAGAGAAGATTATAGAATATAGAAAAGGGCAAGCATTCATGAATATTGAAGACATTATGAATGTGAAGGGGATTGGGGAGAAAAAATATGAAAAAATGAAGCAATGGCTCAAAGTTGGGAAGAAGTCCGTTAAGACATCGAATCAATGATAGTTTTCAGTTGCATCACTGCCATTTCAACTTCTTCGATTGTATTGTCTTTACAAAAAGAAAAACGAACTGCTGCTTTTGCTTCTTTGTCGCTAAGTCCAATTGCTTGAAGTACATGTGAAGGTTGTTGACTACCTGAGACGCAAGCCGAGCCATTTGAAACAGCAAAACCGGCCATATCCATCAATTGAAGAATGGATTCTCCATCAGAAATCGTTGAGAAAGAGATATTAAGTATGCTTGGCAAAGTGATAGCATTATCAATGGGAGTATTGATTCTTGCCTGTGGGATATGCTGAGAGATCATAGACCGCATATGAGATTGTAAAGCGCGCATATGTTTGTCTCGAGCTTCCATGTCTTTCATCGCCTTTCTGGCAGCCATTTGAAAACCCACGATGAGCGCTGGTGATTCCGTACCTGCTCGACGATTCCTTTCTTGTCCACCGCCTTGTTGATGCGACTTAAAATCAATGCCCTTGCGGATGAACATAGCACCAATTCCTTTGGGACCATGGATTTTATGGGCAGACATGGACAGAAAATCAACATGAATTTTATCGATATCGATTGGAATCTTCCCATAACTCTGTACTGCATCTGTGTGAAGATATGAGGTTTCTGGAAGAAGTGATTTCACTGTAGCGATATCTTGAATTGTCCCAATTTCATTATTAGCATGCATAAAGCTGACCAAACATCGAGCGCTAGGCATGAGTTTTTGCCAATCGGGTAGTATTCTTCCTAAACCATCCACTGGAGCAATGGCGGTGCTAAACCCTTGGCTTGCAAGCCATTCCGCAGGATATTCTACAGCATGATGTTCTATTGAAGAGATGAGCAGGGAATCAACCAAGCTTGATTCTATGCAAGCACTTTTGAGAATAGCATTATTCGATTCAGTACCACCACTTGTGAAGATAATTTCTGCCGGATGAGCATTGATAGATGAAGCAATTTCTTCTCTCGCTTCTTCAATTACCACTCTTGCTTGTCTTCCCAATGTGTAAGGAGAGGATGCATTTCCAAATTTTTCTTTCATCCATGGCAACATTGACTCAAAAATTTCTTCATCTACTCTAGTCGTCGCCGAATTATCTAAATACATCATAAAATTTATCAATGTGGATAACTTATTCACAGTAGTAACTTGCCGCAAAACTATGGAATTATGTGGAAAATCTCCTAGAATGAGTACTTTCAAGGAATTAATTGATGTTGATAACTTTTTGTTCAAACACCGTCAGGAATATAGGTAGAACATTGTCTAGTTACATACAAGGGGGGAATATAAACCCTGAACATTGGAAAAAATCTTTGTCCATAGGGTTGTTAATCAATATATTGCGTTTCGGTGACAAAGAACCACTTGTTCTTTCTGAAAAATTATCCACATATACCTATATGGAGTGTACCATGAAAACGAAAAACATGATCATGGCATTTGTTTTGAGCGCATTCATTGCTGCTCCTGTAATGATGACAGCAGACTGCGGAACAAAATCAAAAGCAGAATGTGCTAAAGAAGCATCTAAAGAAGATGGTATGGCATGCTGCAAGAAGAAAATGAGCTCAAAAGAAGCCAAAGGCGAAAACTGCTCAAAAACTTCTGCAGATAATGCAAAGAAGGAAGTAGCACCAAAGAACTAAATCATTGAACACGATTGATTCGTGGAATATATGAAAAGCAATAAGCCTTGTGATTTTTCACAAGGCTTATGATATCAATAAATAAAAATCACGGATACAATGCAGATGTTGCATTGATTCTCATTGCATTACTGTCTTAGGTCTTCAAGCGGAGTCAAGATATGTCAAAAGGCGGCGCCGGCAAGGTATATTTCGTTCTCTATCTTGCAGTTATTCTCGAACTTCTCATCATCATCGTTGAACGCGATGAAGCTGAGGAGCATTTGATGAAGAAACAGCAGGAATCCATGCGCATCGTGGAAAGCATTCTGACTCAATTGCAGTCAGGTGCAGGAACCGAGGGGATTAATACAAGACCTCAGGATGCCATTGTTTTATCTGAAAAGCTCCCGGCTGAACAGCAGAAGTTCTTCAAGAAATTCCGTACATATTACATAGAAGTAGGTGTGACAGATGTTGCTTCAGCATTGAATATGGAAGGAATGGATGATGCACAAAAGAAAGAGAAAATTGAAACATTGAAGAAGCTTGCTAATGTGCAGGAGCTTCAATATGAGGTGTATTATAATCCAAGCAAAGAGGTCGATGTTCCCCCATCGCCTGCACCTTCTGAATTTAAAAAAGTTCAGTCATCGCCCCAAGCTGGGATGAAGCTTGCGAATCCACCAAATGCCACATCACCTGAATCTTGGGAATTGCAGGCAACGCGTAAATTGGAATTGAATGCAAGTTCGATGAAAGATTATAAAGAACCTATGTATTCTGAAGCATCTGTGAAAACCGGTGACATCGTCCAATTTGCACCTCCGGATTCTGCTAGAGTAAATCGCATATTTGGCTATTCCGTTGAAAAGACTGAAAGACTTCGTACATCAAATAATCAAAAACTCACGAAGCGTGCATTTGTATGTAATTTCCAACCACCGAGCAAACCAGGTTGGTATAAGCTTCGTTTTAGTTCTCAGACTAATCGTATCATGGGTATTTCCGCAGATCAAAAATTCAATTCATTGAAGGATGATCAGAAGGTGAATATTGGTACGGTTCAATTGAAAGTAAAAGATTTGAAGAGTGTTCAGCGCCAGTTGGCTGAGCAATTGGCAGGTACCGGAATTCCTTCAGCAGATGCATTTGCGAATGGTACACTTGACGTAGACAAATTCAATGATGGATTAGAAAAAGCAAAAGAAAAAGTATCAAAAAGTGGAGATGGCGAAAAATCCAGTCAGAGTGCAAGCCGCATTGACTTATTTGGATATATCGCAAAGCTTTTGTCACCCGGAAGATATACCACATTCGATCAGAATAAAGGTAGTATCGAGATTGATATTTTTGTTCAACAACCTGAGATCGAACAAGAAGATCCCATCATCACATGGGATGACAATGGTCAGATCTACTCATTTGACAAAGCAGGAAAATATGTCGCAACATTTGTTGCTAATCTTTATGACAAAGCAACTCCATCTATCCAATTCAATGGTTCTAATTCAGGTGTAACAATCACCAAAGTAGGTCCCACGAGTGGAAATGGAAAAGCAGGTCGATATAAAGTTGAAGTAAACAGAGATCTTGCTCCAGGTGAGTACAAAATGACGGCATCACTTGCATCTGCAGGAAAAACTGTTGTCGAAGAATTGAACCTTAAAGTATTTTCTACAGGATTGGCAACTGTCAAAACTGAGGATGGGCAGGATGTCCGAAATGAAGAGGAAATCACAGGGCTGGTTAAATCACTTTCAAAGGGTGATGCTTTAGAGTTTACAGCTGTACCTACATCAGGAAGTACAATTCCTGGAAGTCAGTTTAGAACTATTATTGAAGGTACTTCCAAGAAGTCACCAGTGATTGGCTTGCAAGTTGGTTCGAATGATGGTTACAATGTTCCACTAGATGCAGACAAAGTTAGTGTTAGAATTGTGTGGCAGGATCCCAAAGATCAAGCCATCCAAGTTCAAATTTTCCCAACAGACGGATCTAATGCTGTTGAAACACAACCTGGTCCAAAGCGCCCACGTATTGTTTGTGGAGATGCATCCCGAATCACAGATGCTAAAACGCCAATATTCTTTGTTAATGTTGAGATAAAAGCGCCTTCATATCCAGATATTACTCCTACGATCAAAGGTGTGAAATTTGAATTGAAGGAACAAAATGTGAAAGGATATAAAGTTATCCCTGTCGGTGAACCTAAACTTTCGGCCGGCAAGTGGACACAAAGTTATAAACTAGATGGGAAGATTCCTGTTCCAAGAGGAACAGGTGGATCCATCAAGATAACTGCAAAGGCTGCTGCTCAGTTGCCAAATGGAGAGACATCTCCTGAAGCCACGAAGTCTTGCAAGTTCAATATTGTATTTTAATTTTTTTCATGCTATCCCCCACGTAATCCCGGAGAAAGCAGATAATGAGTTCAAGATTAGTTAGATTTATGACAGTACTTCCCTTACTGTTCATAATGGTCGTCACGGCAGTACATTTGCAAGCGCAACAAACTGCACAGATTCGATCAATTCTCGGAAAATTTAAGAGTTATCGATATTCAAATGTGTTCCTATTCCAAGTGGATGATGGAACAGTGTCGGCCATCAATCCATTGTTGGGTGTACCAGAACCCAAAATGAATGCTGCTGCAAATAGATCAAAGAAAAAAGATCAAGTTCAGGAAGCCATTGATGAAGGTGAAGTTGATGTAGCAGGCTATTTGAAAGCCAATGGCGGTGGAACTATGAATAATGATGATAGAGAATATGAAAAGTACTATCGTCTTTATACAAAGTGGCAAGATGAGTTGTTCAGCCGTGCGTATATTGTTACAACACGATTTCGCACTGGAGAACCATTTGAAATTATCGGTTTATTAACTTCCGGTAACAAAGAAATGGTTTCGAAGATTGATGAAAACATCGATCCACCTAAAGGAATTTTTCTTGCAAATGATTTGCAAAGAGTAGGCTCGCCCGACACTTTGGGAATTGCAAAAACACTCTATGAGTATCTTGAAAGAAAGATCCTTCAAAATGATGCAGAGAATGTGACTGCAGAGGCACAAGGAATTGGAGAAGATGCTGCATTCCTTCCACAGAAATATGGTACAACCTATCCAATCAATGAAGATGATATTCAGCAATATCTTCGCATCTCTGATGGACAGCCACAAGAATATGATTCACCAAATGAATTAACAATTGGTTTGTTTGATTTGATTCGTTTCCGTCATTATGGAAAATTGGAAGAGTTTGACGAAGAAGGAAATTTGATTCCTGATGAAGCAGAGGGTGACTCTACCGTTAAGAGAATATATAATAAGAATCTTCCTCTCTATGGCGTTGAATTGCGCTATGGTATGCCTGAAATCAATTATCCTTCCTTGTGGAGTGAGCGTATGACATTAAATGTCATGTGGCAATCAAACAAGTTTGGAATCATTTTGCCTACGAATGGCTGGTCTTCGCTTGCAACCGATGTATTCAGTGCACAGCGTAAATTGACAAATGCTGGTCTCGGTATTTATGGTTCATTGGATTTCCCTATCAAGCTTGTGAATCAAGGTGGGGTATTTAATTTCAATGGTAGTTATGTGTTTGGTCCTGCAGCATCCAACCCAGTTCCGACACAATTCATGTTTGCTGGGCGTAATGCAAGTGGTCAATCTGATTCAGCCTCTTATCGTTCACTTGACTTGAGTTATTTGCCACGTTTCCATGCACAGGCGCATTATTCATTTGCGATTGACATTGATAGAACAGCTTTCTTCCGTTTCAAACTTGGCGCTACAATGTATGTAATTCAGCGTTTTGCCGAACTTGAACAGCAAAATGGTAATGATGAAAATGGCCGTCCTATTTATGAGAAGAAGAATCGTCAGATCGATCAATACTCATACGATGATCTTTCAACATTGAATCGTTTCGATCAATTGAAGATTGCCGCCATGAATGGTCTTCAGGGATCAGAAGTTGTAGCTGGTCTTTCTGGTCGTATTGAATTCATGAATAGATCTCGCACTGTACCTTGGGGAGCTTCAATGCAATTCTTCGATGGATCTGTCTCCGGAGATGTTTGGGCTCAAGTTCCTGTAGTAAATGGTTTCGATTTAAGAATTATGGCACAATATTTTCAGGTTGCTTTACGCGATCCTAAGCCATGGGAAGAGCAAACTATTGTACAGCCATCATTGCAGATGCTGTTCAATTTCTAATTCAGTGCGAAACAATGGTAATTGCCATTGTTAATTTGAGTGATAAATTACGATATAAATGGTGATGAAAACCATGATCAAACAACGATACTTGCATATCTTCCTCCTGGCCATCATTATGATGAGCGGATTTGGATTCATGACTCTTCAAGCGCAAACAAGTGATTCGCTTGCACTTGCAAATTTGAAATCCGTCGATCCCGGTCTATTGCCTTATTTCCCTCGTTGGAGTGTATGCGAGCCGAATTTGCAATTGCAGATTTTTCAAGTATTCAAATTGGATGGTAGATCTGCAGATAATCTTGATATGCGAAATATTCAGATTACATCTGCACCAATCAAAGACCCCAAGAATCCTGAATTTAATATCTTGCTTGTTGAATGTGGCAAAGAGAAAATGACCGCAGATCAAGTGGAATCCAGGCTCAAATCTTTGGTTCCATTATTGATTAATCCAAAAAGACCATATTGCTATCAAGATGTTCCTATAGCTTCTGCTCCATCACAGGCACAAATTGAAGCAATCACGAATTATTTGGAGATGCCTACAAATACGACACATTCATACTCTTTGTCAGCATTTGAGCAAACGCTCAAAATCGGTAAAGAAGATGGATATTGGATCCGTTCTCAGATTGGAACAGAAGGCGCAGGTATGCCTTTCGTTTCTGCAGGTGAAGCGAAAGTCGTAGTTCAGCATCCTTTATATGTGAATGAGGATCCTGCAACACGTAAGGCGATTCCGAATTTGCTACATTTCCATATTGGAATGGGTTATAGATTGCAAGATACTTCTAATGGTGCATTGAGCTTCTTGCCTCAGCGTCGCATGAATGCAGGCTATGGTGGGAAAGGGATTTTTGGTTTTGATTTTCATGCCCCTTTTGAACCAAATTTTGGTATCACATTCCATGTTGAAGTTCCACTACAAGGTATAGATACACTCAAAACTATTGAGCGTGCGACTTATGCAGCATATTTTAAAGATAATCCACTCAGTCCACGCGATCCATTGGTCGTTGCTCCTCTTTTGAGAATCACCGGAAATACAGGTGTCTTCTATAATTGGTGGTTGGATCCTGAGAATCCTGAAAATTATGTCCGCTTTGATCTTGGAGTGAATTATACTGAAGTTCGCGAAGTGGCTGTCAATCGCTTGGGTGGTAGTTCTGGACCATTTACATTGAACGATAAAACAGAAGGTTTGCGTTTGTTTCATCCAACAGAGTTCTTGGATTGGCTATATGCAAAAGTTGAGTATCGCAATCAATCTACATTCCCATTTGGGTTGAGCGCGCAGTTCTCCAATCAAATATTCTTGGGAAGATTATATCTACCGCTACTAGGACAATGGTTGTATTTGGATGCTCGCTATTCAATTCCTTTGAGAAGCGAATCAAGGCCATTTGACCAGTCTGTGTTCATGGTATCACCTGTATTACGACTCAATATCTAAGTTGTAATTACAAAAACAGTGTTCCCCCTGTGCAGGTGCTTCTTGTCAGGGGGTTTCTTTTGCAAGTACATTCCGATTTATGAAAATATATAGTTTCATCATATCATTCATCTGCTTGTTTTCCGCCGAATATATTCAGGCACAAACAGATTCTGTTAAAGCACAAGCAAAGCAAGCCGCTGAGTCAGCTCGTTTGAAAATGGGTCAGGGAAATGTGCGAATGGCAATTCAGAATATTGATGTCACTCGTTTTCCTGAAGTCAAATTGATCGTTGAAGCAGTAAAAGCCGATGGTACTGTATTGGATACTTTGAATCCTAAAGAGTTTTCTGTAGTTGAAAATGGTGTTACAAAGAAAGTAATTTCTATTGAAAAAATTTCTTTCAAAGAAAGCATTCCAATTGATTTTGTATTCGTACTTGATGTCACTGCAACGATGGGATCATATATCAATGCGATAAGAAATAATATTGAAAAGTTTGTGGGGAATGTGACCGCCAAAGGTATTGACTATAGAGTTGGTCTTGTGCTTTTCTCAGATGTTGTAGAGAAGGTGTATAATCCTACTGATAATGTAAAGGATTTCAATAAATGGTTAACGGGAGTCTATGCAACCGGTGGTGGCGATGACAAGGAAAATGCACTTGAGGCTTTATCTGATATGTCCAAAATAAAATTCAGACAAGCCGCAAATAAAGTTGCAATCATCATAACCGATGCGCCTTATCATCAGAAAGGGGAAAGAGGTCAAGGGCGAACAATGCAGACTACTGAGTCAATCATTCAAACGATGAAAGACAATTCAATTCGTTTGTTCTCGATTGTTCCTCCGGTATTGCAGGATTATCGTACGATAACAGAAGGGACTCGTGGCTCTATGTTTGATATTTCTAGACCATTCGCCACTATTCTTGATGATTATTCAACGCAATTGACCAATCTTTTTGCAATTACATATCGTTCTGACAAAACAGCAATCCCTGATTCACTCAGCGTTGGAATCATCGATGAGCAAAAAAGAGAGATTGTCAAAAAAATCATTCCAATCGTTGAATTGGGAAGAAAATTGATAATCGAGAATCTACTTTTTCCAACGAATAGTTCAACACTTCCGGACTCAGTATATGAATTGGATTTATTGAAGGAATTCCTCATGAATCGACCCAAAGTTTCGGTTCGAATTGAGGGACACACGGATTCTAGAGGTAGTAAAGTTTTGAATAGAAAATTGTCTGTTTTGCGAGCTGAAGCAGTAAGACAATATCTTATCAAAAAGGGTGTTGATCAAAGTAGACTTGAATCTGCCGGCTTAGGAGATTCCAAGCCAATCGCAAGCAATGCAACAGATTTTGGTAGAAGACTCAATCGAAGAACTGAAGTCATCATAATCGGGAAATAAAGATGCCGCGGCTGAATGAGGATCTGTTCCAACCGGTGACAATTCCAAATGCCGCAATGGATGAACATATCAAGGTGTTCATTACTTATCAGATGAAACATTATGCAAAGGAAACTGTGAAGACCTATTCAATGGCACTTCAAAGTTTCCTTTCTTTTATTTTGATTGATCGAAATTTCAAGTTCAGACTCGCTGATATTGAACGATATGCTGCATATCTGGGTCAAAAAAAACAATTGAGTTCCGCTACAATTTCAACCTATCTAACCGCACTTCGTAGATTTTGTCAGTATCTAGTTGAGTGTAAGGAATTACAAAGAAATCCTGCAAAGCGAATTAAAGGAATAAGTAATTCCAAGAATCTTCCCGCATATTTTACGCAAGATGAATTAGAGAGTTTGCTGTATCCTGGAAAAGAACCAACAGTGACTGAACTCCGTGATACTTTAATCATGCATCTACTCCTTTCTTGTTTTTTGACCGAGAAAGAAATTCATGAAGCTCAGGTGAAAGACTTCTCAGAGAATGGAGTTATCATATTGAAAAATGGTAATTCAGTTTGTCTTTCAAATAGCATTATTAACACAATGCAATCCTATGTAAAAATGCGTTTTAATGAGGCGATTCCAGATCCAGAAATCCCAATGTTTGAAAGCAATAGTAATAGAACAAAAGGGCAAGCCATAAGCATGCGAGGCATTCGTAATGCAATTCATCAGAGAATATCAAAAGTAGCAATCTCTCAAGAAAGAAGAGTATTGCTGTCTGCCTATACTTTGCGACACACAGGAGGTTGCCTCCTTGCTATCGCGGGTTTTGATGAAGACCAAATCATGCAGAGAATGCGACTCAAGTGGAATTCAACAGCAATGCAATATGTATATCTCAAACAAGAAGCCATTGCCGCGGGATTGGAACAAAGTATT
>Ga0078894_10003513_pt1 | contig 11922 bp, 8 predicted proteins | sample LauGreSu1BDMLBSD_2_FD_67506 | JGI IMG/M metagenome (GOLD analysis project Ga0078894, IMG submission 67506) | Freshwater lake microbial communities from Lake Michigan, USA - Su13.BD.MLB.SD (version 4) (version 4) | ecosystem: Environmental > Aquatic > Freshwater > Lake | place: Lake Michigan, USA... | reverse complement strand
ACTTTCCAGGCAATGGGATTCGAGTTTGTGTAGCCGGGGCGATCATCGCTTGTGGGCTGGCTGGATTCTCTGGAAATACGGTAGCTCAAGAGGCGCCGAAAATTGTGGCAGCAGATCAAGGAAATACGGGTTTGAAAGATCCAAAAAGTTATTCGCTCGGTTATCAAATTGGTAAAGATATGGCTGGAGCGGGCCTCGAATTGACCGACTTCGACACGAAAGAGTTGTTGGAAGGTTTTTCCGATGGATTGCTCAAGAAGTCGAAGATGACCGAAGAGCAAATGATGGCAGCATTCAAAACTTTGCAGGAACGCATTCAGTCGAAGATGATTGAGACGGGCCGCAAGAATTTGGAGAAGGCCAACGAGTTTCTCAAGACGAACAAAGACAAAGAAGGGGTTCAGACCACCAAGTCTGGGCTTCAGTACTCCGTGATTCAAGCGGGTAAGGGGAAGGCCCCTACGTTGACGAGCACGGTAAAGGTTCACTATGAGGGCAAGTTGTTGGATGGGACTGTCTTCGACAGTTCGATTGCACGCAAGGAGCCGATTGAGTTTCCAGTCAACGGTGTGATCGCTGGTTGGACGGAAGCATTGCAGCGCATGAAGGTTGGGGACAAGTGGAAATTGTTCATTCCACCCGGATTGGCTTACGGAGAGCGTGGTTCGCCACCTGACATTGGACCGAACCAATTGTTGGTTTTCGAAGTCGAGCTTTTGGACGTTAAGTAGTCCGATAGCTCGTGTTGGTTGACGATGAATGGTAATGTTCGATCGCAGATGGGAATGGACTCAATGAGTAAGTCGCCGGGTGAGTCGCAGAATAGGTCGTTGGGTGATTCAATTTCTCAAAACGATTTGTATTCACGAGTCGCGACGCATCTTGCGAGCGGCTCGGAGGTTCGACAAGAGCATCTGCTTGCTCATTGGGATCGGTTAACAGAAGCTCAGCGAGTGCAACTCGGTGAGCAGATTTTGGGAATCGATTTTGAAATTCTCAATCGAGAGATTCGCAGTGGGATTTCGAAGCAAAACGAAGTCCAGGTGGATTGGTCAGCCCTTGCGATGCGAGCTGAGTCGCCGGATGCTGTCCGGTTATCGGACAGCAGTTCGGAGATTTTGCAGCGAGCCGATGAAGAGGGTGCTCGGGCGCTTTCAGCCGGAAAGGTCGCAATGATCTTAGTGGCTGGAGGGCAAGGGACACGTTTGGGATTTGATCAGCCCAAGGGGATGTTTCCCATTGGACCTGTATCGGGACGGACGTTGTTTCAGATGCATGTCGACTCGTTGCTTGGAGCGGTGCGGACCTTTGGCGCATCGATTCCGTTGTTGATCATGACGGGGCCATCTACGGACAAGCCGACGCGGGAGTATTTTGCCAAGCATTCGAACCTTGGGTTAGGTTCCGATGATTTGAAGTTCTTCGAGCAGGGCACGATGCCTGCTTTTGATTCACAGACGGGGCGTATTTTAATGGACTCACCGAGTTCCATTGCGCTCAGCCCCGATGGCCATGGCGGGGTGCTACGGGCATTGGAGAAAAATGGGTTGCTTGATTGGGCGAAGGAACGTGGGATTGAGCAGTTCTTTTACGCGCAGATCGACAATCCGCTTGTGAGGGCTTGTGATCCTCGATTGATCGGATTGCATCGAGTAGCCGGTTCGCAGGTTAGCACTCAGGTTGTACCCAAGCGATTTGCTACCGAACGGGTAGGCAATGTAGTGAAGGTAGATGGCAAGACCCAGATTATCGAATACAGCGATTTGCCCGAGTCGGCAGCGGTTCAGACTTTGGCCGATGGGTCACTGAAACTATGGGCGGGTAATATTGCCGTGCACGTTTTTGATGTGGCTTTTTTAGCGGCTTGTTGTGGTTCGAGCGATGCGTTGCCCTTTCATCGCGCAAAGAAGGCTGTTGCATATGTTGACGAGCAAGGGGTTCCGTGCGTACCGAAGGAGCCCAATGCGATCAAGCTTGAACGATTCGTATTCGATTTATTGCCGGCGGCCGAGAGGACGTTGGTGGTGGAGGTCAGGCCGAGCGAAGCGTTTGCGCCGGTGAAAAACGCATCGGGATCAGCGACAGATACGCCGGAGACATCGCGGCAAGCGATCAGTGATTTGCATCGGCAGTGGTTGGAGCAATCAGGAGTACGCATTGCTCAGGGGGTGCAGGTGGAGATTCATCCGATGTGGGGCTGGGATGCTATTGAGGTTCAGCGCAAGCTAACCAGCGACAGACGGAGTGAGGCTCCGTTGGTGATCGAGAGCGATACATATTTTACGTAGTTGTGCCTTGGGCTACTTGATGTCTAAGCGTTGCTACTACGGGTCGGTTTGTTGGATTGATTGAGCGATAAGAACGATTAAAAAAAGTTTCTCAAACCATGACACTTCATGCAGTAATTATGGCCGGCGGATCGGGGACTCGGTTTTGGCCAGCGAGTCGCCAAGAGACCCCCAAGCAGTTGTTGAAGATGGGAGGTCCAAGGTCGATGTTGCAGACGACCTTTGATCGTTTGCAGGGGTTGGTCTCGAGCCAGCATGTACTCGTAGCGACCAATAGTCAGTTGGTTGAATCGGTGACCAAGCAGTTACCTGATTTGCCGATCGAGCACATTATCGGAGAGCCGTTCAAGCGAGACACGGCGCCTTGTATCGGAGTTGCGGCTTCGTTGGTTATGGCAGCGGATCGCGAGGGGGTGATGGCCGTTATGCCGTCGGATCACGTCATTGAGCCTCGAGGGGAGTTTCATCGAGCGATTCAGGCGGGGGTGAAGTTGATCGAGCAGGATCCTGAGCGAATCGTCACCTTTGGGATCCGTCCGACATATCCGGCGGAGTCCTTTGGGTACATTCAGCGTGGGGTTGGAATTGAAGCCGGAGCTGGTATCAGCGCCTTTGGCGTCGAGCGATTTCGAGAGAAGCCGAGTCGAGAGAAGGCGCAAGAGTACTTGGATGCGGGCACTTTTTATTGGAATGCCGGAATTTTTCTTTGGAAAGCGCGGACGATTCTAGAAGCGATTCGCGAGTATGAGCCGCAGATGTACGAACATCTTCAAGCGATCTCCAAGGCGATCGGGACGCCGGACTTCCAACGGGTGTTTTTTGAGCATTTTGAGCAGATTAAGGGCAAGTCGATCGACTTTGCTGTGATGGAGAGGCATCCGAAGGTTACGGTGATCGAAGCGCCGTTTCATTGGGATGACGTAGGGAGTTGGCAAGCGATATCGAGGTTGATCGCTACCGATGGGCAGGGAAATGCGGTCGAAGGGCCGTATTTAGGAATCGACTCGAAGAATATGATCATTCGATCCGAATCGAATCACTTGGTAGTTACTATTGGAATGGAAGAGACCATTGTGGTTCACACGAAAGATGCGACTTTGGTTGCACCGAAGCGTGAGGAGGAGCGAGTGCGTGAGGTGGTCAAGCAGTTGCAGGAGTTGGGGCTCAGCGAATATCTGTAGAAGACTATTTGCAGAGCTTCTTGAATCGGATAGTTGATCCAGTTCATCCCTGGCTTATATTGTTAAATTAGTATGTTCGATAATGCCGAAGAGAGCTTTGGCGAAGAAGGCGTTCGCCTAGGTGGGGTAGTCCGAAGGGCTATGGGAGGTTGGTGTGACAGATAGTGATGTCGCAGGGATTGCATCCCAGGAAATCCTGAATCGATTGCCCGAGGGCGTTGCTGTGCTTTCGCCGTCGTTAGTGATTGTTTGGTCGAACCAATGTTTCAACGATTGGTTTGGGGGTGTGGATCGAACGGGACAAGATTTTTATTCTGCGTTGGGGCATCCGGAGGTTCAAGGCTCGGTGGGTTGTCCGATGGAGAATTGTTTGCGGCGTCCGACTCGTTGCACAGCTACATTAAAGACGGAACCGACGGCTAGCAGCGCGACTCCTTCTTACTATCAAGTTCAAGCGGTTTCATTGAAGGCTTCTGCGCCTGGCGTTGCCGATCCATTGGATGGTGGTTTGCGTGGTAAGGGAACTGCGGTACCTGAGTTGCATCCGGTGAGAACCGGGGAGCTTGAAGACCAAGAGGTATCTGGTGATTCGGCGGTGGTTGATCGCAATGCCGGCGAAGGCATTTCAAAGCGGCGAGCGGATGATGTGGCTGCATCTGCAAAAATCGTCGTTACCATTCGCGACATTACCGAAGAGGTTTTGCAGGAGCAGAAGTTAGCAGCGATTCACCAAGCGGGAGCCAAGTTGACGGACTTGAAACCCGATGAGATTTTCGCGATGGATGTCGAGCAGCGGATTGAGCTTTTGAAAGACAACATCCGTCACTACACCGAAGACCTTTTGAACATTGAGGTGATCGAGATTCGGCTGTTGGAGCATCCGACAGGAAATCTGATCCCTTTGCTTTCGGTTGGGATCGATCAAGCGGCGGCGGATCGTCGATTGATGGCGAGTCCGTCAGGCAATGGAGTTACGGGGTTTGTAGCTGCCAATGCCGTAAGCTATTTATGTCGGGACACTGCGAGTGACCCTATGTACTTGGAAGCTTTCAAGGGTGCTCGCAGTTCGTTGACGGTGCCGATATTGCTGCATGAGGAAGTGATTGGAACGATCAATGTCGAGAGTCCAAAGCTTGCTGCATTCACGGAGAGTGACCAGCAGTTCTTGGAGATTTTCGCAAGAGATGTAGCCGTTGCATTGAATACATTGGAACTCCTCGTAGCGCAGCGTTCCAATGCCGCTCAGCAGAGTTGCGATGCGATCCACGCTGCGATCGCTTTACCTTTAGATGACTTGTTACTCGATTCCGTCTTCTTGATGGAAAAATACATTGGGCATGATCCGGAGACCGTTACGCGATTGCGGAGTGTATTGACCAAGGCGAGGAGTATCAAGAAATCGATACAGACCATTGGGCAGTCCTTGGCTCAGCATGACGTAGCGAACAATCAAGAGTTAACCGAGCACTATGCTAAGCTCAACGGTCGGCGGATCTTGGTGGTCGACCCGGACGAGAATGTTCGAAATGACGCTCACGCATTGCTTGAACGCTACGGATGTGTTGTAGAGACAGCTCATTGCGGCGACCAAGCTGTATCGATGGTGCGCAGCACCGACGAGAAGTACGATGTGATCCTTTCGGACATCAAGTTGCCTGACTATTCCGGCTATCAATTGATGCTTCGTTTACAAAAGCTCATGTCCTATGTGCCGATCGCGTTGATGACTGGTTTTGGGTATGATCCAGGGCATTCGATTGTCAAAGCCCGACAAGCGGGGTTGCATCGCAAAGCGATTCTTTACAAACCGTTTCATCTTGATCAGTTGCTCAGCGTCACTGAGATGTTGATCGAGGAAACACCCCCTACGTCGTCCAACCCTTAAGTCGCGATCTTGCTTGTTCTTTTACGCACTCTGTTATTCTTGGCCTTTGTTCTTGGCCATATTGGGTTTTGGGTCACCCTTTACAACCGGATCAATGCTACTGGATTCAAGCGAGAGTGGATCAAGTTGACCGAAAAGGTGATCGTACTCACTTGTCTAGCACTTCCCTTTGTGCTGTTGCTGGTAGACACCTGGACGCATCATCCTCAAGCTTGGCGGATCGACAAAGCGATTTATGCGTATCTTGCTGATTCGGATTTGAGTTACTTCTCGATTGCAACGTTGTTTTACATTGGGTTTGCCACCGGTTGTTTTTTCGTTCAAGGACCGGTGTGGTTAGCGTATCGACCTGTGTTTCACGTCGCGCGCGATCGATATAGCGTTGAGCAGACTCACATCGAAAGACATTTGCATCGAGTCAATCCTCATTGGGAGTTAGGGGCGATTGCCAAGCGTAATCTTTATTTGCCAGGCAACGAGATTCTCAGCCTGGAGGCTAACACGAAGATCTTGTGGATTGATCGGCTTCCTGAAGGTTTTGAAGGGATGCGGATCGGTCACTTTTCAGATATTCACTTGATGGGTGAAATACCCGATCCGTATTACCGAAAAGCGGTGGAATGGTTGGCGGGCGAAAAGATTGAACTGCTTTGTTTGACCGGTGATCTGCTCGATGAACCGGATTCTTTAGGGAGTCTCGAAGCGATATTTAGTGGATTGTTAGAGGGTGTACCCAAGCTATTCGTTTTGGGGAATCACGACCGGGCTTGCGGGATCCCAGACGATATTCGCGCCGCGATGAGTCGATTGGGTTGGTTGGATGTTGGACTTGAAGACAGCGTCTTAAAGACCTCAAGAGGGGATCTCTACGCTTTGGGAAATGAGCGACCTTGGTTTACGAGGCAAGCTGGAACTGGATTTCGAGCTAATGGGATCAGAGAGCCGAGCGAGAAGGATTTGATTTTGGCCGTCTCCCATTCGCCGGATCAGTGGAGATGGGGACGCGATGAGCATGCGCATTTGATGCTTTGTGGACATACACATGGCGGACAAGTCCGGTTTCCTTGGATTGGACCGATCATTGCTCCTAGCCATTTCGGTAGCCGATTCGCTTCGGGTGTTTTTGAATTGGATTCGACGTTGATGCACGTCAGCCGTGGGATGGCCGGGGTGCAACCGTTGCGTTGGGGATGTTTGCCCGAGATAACCGTTTTGGAACTCCGCTCGAAAAAGATATAATCCTACCGGCGATTTCACCCCTGCCGTAATGTTCGCTACTTCACCGAAGTGTGTCTGAAGGTTACATTCTAGAACTTCTAATAACCCCGAAATCCATAATGAAGTTTCCGGAATCTCCCGAAGAAGGTTTCAATCCCGAAGCGGGCTTGAGTATCGAAGAGAAGGTCACACTCTGCCAGGAGCGGATAGGCTATTGTTTTGCCAATCCGACGCTGGTCGCTTCTGCGTTGACCCATGCGAGTGTTGCTACAAGTCGGACGCATTCGAACGAGAGAATGGAGTTCCTCGGCGACGCGATTCTCGGGATGGTGGTCTGTGAGCATGTTTTCCAGACTTATCCAGAGTACCTTGAAGGGGATTTGACCAAGATCAAATCGATCGTCGTGTCGCGTCGAGTGTGCGCGAAGGTTTCCAAAGCGTTAGGGCTGGAAGACTGTTTGGTGGTTGGACGCGGGATGATGCGGCACGGGATGCCAAGATCGTTGTTGAGCGATGTGTTCGAAGCGGTGGTGGCGGCGGTTTTCCTTGACGGTGGTTTGGATCAAGCCAGATCGTTCATCCTTCGGCATTTGGAGACCGAGATTCGGTTGGCTGCCGAAGGACACAGCGGTGGAAACTACAAATCGATGTTGCAGCAGTTAGCCCAAGGCAACTTGAAGGGGACACCTGTCTACCGATTGGTAGGAGAGAGCGGACCGGATCACAGCAAGTACTTTGAAGTTGCCGCAGAGATCTCCGGCAAGCGATTTACTTCGGCTTGGGGGCGAAACAAAAAGGAAGCAGAGCAGCGAGCGGCGGGTAACGCTCTTGCGGAGCTTAGGGGCGAGGAAGCCCCGTTTGCGACCAATAGTTTCGTCAACCCGCAAAATCGCCAAAGCGAAGCGGACTAGTCGATCGGAATCAGGTGGATTTCACGGATGTCGACTACAGCAGCCGCGGCTTTCTTTTGAGGTTTCACACGCACGGCCCCTTTTCCTTCGACCAGGCGGACATCGCCGAGCGACTCGATCACGATGTTTTGGAAGTGTCCTGTTTCACGGACCGTCCATTCGATCGTTTCCGATGTGGCCTTAGGGGAGTTTGGCGCGTCGGCTTGGGCGATTCCCGATGCAACTTCCACATGCACAAGGGAGCCACCGTTACCGGCTCCGCAGCCACTATGGATTTCAAGACGGTATAAGCCAGACTTGGGGACTTGCATTTCCCATTCAGCCCAGTCATCGACTTCGGTCCAATAGCCCACAACGTTTTTAAACGTTTCTGGTTCGTATCGAATTCGCGTTCCGTGGGTGATGGCATTCGAGGCGGGTAACGTGATTCCTGCGGGAGTCTTTTTCAAGATGGTAGGTTTGCCCGCAATGGCTTGGTTTAACTTCGATCGCCAATCTTTCCATTCAGCGCCGATCTCCTGAGGGGATTTCATGCCAATGCGCAAGTTCGATGCATTGTTGGTGGTATAGAGTTCTTGGTTGAGTTCTGGATTGATCGAAGGATTGGGCACACATTCCTGCGCGGCGATCGAAGCTTTCCATTTCTCCAATGCCAAGTGCATCGACTTTGCGACTTCAGGGTGTTCCTTGGCTACATTATGCTCCTCGGAGATGTCTTTGCTTAGGTCATAGAGTTCACCCGAGAGGTTTTCATAATCCTCGATCCACTTCCATTGCCCTTTGCGAACGGCACCCGATGGCTTGCTCCCTTGATTTGTGTAATGAGGGAAGTGCCAGAAGAAGGTTCGGTCTTCAGATACTTCGCTTTCGCCGAACCAATGTTTGCGGAGCGAAATGCCGTCGAGTGGTCCGGCACTTCGGCCAATGTCGATCCCGGCGGATTCGAGAAGCGATGGCATTAAGTCCATCAGAGAGACAGGCGTGTCGGTTTGTTTACCTGAAGCGATCTGTTTTGGCCATCGAACGATCAATGGAACCCGCAGTCCACCTTCATAAAGATATCCTTTTCCTGCTCGGAACGGACCGTTATGAGTGACTGGTTCTGCGTGTCCTTCGGGAACATGAAGACCACCGTTATCGCTGGAAAAGATTACGATGGTATTTGCGGCAGAAGGGGATTCCTCGATCGCTTGGAGCAACCGCCCGATAGATTCATCGAGGGATTCGATGGTGGCTGCATACAAAGGGTTCCAAGCCGCAGAGTTAGCCGCAATACGGTCTTCCCGCTCCTTGAGCATGATGTGCGGGGAGTGGTGGGGTACGTAGCAGAAGTAAGGTTTGTTCGGTTCGCTGTGGGCTTTGATGAATTCGATGGCTTTGTCAGTGATCAAGAATTCGTTTTTGCCGCCGGTGGTAAGTGGATCGCCATTTCCCGGTGGTTCGAAAGCGATGTCAAAGCCTTGCATGCTAGGGGCTGAGTCTCCACCACCGAGATGCCATTTGCCAAAGATACCTGTAGCGTATCCAGCGCGCTTAAGTGTTTCAGCCAGAGTTTGCGAGCTCGGGATCAAAGCGGGCTCGATCAGTGGATGTCGCAATCGTTGAGTGTCCGCGTTGGCTCGCCCTGGAAGATAGGTTGTCAGATGCAGTCGCGCAGGATACTTGCTAGTGAGCAAAGCGGCGCGAGAAGCCGAGCAGATCGACAAGCCGCAGTAGGCGCTGGTGTACCTAATTCCATCTTTGGCCAAGCGGTCCAAGTTAGGTGTTCGATGTTCGGAGCGACCGTAGCAAGCCAAATCGTAGATGCCTAAATCATCGGCCAGGATCAGAACGATATTTGGGGGGGATTCAGTCGAAGGGTTTTGAGCCATTGCTGAACTGAGGAAACTGACAAGGAGTGCAAGGCAAGCGAATCGAAGGAGTCGGATCATGTTTGTTCCTAGCGGGCGTTTTAAAGTTTGTTCAGTGAAGTTTGTGTTGGATAGGAGAGCTTCAGTCGCAAGGCGAGTTGTTTGACTCAAAGTTGATTGCATGTAATGAGGCGGGCCGAGGGTTCAATGATAGCAAATCGCGGAGCAAAAGGGGTGGTGTTAAGGGGTTGATAAACCACGATGTTTGTGTGTCGTGGGAGAAAATAGAAGTCAATCATGTTTTGGTTTCAATTCGTGGTGCTATGCGTCCGATGGAAACTCTACGACGGATTGTCGTTTGATTTTCTGGCGTAGTTCAAAGAGAAGCCAAAACGAAATGCTGACTGAGACGACCTCACCGATCGAAGTACCTGCAGTAGCTGCTATCCGACAGGATGGAGCAGTGAGGGATGGGGATAGTGCATCGGCGGCGCTGGCTGTCCAGGAGGCACTGGGTACTCAGGGAGCGCTGGGTACACAGGGAGCACTGGGTACACAGGGGGTTGGGAGTCGAGTATCGGGTGGTAACAGAATCGTGTTACGGCCCGGCAGCGGTAGCTCTTTACGATTTCTGCTGCGGCACTTGTCGATGCAGAGGATGGCGATTGAGGAGTGCGTGGCGATCGAGCAGTGCGTAGCGCAAGAGGGGCCATCTCCGCCGTCAAGCGGCGGTAGATAAATCGAATGCTGGGAGGCAGGCATGAACTGGCGACGCTGGTCCGTAGGGATACTGATTCTTGGAATGCTCGTCGGGCTATCGACCTATTCGAATCGCAAACGCCTTTTTGCTTCATGGCTTGAGCGGTTCGAAAAAGTTCAATATGGGAGCAAGCGTGATTTGCTTGCGGTCTCCTTTCAAGATTCACGTGTGGAATTTGGACCGGTATTGGTTCACTGCAAGAGTATCGAGGGTGGAAGTATCGATGTGCCGGTCGAGGTCGAGCATCTGAGTGCGACGGTCGATCCAAGTAGTCTCTTCAGTGATGAATTGCTAGTTCACTCGCTTCGTGCTCGCGGCGTGCGACTGCCTTGGTTGCCTCCTGAGCGACTGCGTTGGTCGTTGCCAGAGTACCCTCAATTGCCCGCCACGGCTTCTTTGCAAGCCACTGGTCAGCTACACACGAGTGGCCAGTTGTCTGGCAGCAGCATTGGTGATGAATCGCCTAGTGTAGTCGATATGCGGGAGTGGATTGAATCGAGGGTGATCGATTCGGTTCAGTCATTAGATCGCGATAGCGATCCGCATCGAGCCGCGGTTCAAGAGATGGAAGATCGATTACGAGCATTGGAAGCACGACAGCAAGATCTGCGCCAATCGATGCCGGCGGCTTTGTGTGATCGTCAAGTCCTAGCTCCAATCACCAAGGAGTATCATGCAATCAATCAGAAGTTAGCTGAGACACGGATTGCATGGCGAGATGCAACGAAGGTTCGCGAAAAGAAATGGGCGCAATTGGAAAGCCAACTTTCAGAGCGACTCGATGCGCAAGTTGCACGGATGGTTCCTGATATTGAACCAGAAGTGCGAGTTCAAGCCGTTAGTTATTCACAGCGGATAGAAGAGTCGGTAATGCCATTCTGCAATGCGATCGCAGGCTGGATTACCGAGCGGCCGTTTACAGGCACCGCTGCGGATGCGAAGCGATGGAATCTGGAACGAGGGACATTTCAGGGAACGTTGATCTCGATCGTAGATGGAACATCAGAGATTCCATTCGAGTGCACATATTCATCCGGTGGATCAAATAACACGACTGGAAGTGATCAAGCTTCTGTCTCCACATGGCGATTCGAGCTACCGAACGCCCAAGGGATTTTAACGATCAAAGCCCGCTGGGAGGATAGTAAGCTCGAGCGTTGGAAGATGGATTGTGACTGGAAACGGTCAGCCGCAGCAGTGTTAACCACCCAAAGTAGCGAGGGTGATCAAGGTCGATCGATATCGATTCAAGTTGTACAAGACGAATCTGATCGGACGTTGCGAGTCAGCGCTCCTTGGAATAGTGCCATCAGAAGTGAGCATCGATTCGTGTCTACCTCGGAACCCCCTTCTGTTCGAGGAGCTCTGGTGTTTCAGTCAAGGGTTGGAGTTCAACGGCAATCAACTCCTGGGGACAGATTCGTTGCAAAAGAATCAGTATTGGTTGAGCCTAAGAGTTTATTCGAAATCGAGCAGTCACTTGGTGCCAAGAAGGAACAATGGATGCGAGGAGAAAGCACGCGGCTTAAAGCGATGTTGACCGAGTGTCTTGCAGTTCAAAGCAGTCGCGAAAAGGTCAAGTGGGAATCGGGGGTGTTGCAAAGCTTTGATAAGATGCGAAGTATCGAGCAGCAACTAGCTCTCTGGCGTGGAAGTTGGGATCAAATCGTTGGATTGCCGCAGTTTCGCGTCGGTAGTAAGTTCACTGGACATCCGGATCGATAGTAGATCGTAGTGGATAGTTGAAAGTGAATAGCTGAGAGTGGATAGCGGTACGGGTTTAGGGGGTGGGTGCATTCGGTACGTAAACCGAAACTCTGCTACCATCT